>Ga0315536_1001477_pt1 | contig 11758 bp, 13 predicted proteins | sample SalMarSW160230MG_FD_203093 | JGI IMG/M metagenome (GOLD analysis project Ga0315536, IMG submission 203093) | Salt marsh sediment microbial communities from the Plum Island Ecosystem LTER, Massachusetts, United States - Salt Marsh Sediment SW1602-30 ... | reverse complement strand
CCCGAACTCGCGCCACAGAACGACTGCCAAGCCTGCCGCGACCAGGACAGTCCCGATCGTCAGCACCACGGTGCGCCATCCGTCCACGATCCGAGGTTACCGGTCCCGGCGCTGCGGCCCGCTGCCACCCGTACACTGGCCCGACGGTCGAGGGTGGCCAGAGTCGAGTCGGGGCGGCGTGCCGGAAGCGGTGACGGCGTAGTGTCGGATGAGCAGCAAGAAGGGCTGATGGCCGCCATCACAGTCGATGAGTACCTCGCCGCCGCGCCGCAGCCTCATCGGACAACGCTCGAGCAATTACGCAAGACCCTGCGCAGTCTGCTCCCAGACGCCGAGGAGACGATCTCCTACGGCGTGCCCGCGTTCAAGGTGAACGGGGAGGCGGTTGCAGGCTATGCCTTCTTCAAGAACCACTGCAGCTACTTCCCCCACTCGGGATCGGTGCTCCCTGTGGTCGCCGAAGCGCTGTCCGGGTACGAGTGGTCGAAGGGCACGCTCAAGTTCGCTCCCGAAACGCCCTTGCCCGAGGAACTGGTGCGGAGATTGGTCGAGGTCAGGCTGGCGCAGCTCGGACGCTGACATCGGCTGCTGTGCCGTGACGCTCCACTTGGGTTGCCGCGGCGCTGCCGCGGCGCTGCCGCCCGCTGCCACCCGTACACTGGCCCGATGGTCACGGCACCGGAGGTCTCGCTGCGACGCGTCGCCTGGGTGATGCTGTTCGCCGCCGCCTGGAGCGTCTTCGTGTGGGGCAACAGGATCCTCATCCTGTTGCGCGACGACCGCTCCCTCGGGTTCCTCGTGGTCCACTACGTGATCGCCGCGATCTCCCTGGGGTTCGCCGCCGCGCTCGCCTGGTACGGCTGGATGCTGCTGCGCCGCGCCCGCGGCTGAGGCGTCATCGCTCGATGTGGTCCATGCCGGGTGTCACCCCATAGGGGGCGCCGGCACCGCCGCCTCCTGCCGCGGTTTCGCGCTTCTTGCATAGTCTTCGCGAAATGCCACGTCATGCCCCGGTCTGGGCCATACTTGGCCCCGACCGCGGGGGACGACGCCTGGAGGAGGCGACATGCTGGGAATCGCCCGACTTCGCCGCACCGTTGCGGTCGCCGGTGCCGGCGTCGTGCTGCTTGCCGCATGCAGTTCCGCGTCGCAGACGGAGTCGGCGTCGACCCTACCGGCCGGCACATCGAAGACCGTGGCGGCGCCGGAGCCGGTCACCGCCGAGGTCGAGGCCGACCTGACAGCGAGCGCATTGAAGTCGTACTGCGCGGCGTACTGCGGTGGTTTGGTGCGCTACGTCTCCAACACGGTGTACAACTCCACCATGGCGGAGAGCGCCCATCGGGCCATGCCTGCCGCGGTGCGGGCGGCGATCGAAGCGACCGGTGGAGGATTCCACTTCGTCACCGGGGCCGAGGCCGATGCCCTCTTCGGGCCGGACGGGCTGGTGGACGGGGGCAAGGGCATCCTGCTCAACGTGGGGCCGTTGGAGCCCCTCACCAGCCACGTCGTCGGGATCGAGGTCGACGGCATCACCGGGCGGGAGGCGGGTCGCGGCATCATCGTGCAGTACCAATGGGAAGGGGACCGCTGGGCCCCCGTCACTCCCGAAGAGAGCGGAGTCACGGTCACCAGCTGGGTCGCCTGAGGAAGAGAGAGAAGAAGGGGGGTTCCTGATGCAGGCACCGGTGTGCGCCGGGCCGACGCGACCTACCCGTCGAGGCGTTTCACGAAGAAGTTGCTGGTGACGGTGAACCCGAGGCGTTCGTAGAAGGCGCGGGACTGCACCCGAGCCACGTTGCTGTGCAGGTCGACCATGACGGCGCCGTGAGCCCGGGCCGCCTCCACCGCCTCCGCCACCAACGCTGCCCCGATTCCGGCGGAGCGGAATCGCCCGTCGACGGCGAGGGCGTCGATCGACGTCACCTTCGCCCCCTGATGGAGGTGATGGCGGGTGTGGAACGAGACGAACCCGACCACCTCCCCGTCCTCGGCCACGATCGTCTCGGTGCCCTCCTCGGCGGCCAGCCCGTGGCGCACCTCCTCGGGGGTCCGTGCGTAGCCGAGCTGGGCGAGGAGGGACACGAGCGCAGCGACGTCACTGTCGTTCGCCGTTCGGAAGCTCACCGTCATGCGCCCATGATGGTCCGCCTCGCCTCACGTGTGACCCCTCCCACAGATCGCTCAATCATCGTTGACACAATAGTTGTTGAGGTTTATGGTGGCGGCATGGACACCGCAGACGTCACCCGCCGCGCCGCGCAGTACGCCGCCCTCGGCGATGCCGCCCGCCTCGCCATCGTCGACGACCTCGCCCTCTCCGACCGCTCCCCCACCGAACTGGGCGAGCGTCACGGCCTCTCCTCCAACCTGCTCGCCCACCACCTCGGTGTGCTGGAACGGGCCGGCCTCGTCGAACGCCACGAATCGTCCGGCGACCGGCGACGCCGCTACGTACGGCTCCGCCTCGAGACCCTCGCCGACCTCCGCATCGGCCTCGCCGTTCCCGAAGGTCCCGTCCTGTTCATCTGCACCCACAACTCCGCCCGGTCCCAACTCGCCGCCGAACTGTGGACCCGCCGCACCGGACGCCCCGCCGAGAGCGCCGGCACCCACCCGGCGGATCGCGTCCACCCCGGGGCAGTCGCCGCCGCGGCCCGCGCCGGCCTCGACCTCTCCGAGGCTCACCCCCGCCGCCTCGACGAGGTGGCAATCGATCCTGCCCTCGTCGTCACCGTCTGCGACCAGGCCCACGAGGAACTCACCCCCGGTCCCTCCTGGTGGCACTGGTCGATCCCGGACCCGGTCGACTCGGCCCGCCCCGACTCCTTCGATCTCGCCCTCTCCCAACTCCAGCACCGTGTCGAAACACTCACAGGAGGCACCCGCCCATGACCGCCGGAACCCACCTCAGCACCGAACAGCTCCTGCTGGTCAAGCAATCTGCCCGGCGGCTCCAGGACGAGTTCAGCGGTGTCTTCTCCACCGAGACCGTCGAACGTTTCATCGCCGAGTCCCACACCGACCTGGAACGCCGGGCCTCGGTCTCGACCTGGCTCCCCATCCTCATCGAGCGCTTCACCAGGGACCGCCTCAAGGCGCTGGCCCGGGTCGAGGGACTCTCCGGCGACACCAAGCCCTCCGTGCTCTTTCTCTGCGTCCACAACGCCGGCCGCTCCCAGATGGCCGCAGGGTGGCTCCGCCACCTCGCCGGCGACGCCGTCGACGTCTACTCGGGCGGCTCCGACCCCGGATCCGACATCAACGCCGCCGCGGTCGAGGCGATGGCCGAGGTCGGCATCGACATCCGCTCCGAGTTCCCCAAGCCGTGGACCGACGAGATCGTGAGGGCCGCCGACGTCGTCGTCACCATGGGCTGCGGCGACGCCTGCCCCCTCTTCCCCGGCAAGCGCTACGAGGACTGGGAGTTGACCGACCCGGCCGGCCGGCCGCTCGACGTGGTCCGCACCGTGCGCGACGACATCGAGCAGCGGGTCCGCGTCCTCATGGACAGCCTGGACGTGCCGGCCCGGGCGTGACCATCGGTCCTGCTCAGCGCAGCAGCAGCGGGTCGAGCGCCATGGCGAGGAACAGGACGGCCAGGTACACGTTCGAGTAGCCGAAGAACCGCATCGCCTCCCCCGGGTCGCGGCGCAGCCGCCAGGTGCCGGCCACCAGCCACACGCCTAGTCCCGCCGCCACCGTCAGATAGATCCACCCCACCGCCCCGGTGGCGGGGAGCAGCAGCGACACCCCCACCAGCACCACGCTGTAGGCGAGGATGTGGTCGAGGGCCCGCTCCACCCCGACCACCACCGGCAGCATCGGGACGCCGGCGGCGGCGTAGTCGTCGCGGTAGCGGATTGCCAGCGCCCAGAAATGCGGCGGCGTCCAGAAGAACACGACCGCGAACATGACCCAGGCCGGCAAGGCCAGGGTGCCGGTGACCGCCGCCCACCCCACCAGCGTCGGGACCGACCCGGCCGCCCCGCCGATCACGATGTTCTGGGTCGTGCTGCGCTTCAACGCCATCGAGTAGACGAGCACGTAGAACGCCAGCGCCGCGGTGGAGAGCAGGGCGGCGAGCAGGTTCACCGTCGCCCACAACCAGGCGAACCCGGCGACACCCAGCAGCAGCCCGAATTCGATTGCGGCTCGCTCCGAGACGCGCCCGGTGGGAATCGGGCGCCGCCGGGTACGGGCCATCACCCGGTCGATGTCGCGGTCGATGACCTGGTTGATGGCGTTGGCCCCGCCCGAAGAGAGGGTGCCGCCGACGAGGGTTGCGATGACCAGCCAGGTACCGGGCCAGCCACCGGCGGCCACCACCATGGCAGGCAGGGTGGTGGTGAGCAGCAACTCGATGATCCGCGGCTTGGTCAACTCCACATAGGCGCGCGCCTTCTGCCCGAACGTCGCCGGCAGCGCCCGCGGGTCCGTGATGCGGATCTGAGGGGTGGTCATGCCCGATCCCCGACCGGATGGCGCGACGCCGGTTCCCGTCCCCGCCGCGCCGCGGGAACAGCCAGCACCCGAGCCCCCAGCAGCACGAACAGGATCCACAAGGCGTCGGCGGCGAGCAGGTGCACGACCTGGGCTTCGAGCGGGGTCAGCAGCGCGATGTTGGCGACCCCGATCGCGAACTGGGCCCACACCAGCACCTGCACCGCCCGCGCCAGTCTCCGCGCCACCGGTCCGGCGAGTTCCGCCAGACGCCCCGCCAGCAGGTAGACGGCGATGCCACCGGCGATGGCGACAACGGGATGGACGGTGCGGAGGCGCAACAGGAACGGCGCCGCCCGACCGAACTCGGCCCGGATCCCCCCCATCACCGACTCTGCCTCGTGCAGCGTGTCGGCGAGGGCGTTGAGCGCCCCCGAGGCGGCGACGACGAGGATGATCGCCAAGCCACCGAGCACCCGGCGGTCCCATGGTCGCTCCAGGTGCACCTCGAACCTCTCGCCGCCTCCACCGAAGTGCGCCACCAGCGCGAAGGCGGCGAGCAGCAGGAACGTGTTGGTGAGGTGGAGCGGAACCACCACGGCCCGCCCGATCGAGGCGTTGGTGTCGACCCATCCGAACACCACGAGCGACGCTCCGATCAACGACTCGAGCACGAAGAGCCCCAGCGCCACCCACAGTGTGCGGCGCACCCGATGGCGGGGAGGGAAGAGGCGGCGGGTCCAGACGATGAGCACGACGATGGCGACCGCCAGCGCCACCGTCGTCATCCGGTGGGTGAACTCGATGAGCGTCTCGGACGTGGCGGTGAAGGGGATGATGTGCCCCCGGCACCGCGGCCACGTCTCCCCGCAGCCGGCGCCCGATCCGGTGGCGCGCACCACGGCCCCGCCCAGGATCACGATGACGGTCAGCGCCAAGACACTCCACGCCAGCGCGGTGTAGGCGCGTGGGGAGGGGCCATCGCGCGGGACATCTGCCATACAGGCAGGCTACCCTTGGCGCCGGCCCATCGGTGTGACGGGCCGACACGACGGAACAAACGAAGCGACCAGCCGGATTCCGGCCGGCGAATGTCCGGGGATGTGACGGGGGAACTCGTCGGTCCTCGGTCATTCGGTCGTGTAGTTTGTCCCGGTGCCCAACGTGGAGAGGCACACGCAAGACAAGGAACCCCTTTGGAGGCACCCCACATGAGATCATTTGCGCAACGATCGCGAGTGGTCGTGATCATCGCCCTCTTTGCACTCATCGCAGCTTCCTGCGGTAGCAGCAGCGAGGACACGACGACCACGACGGCCGCGGCAACCACCACGACGACCGAGGCGACAACCACGCCTGAAGAGACCACCACCACCATGGGGGAGACGATGATCCCCACGGAGCTGACAGGCCTCAACGTCGTCGACGACCTGACCTTCACGGTCGAGTTCACGGAAGCCGACCCGGAGTTCCCCTTGAAGCTGGCCTATGCGGCCTACTTCCCGCTCCCGAGCGTGGCGTACGACGATCCGGCCGCTTTTGAAGAGCAGCCGATCGGCAACGGCCCGTTCGAGATGGCGGGCCCGTGGGAGCACGACGTCGAGGTCCCGATGCAGAAGTACGCCGACTATCAGGGTCCGGATCCGGCCCAGGTCGACAACCTGTCCTTCATGATCATCGATGATCTCAACACGGCCTACAACGAAGTGCGGGCCGGCAACCTCGACGTCCTCGGACCGGCGCTGCCGACCGAGCAGCTCGCCACGGCTCCCGACGAGTTCGGCGACCACTACGGCCAGTCGTCCTCGACGTCGTTCACGTACCTGGGCTTCCCCCAGTACCTCGAGGGATTCACCGCCGACCACTGGCGGGCACTCTCGATGGCGATCGACCGGCAGCTCATCGTCGACCAGATCTTCAACGGCACCGTCGTGCCGGCGTACTCGACGATTCCGCCGATCTTCGCCGGCGCTCGTGAGCACGTCTGCGACAACTGGGACTACAACCCGGAGCAGGCGAAGGCTCTGTGGGACGCCGCCGGCCCGATCAACGACGTCATCGTCTGGTTCAACACCGGTGGCGGCCACGAAGAGTGGGTCGAAGCGGTTTCGAACATGTGGAAGAACACCCTCGGCATCGAGAACATCTCGTTCGAGTCGATGGAGTTCTCCGAGTACCTGCCGCTCCTGGACGACAAGAGCGCCACGGGTCCGTTCCGCCTCGGCTGGGGCCAGGACTACCCGTCGCCGCTCAACTTCCTCGAGCCGCTGTACGCCTCGTACTTCGAGCCGCCGGTGGGATCGAACGACACGTTCTACGAGAGCGCCGACTTCGACGCCGCCCTCGCCCAGGGCAAGGCGGCAGTGGCCGCGAGCGGTCAGCTCGAAGACGGCATCCCGTTCTACCAGGACGCCGAGGACATCCTCTGCGGCGATTCCCCGATCGCTCCGATCTACTACCGGACCAACCAGTACGTGTACACCGACAGCACCAGCAACGTGTTCTACGACTCCTACAGCGACCTCGGCGTCACCAAGGTGATGGCCGACGACGGCGCGGTCACCGTGCAGCTGTCCGAGCCGGAGCATCTGTTCCCGACGAACTCCAACGAGTCCAACGGGATCCAGGCACTGCGGGCCCTGTTCACCGGCCTGGTGCAATACGATGCCGAGACCAACGAACCGTTCAACGCCAACGCCGAGTCGATCACGTCCGACGACGGTGGCCTCACCTGGACCATCGTGCTCAAGCCGGGCTGGACGTTCCACAACGGTGAGCCGGTCACGGCCCAGTCATACGTGGACGCCTGGAACTACGGCGCCTACGGCCCCAACGCCCAGCAGAACAACTCGTTCTACGCCGGGATCGTGGGGTACGCCGACATGAACCCGGTCGAGGAGTAATCACTCTCTCGTCCAACGGACATCAGGAAAGGGCACCCCACCGTGGGTGCCCTTTCCGCGTCCTGAGGATCGATCGACTAGATTCCTACCACCCCGAGACGTGGCGAAGGAGGCAGTGGGTTGGGGCGGTACTTGGTTCGACGGATGCTCCAGTTCGTCCCGGTCTTCTTCGGCGCCACCCTTCTCATCTTCGTCATGGTGTGGGCCATCCCGGGCGACCCGATCCGAGCCCTCGCCGGAGACCGCGTCATGGCCCAGAGCGTCCAGAACGAGTTGCGGAGCCGCTACAACCTCGACGACCCGCTGCTCGTCCAGTATGGCAAGTACATCAACAACGTCTTCCACGGCGACTTCGGCGAGGACTTCCGGGGCCGCCCGGTGTGGGACCTGATGAAGCAGCGGCTCCCCATCACGATCCGGCTCGCCCTCCTTGCGTTCGGCTTCGAGCTGGTGATCGGCATCCTGGCCGGCATCCTCGCCGGGGTGAGGAAGGGGGGGTTCATGGACACCCTCGTCCTTGTGTCGACGTTGGTCGTGATCGCCATCCCCATCTTCGTCCTGGGGTTCTTGGCCCAGCTCCTCATCGGCGTGCAGTTCCACTGGTTACCCGTGTCCGGGGTCCAGAACGGGCTGAAGAGCTACCTGCTCCCCGCCATGGTGCTCGGCTCGGTGTCGCTCGCCTACATCGCCCGCCTCACCCGCACCAGCCTGGTGGAGAATCTGCGCTCCGACTACGTGCGCACCGCCACTGCGAAGGGCCTGTCCCGCCGCCGGGTGGTGGGCATCCACACCTTCCGCAACTCGATGATCCCGGTGGTCACCTACCTCGCCATCGACCTCGGCGCCCTCATGGGCGGCGCCATCATCACCGAGACGATCTTCAACATCCCCGGCATCGGCCGGGCCGTCTTCGAAGGGGTGCAGCGCCAGGAGGGCACGGTGGTGGTGGGGATCGTCACGTTCCTGGTCGTCGTGTACATGATCGCCAACCTCCTGGTCGACATCCTCTACGCGGTGCTCGATCCGAGGATCCGCTATGACTGATTTCTTCGATCCGCACGAACGGCAGAGCGACGATCCCGACGAGGAGGTCGGCGCCTCCCTCCCCGGCACCCCGTTGGCGGTCGAAGCGATCGAGGCGGAGCCTGCCATGGGTCGGGAGGGCAGCCTCTACGCCGACGCCTGGCGCCAGCTGCGGCGCCGGCCGATGTTCATCATCTCGGGGGTCCTCATCCTCATCCTCATCACCATGGCCATCTGGCCCGGGCTGTTCACGAGAGCCGACCCTCGCTCCTGCCACCTGGAGGACTCACTGCTGCGACCCAGCCGCCTGCACCTGTTCGGCACCGATCTGCAGGGATGCGACTACCTGGCACGCACCATCTACGGAGCCCGGGTCTCGATCAGCATCGGCATCATCGTCACGGTGACGTCCACGTTCGTCGCCATCGTGCTCGGATCCGTCGCCGGCTACTACGGCGGCCTCGTCGACAGCATCATCGCCCGGATCACCGACGTCTGGTTCGCCATCCCCACCATCCTCGGCGGCATCGTCATCCTGCGATCCCTCTTCAGAGTCCGGGGGTTGCTGCAGGTGAGCCTGGTGCTCATCGTGCTCGGCTGGCCCACCATGCTGCGGCTGGTGCGCTCGGCGGTGCTTTCGGTGCGCGAGATGGACTACGTGGATTCGGCGCGCGCCCTCGGGGTGAGTGATCTGCGCATCATCCGCCGCCACATCCTCCCCAACTCGCTGGCGCCGGTGATCGTCTATGCCACCATCACCGTCGGCGTCATCATCTCGGCCGAGGCGGCCCTCTCGTTCCTCGGGGTCGGGCTGCAGCTCCCGTCGATCTCCTGGGGCCTCATGATCAGCACCGCCCAGAACCGGATCCTCACCGCCCCCCATCTGCTGCTCTTCCCGGGCTTGTTCCTGTCCACCACGGTGTTCAGCTTCATCCTGATGGGTGACGCCTTGCGGGACGCCCTCGACCCGAGGTTGCGTTGATGGCCGGCTCGCAGACCACCACCACGGACATGATCGGGGGCCAGGCCGCAGCGACCACGGGACGGCTGCTGGATGTCGAGGATCTCCATGTCGAGTTCCGCATCGAGGGCGGCGTCGTCAACGCGGTGAACGGCCTCAGCTACTCACTCGATCAGGGCGAGACCGTCGCCATCCTCGGCGAGTCCGGCTCGGGGAAGAGCGTGAGCGCCCAGGCCGTCATGGGCATCATCGACAGCCCACCCGGGTTCATCACGGGAGGTTCGGTCAAGTTCCGCGGGGTGGAGCTCCTCGACCTCCCCGAGACGGAGCGGCGCAAGGTGCGCGGCGACCGGATCGCGATGATCTTCCAGGACGCCCTCACCGCCCTCAACCCGGTGTTCCCGGTCGGGTGGCAAATCGGGGAGATGTTCCGCATCCACCGCGGGCTGTCCCGCAGGGAATCGAGGGAGCGCGCCATCGAGCTGATGGAGCGGGTCAAGATCCCCTCGGCACGGCAGCGGGTCAACTCGTACCCGCATGAGTTCTCGGGCGGGATGCGGCAGCGGGTGATGATCGCCATGTCGCTCTCGCTCGATCCCGAGATCCTGATCGCCGACGAGCCGACCACCGCCCTCGACGTGACGGTGCAGGCCCAGATCATGCAGCTCCTCGCCGACCTCCAGAAGGACACCGGCATGGGGCTCATCCTCATCACCCACGACCTCGGCGTCGTGGCCGAGGTGGCCGACAACGTCGTCGTGATGTATGCGGGACGCGAGGTGGAGAAGGGCGAGAGCCTGGCGGTCTACCACCACCCGGCCCATCCGTACACGGTGGGTTTGATGGATTCCCTGCCCCGCAGTGATGTGCACACCGCCCGCCTCAACCCGATCAAGGGCTCACCGCCGGATCTGATGCACATTCCGTCGGGATGCCCGTTCCATCCTCGCTGCCCGTACGCCCAGGAGAAGTGCACTGTCGAGGATCCGCCCCTCTTCGAGGTCGGCCCGGGTCGGGTGAGCGCCTGCCATTTCTGGGAGGAGGTGCGCCGTGACCGCGGCTGACGTGGAATCCGAGCCCGGCGAGGTGGTGCTCGAGGTCAAGCACCTCGTCAAGTACTTCCCCATCACCCGTGGCATCATCCTGCGGCGCCACGTCGGGACGGTGAAAGCGGTCGACGACGTCAACTTCGTGCTGCGCCGTGGCGAGACGCTCGGGCTGGTGGGCGAGTCGGGGTGCGGCAAGACGACCACCGCCCGCACCATCCTCCGCCTCGAGAAGCCCACCGCCGGGCAGGCCTTCTACCGGGGGCGCGACATCTTCGAGCTGTCGCGCTCGGAGATGCGGGAGCTACGACGCGATATCCAGGTGATCTTCCAGGACCCGTACGCCTCCCTCAATCCCCGGATGACGGTGGGTGACATCATCGCCGAGGGGTGGAAGGTCCACAAAGGGGTGGTCCCCCGCAACAAGCAGCGGAGCCGGGTCCACGAACTGCTCGAGATGGTGGGCCTCAACCCGGACCACATCAACCGCTACCCGCACCAGTTCTCGGGAGGCCAGCGGCAACGCATCGGAGTGGCCCGGGCCCTGGCGCTGGAGCCGAGCATCATCGTGTGTGACGAGCCGGTGTCGGCGCTCGACGTCTCGGTGCAGGCGCAGGTGGTGAACCTGCTGGAGGACATCCAGGACGAACTCGGCATCTCCTACCTGTTCATCGCCCACGACCTGTCGGTGGTCCGCCACATCTGCGACCGCATCGCCGTCATGTACCTCGGAGAGATCGTCGAGACCGGCAACGAGTACGACGTCTACGACAACACCGCCCACCCCTACACCGAGGCGCTGCTGTCGGCGGTGCCGATCCCCGACCCGGCGCTGCGGGACCAGGGCCATCGCATCCTGTTGGAGGGTGACGTTCCCAGCCCGGCCGACCCGCCCAGCGGCTGCCATTTCCGGACCCGGTGCTGGAAGGCCCAGGAGGTGTGCGCCACCGACCCGCCCGAGCTGGTGGAGCGGGGACAGGGCCACCCGGTGGCGTGCCACTTCCCTCAGGTGGAGTTCGCGGACCGTTGACCTCCCCGCGTGGCGTCCGGGTGAGAAGGTCGACGCTTCGCAGTCTCGCGGTCCTCGCCGCAGTGGCCGTGCTCGGGACCGGGTGCGGGTCATCGGCGGGCACGACCACGACCAGCTCCGAGCCCCCCTCTGCCGCCTTCATCACCTACCGGCCGCAGGAGGGCGATGCCCCCTTAGGTGACGCGCCCGGCTACCTGGTCCTCGACGACGGGTGCATCTGGCTCGAGGTGTCCCCGGACGAGCCACGCTTCTTCGCGATGTGGCCGGAGGGATGGACCGCCGAGGACACCGGCGACGGCATCGAGATCCACCGGCCGGACGGCACGGTGGTCCCCTTCGGGGTGCCGTTCCT
>Ga0315536_1001473_pt1 | contig 11768 bp, 9 predicted proteins | sample SalMarSW160230MG_FD_203093 | JGI IMG/M metagenome (GOLD analysis project Ga0315536, IMG submission 203093) | Salt marsh sediment microbial communities from the Plum Island Ecosystem LTER, Massachusetts, United States - Salt Marsh Sediment SW1602-30 ... | reverse complement strand
TTTCCGGACAGCTCTTTCAACCGCTCTCCGGCCTGCACGAATAAAGCCAGTGTGTTTCCCTGGCGTACGACCGGATTTCCGTCGGACATGAAAAGTGACGGGGGCGTCCTGTCGATTAGAATCTCATACCGGGTATAATTTGTATGGGTGAAAAGGGATGTGTCCGCCACCTCTATGTGAAGGACATATCTTCCTTCGTGAAGCCCGGAGGAATCAAAGCGAAACTCCTTTGCTACATCGTGTGAATGGCCGTGCCACGAGTCAATCTGCTTTCCGTCCAGAAAAACGCCGATTCGCCCTACAGCAGACTGTTTGTCATATGCCGTAACCTGAAATGTCACCGCGGCATTAAAACTGAGAGAATGGTTCAGTCCGCTTATTTCCACCTGGGGTGCCTGGGTGTCACCCAGCCACGGGGTGAGGCGGACCAAAAACTGCAGCACCACTAGTAACAAAATAAGGCCGTAGCATATACTCAAGAATATGAGGCCGGCTTTATTGGCGGATATTTTCCGGAAAAAGTTCACGCCTACCTTTGTAATTCGATTGCCGGTAAAAGTCAATAAGTGAAAGCTCTTTTTAAGTACTTGCATCTTTGTAAAATATTTGTATGATAGGCTCTTACACATCAAAGCAATATCTTAAAAGGAGAACACCTGCGTTTTGACTGTTTCCCTGTTTCTCTGGACCGCATTATGGACCCTGCTTCCGATTTCCGAATTACGGGGGGGACTCCCTTTGGCCCTTGCCGGCGGCATGCCCGGTCTGCTGGCCTATCTCTACTGCGTGGCACTCAATATCCTGGTGACCCCGATTGTTTTTATCTTTCTGCATACCCTGCATAAGCTGTTGCTGCGCCGGCAGGCATACTCCCGATTATTCGAAAAGCTGATAGAGCGTTCCCGAAAAAAAGTGAAAGCCAAGGTGGACAAATACGGCTACCTGGGTCTGGCGCTTTTTGTGGCCATCCCTTTGCCCGTCACCGGGGCCTATACCGGGGCCATGGGCGCCTGGATCCTGGGTATGGACAAGAAAAAATCCTTTGCCGCCATCGCCCTCGGCGTCTGTATCTCCGGGGCGATCGTCTATACCGCTGTACAGCTCGGCCTAACCCTGTTCTTCAAGAAAGTCGTCTGATTGTTATGCCTGTAAATTACTCTGCAGTACTCAATCCTCATCAATGCAAGGCGGTGGAAACAATTAACGGCCCCCTGCTTATTTTGGCCGGTGCGGGGTCCGGCAAGACCAGGGTGATCACCTATCGGATCGCCCACATGCTGCAAAAGAAGATTCCCCAGAAATCCATTCTTGCCGTTACCTTTACCAACAAGGCGGCGCGTGAAATGACCAAAAGGATCAGGGACCTTACCGCAAGAAAGGTACACCAGCTGACAATATGCACCTTTCATGCCTTCGGGGTAAAGGTATTGCGCGAGTGGGGAAAGAAACTGGGATATCGTCATGATTTTACCATTTATGACCAGACCGACAAGCTTTCCCTCATTCGTGAGCTTGCCGTGGAAAAAGGGATGTTCTCCGACTCGTTCGATTTGTATGTGATCTCCGACTTGTTTTCCGCAATCAAACATTCCCGCAGGCAGTGGGATGATGAGGCCGGCGCTTACCGGGGCCTGTTTCATGATTATAATGAACACCTGAAAGCATATCAGGCCCTGGATTTTGACGACCTGATCGTGCTTCCGCTGCAACTTTTTCATGAATTTCCCGATGTGCTGGAAACCTACCGCAACAGATACCGTTATATTATGATCGATGAGTTTCAGGACACCTCAATCAGTCAGTATGAATTTATCAGGTGTATTGCGCAGAACCACGGAAATATCTGCGTGGTCGGGGATGATGATCAGTCGATTTACTCGTGGCGAGGGGCTAACTATGAAAACCTGTTTCAGTTTGAACAGGATTTCCCCTCATACCTTGAAATCAAACTGGAGCAGAACTATCGCTCAACAAAGACCATCCTCACAGCCGCCAACAACCTGATTGCGCATAATACCAAGCGTAAACAAAAAATACTCTGGAGCGGTCTGCCGCAGGGCGAACTCATTTCAATCTATATGGCTGCGGACGAGAAAAGCGAAGGTGAATACATCGCCCGCACCATCCGTTCTCTGGCCATCAGGCAGAGTATCACCTATGACGCCATCGGCATTTTGGTGCGTACCAACCACCTGACCCGTCCATTGGAAGAGGCATTGCTGCTGCATAACATACCGTATACGGTTGCCGGCGGACAGAGTTTTTACCAGCGTAAAGAAATAAAGGATATTATTTCCTATTTAAAGGTTATCGCCAATCCCGATGACAACATCAACCTGCTGCGGATTATCAATCTTCCCAAGCGGGGTATCGGAAAGCAGGCGGTACTACACCTGTTGGCCCTGGCGGAGGAACAGTCGTGCTCGCTCTATTCGGCAATGTGTTCGCTACCCGGGCAGTCTGCAGAACATTTTTCCAAAAAAATACGCCAGGCGGTTTATGAGTTTACGGAGCTTATCGAACATTTTCGCAGTGCGATGGGCGTACCAAAGAAACTTGCCTCGGGCCTGCGATCACTGGTCGACCGTATCGATTATTTTGCCTACCTGCTGACCCAGTATAAAAAAGATACGGCTGCCAAACGAAAGTATATGAATATTGAAAGCCTGATCGGCTCTCTGGCGGATTATGAAAATGATCCTGACAATCTTGATCCCTCTCTCTATGACTATCTGAACCGGATAACCCTGTTAAGCCGCGACGATCTTAAGGAGGATGAAACCGTACAGAAAATCAACCTGATGACCGTACACGCGGCCAAGGGCCTGGAGTTCGATACGGTTTTTATTGCAGCCTGTGAACAGGATATTTTTCCCCATTCCCGCTCATTGGGTGAGGCGCAAGACGATGAGGAGGAGCGCCGGCTTTTTTATGTGGCGTTAACCCGTTCCAAACGGAAGTTGTTCATTACCTCCGCCGGTTCACGCAGAAAAAAAGGAGAGGTATGCGAGTCTCTGCCCTCACCTTTTCTTGAAGAGCTTCCTCCCGACATTGTTGAGCACGCAGAAGAAGAAAAGATTGTTAATGATAACGAAGCGGCGCATTACTTTGATCAGTTGAAGAAAAACTTCAGCTGACCCCGTTATCCAGGCTGTAAAAAACAAGCCCGGAAATCGGCTTGGGATAAAAATGCGTGGATTTCCGCGGCATTTTTTCATTATTATCCGCAATGATAATAACGTCTTCAAGGCGGGTGGAATTGAGGACCAACGCCACCTGCATTCTGCCGCTGCGTACACTCTCTATGGCTTCGCCAACATCCTTGGTGTATTCGATGTTCGTCTGCAGGGAAAGCTGTTCTTCAGTGATTCCCACTATCTTGTTCAGAAGAAGGGTATTAAGAATATTCACATCCAGTCGTTTCCATTCCGATGAACTGTCGATCTGAAACATCTCTTCATAGGCTTCGGCATCCTTCAACGTGGCCAGGTAGTAGCGGTTCATGGACATGATATAGGCCCCGAACTTGTGTTCTCCGTTCTCCGCGGCGTTTAGATCGCGCAGCCAGCGTCTTCTGACCTCGGCCTCATCCTCATGGGTAAAGGGATAGGATTTGACATGAAAATGCTCCTGAATTTTATTGTTCAACTCCGCAAGATTGGAGATGTTCAGGCTGTGCAGCATGCGGTGGGTGGGAAGGATGGTGAGTCCTTCGTGCTCGGTGTTGACCAGGAACATCATGATGAACTCCCACGGCGCATTGGGTCCGGCATCCGGGTATTTCTTGCGCATCATGTCCCGGATGTTCAGCATGGTCTGATAACGGTGATGGCCGTCGGCAATGTAGATTTTCAGGCGCTGCATCGTCCTGGAGATAATCTCACACTTTTCGGGATCAACAAGCCGCCACAGGCGGTGGCGCACATTTATCTTCTTCTCCAGATAATCGACAATTGGGGAGTCCTCCTCGCATTTATCCAGAATGTTGTCGATAATGTAGGCTTTATCGCGATAAATACCCCAAATATACTCGAACTGGGTATTGGTGACCTGGGTCAGCTTAATCCGGTCCTCAACCGGTTTTTTCATTACCTTCTCATGAGGCAGAATGCGCTTGTTTTCATAATCCTGCAGGCGGACCGCGCCGATAAAACCCTTTACCTTTTTTCTACCGATTTCAGGAATATCGAACGCCTGTTCATAAATCCAGAAAGACGGCCGGTCGGCCGCGTGCACAAGGTCGGCCTGCTTCCATTCGTTCAACAGGTCCCGGGCACGGGTATAGCGGTTGTTGGTTTCCGTATCTCCGGGTTCAATCTTGTTCAGAATCAGCCTGATTACATTATACTCGTGCTGCTTATAATACTCGTCCTGCTGTTCTGCGGAGATTACATCATAAGGCTGGGAAAGGCATAATCCCACCTCTTTGATTTTATGCGGATTGTAGTGCATGGCCTTAAAAGGCTGTACGTCATTAATCAGTTCAGTCATAGCTTCCTCTCAATCAGGTAGAAAATAAGTTCCCTCTATTCTATAAATTGTCTGCGGCCTGTCAAGTATTGGATTTTACATCAGGGTCAGGTATAGGTCGCGATGAGGATTGCCTTTTATACATGAAAAGTGTAATCTCCAGTTATGGAGCCCGATGAAAACTACTTTACGGTTTCACAAATCACCTCACTGATAAAAAACATGCTGGAAGAATCCATTCCGCATATTTGTATTGAGGGGGAAATATCGAATTTCCGGCCGTCCAGTACCGGTCATTACTATTTCAGCCTGAAGGACCGGGATGCCGTGATTTCGGTGGTCATGTTCAAGGGCAGTCTGGGACGGCTGCGGTTCAGGCCCCGCGACGGTATGCTGGTTCGGGCCAGGGGCGGTATTTCCGTATACGCAAAGCGGGGTACGTATCAGCTTATTTGTGAAGAGATGACCCAGGCCGGTGAGGGCGCCATCTTTATCATGCTCGAGGAGCGTAAACGCCGGCTGGCGGCGGAGGGGCTTTTTACCGAGGAGAGAAAAAAAGCGCTGCCCCTGCTGCCCTCACGCGTTGTGGTCATTACCTCCCCTACCGGGGCCGCGCTGCGGGATATCATGCGGGTTCTGCGCAGAAGGCATGCCGGGATCAATCTTACCATTCTCCCCGCACCCGTACAGGGCGATGAGGCCGCTCCTGTTATCGCTTCGCGCATCCGTACCGCCAACGAGTACAACCTGGGTGACGTGATTATTGTGGGCCGCGGCGGCGGTTCATTGGAGGACCTGCTTGCCTTTTCCGACGAGGAGGTGGTACGAGCAGTTGCCGACTCTCGCATTCCGGTCATCTCCGCGGTGGGGCATGAGGTCGATATCGCCCTCTCCGACCTGGCAGCCGATGTCCGTGCCCCCACCCCGTCCGCGGCCGCGGAAATAGTGTCCGCCTCCCGGGAAGATATTCTGCTGCGTATATCAGAATTAAAGGATATGCTTGTGCAAACGACCAGGCAGCAGACCGAAAGGCTGCGGCTTTCACTGGAACGGTTTTCAATTGAAAATGAGGAAAGGAATTTCCGTTCGGCTGTTCAGCCCCTGTACCTGCGGCTTGACGATGCCAAGGAGCAGTTGTTGTACGGTATGCGGGATTATGTTACCGGTCACAGCCACCGGCTTGCCTTGTTGTTAAACGAATTACAGGCACAGTCTCCCCTGGCTGTTTTGCAGCGGGGGTATGCTGTTGTATCCGATAAAAATACAAATAAAACCGTCCGCTCGGCCGGGGATACCGGGAGGGGGAAAGAACTCTCCATTCGGTTCTACGACAGTCATCTGGACGCGGAGGTAAAGGAGACGTATACTGATGGAGAACTTTGAAAACCGGCTTAAACGTCTTGAACAGATAAGCGAAAAAATCAGACAGGGTGATCTGGAACTGGAATCAAGCGTCAAACTGTTTGAGGAAGGGATAAAGCTAGCCAAATCGCTGGAGAAAGAGCTGTCCAAAATTGAGCGAAAAATCGAAATTCTGATCAACGAACCGGAAAAAAGCGGCGAGGCACCCGCCCTTGAACTCTTTCCGGAGATGGAACAGAAAAATGGGGAATAGCGCCCGTTTACACGCCCAGTGCTTTGAGATTGGCGTTGATCGTCTCCCTGTTTGCCAGGTGCTCTTTCAGTTTTTCTCTCTGCTGCTCGACAATCTGCTGCGGGGCCTTGCCGGTAAACTGGGGATTGTTCAGCTTCTTCCTGCAAAAGGCGATTTCTCTATCGGCTTTTTCCAGTAACTCAGTCAACCGGGCAATTTCCGCCCGTTCGTCTATCACGTCATGAACGAATATTTCACAGTTGGCCGCGATTTTGGCGGCGGAACCCGGAATTCGCTCTGCATTACCGTCAAGCATAAGCCGGTCCAGCCCCGCCAGGCGGGTGATGATGACGCTGTGCGCTTTTATGCTGTTTTCCCAGTCGGAGTCCGTCTTTATGGTCACCGAAAGTTGTTTTTTTGGCGGAACCCCACGATCGGAACGGACCTCGCGAATCGCCTTGACGATCTCCTGAAAACGGGAAAAGTCGGACACAATCCCTTCATCCTCCAGTTGTGGAAACGCTGCAGGCCAGAGAGCATGTATAATCAACTCCCGCAGTTCCAAAGGGGCAAGGCTCCCCAAGCCGCGCTTGGGGGCGTATTCGTTCAAAATCTGCCAGAGATGCTCGGTGATAAAGGGGATAAACGGGTGCAGCAGCCGCAAAACCTGGTCAAGGCAGAATGCCAGAACCTGCTGGGCGATTTTACCATCCGTTTTTCCCTGTTCATACATCCGGGGTTTGCATAACTCAAGATACCAGTCGCACAGTTCCTGCCAGAAAAATGAGCGGATCGCGTTCAGGGCAAAGCTGGGATTATAGTCCGCCAGCCAGCGATCGGTCTCCCTGACGGTAAAACTGAGACGGTCAAGGATCCACCGGTCTTCCAGTGAAAGATCCTTCACCGAGAGTTCTTCACAGGGTGTATTTTCCAGGTTCATAAAGGCAAAACGTGCGGAATTCCATAGTTTTGTACAGAAAGCCCTGCCGTTCTCGAAGCGTTCGCTGATCAATGTGGCCTGGGGCAGGTCGGGCAATGTTCCCAGTACGTCGAACTCTTTTCCGCATGCCCCCTGGCGCAGGCTGCCGTCGTTGTTCTTGCCGCAGACATAGCAGAAGATGTTTTTCCCGTGCATGGTGATTCCCAGGTCATTGTGATACCCGCATTCCGGGCAGACCGCGGTAACCGGCAGGCGGATGTCCTGGGTCCCGGTCTGCATATCACAAAGCACATAGCGCATGGCATCCGTACCGTAGGTCCCGATGATATCAACCGGATCGATGCCGTTGCCTTTTGACTTACTCATGCGCACTCCCTTGCCGTCAAGAATATTGGCATGGATAAACACGTCAGAGAAAGGGATGTCCCCCAGGCAGTACAGACCGGCCAGCACCATGCGGGCCACCCACAAAGTGATGATGTCCCGGGCGGTCACCAGGCAGCTTCCCGGATAGTAATAGTCCAGACAGTTTTGCGCGTCGTCCTTACTTCCCAAGAAAGACTGCTCCGGTTCAAGGGGTGCGGTATCCGGGTCGGGCCAACCAAGGGTTGAGAACGGCCACAGCGCCGACGAGAACCAGGTATCAAGTACGTCGGAGTCCTGCGTATACCCGTATTCTTCCAGTATTCCGGTCAGATCCGGGTCATCCTCAAGCAGGCAGACATCGACGCGCACCTCTCCCTGTACGGAAAACTCAAGGGTATTCTGTTCCATGAGTGTTTGTTGGTTTATGGCATGGGACACCTCACCCGAGAGTTCGATAAGATGAATATGTACCCTGTTTTGTGCATCGTCTTTCTGTTTTAAAGCCTGCTGCAGCGCCGAAAAAAGCTGTTCTCGGCCCAAGTTACCGCCCTCGAGCAGTTTGGACCAGACGGGAATGCGGTGCCCCCACCACAACTGCCTGGAGATGGGCCAATCGCGCTTTTCACCGAGCCAGTCAAGGTAGGTTTTTGTATAACGTTCCGGGTGGATCTTTACGCGTCCTTGGGTCACCGCGTCCATTGCCGCCTGCACCAGGCCGGGGCTTGTATGTTGTTTCGTTGAATTCCGGCCCATAACCACACCGCCCGGAACATCGGACATTTTGATAAACCACTGATCGGACAGGTACGGTTCCACAGGGGTTTTACTGCGGTCGCTGTGTCCTATCTCCACCACGCGATCCTCGATTTTATCGAGACGGCTGCTCTTTTCCAGATCGGCCACAACCTTGTCTCGTGCGGCAAACCGGTCCAATCCGCAGTAGGGGCCGGCATTCTCATTCAGCGTTCCGTCGGGATTCAGAATGTTGATAATATCGATATCGTCATGGTGCCGCTGCCAGACGTCATAATCATTATAGTCATGGGCGGGGGTTATTTTGACGCAGCCCGAACCGAGCTCCGGTTTGGCCCATTCGTCACAGATAAGGGGAATGGGGCGGTCCAACAGGGGCAGCATCACTTTTTTCCCGTTCCCGGCCATATCCCGTAAGGTGACAAGCAGGGGCAGAATATGTTCCTTTCTTTGTTTCAGTGACGCAATCTCACCGGCAAGCTCTTTTTTGCGCGACTCCGAGGTGCTGCCGGAAAGCTCCTGTTCCAGCCCGGACAGTTTCGCGTTCAGGGAGCCCGCCGGATCGGGATGTACGGCCACGGCGGTATCACCCAGCATGGTTTCCGGTCTGGTGGTGGCCACAACCACGTAGTCCGGTTCGCCCGGTTTCGGTTCGATTACCGGGTAGCGCAGGTGCCAGAAATGACCGTCAACACTTTCATAATACATTTCATCATCTGAAATCGTGGTATGTAAGAACGTGTCCCAGTTCACCAGACGCTTTCCCCTGAAAATCAGCCCGTCGCGAAACATCTTGAAAAACGCCTTGCGCACCGCCCGGGCGCACACCCTGTCCATGGTGAACCGCTGGCGCGACCAGTCACAACTGCATCCCATGCGCTGCTGCTGTTCGATAATCCGCGCCTGGTACTGGTCCTTCCATTGCCAAATGCGTCGAACCAGCCCTTCGCGCCCAAGATCGTGTCGCGTCAACCCTTCCAGCTCTTTCAGGCGCTTTTCCACCACCGCCTGGGTGGCGATCCCGGCGTGATCGGTCCCCGGCATCCAGAGGGTGTTGTCCCCCCGCATCCGGTGCCAACGGATCAAGAGGTCCTGCATCACGTTGTCCATGGCGTGACCCATATGCAGCGCGCCCGTGACATTGGGCAGGGGCATCATCACCACGTAGCGTTTGTCCGCGGGTCGTTCATCCGGAACGGCGGAAAAAGATTTATGCGCAAGCCATTTGCGGTAGATGTCCTGTTCCACCGAGGCAGGTTCATATAATTTGGGTAGTTCTTTGTGTTCATTCATGGCAATTATTGTTATACCAATACGGAGAAAAAGTCAATGAAAGGCGGTTTGCGGATTACCACAGATAGAGAAATACCGGGTGGTACGGCACCATCACCCGCCTGCAAAATTAATTTGCCTTACATATCAGTTTTGGATAGCATTGAAAATAACAAAAAGCGGCAAAAAAATGGCAAAAAAAATAAGATAGTACCAGAGGTAAAAATATTGGCGGTGGCCGATGTTGCGGAGGCGACGGCATCACACCGGCCCTACCGGTCAATTGGATTTTGCAGGCAATAAAGTCGGGCTTCTTGACTTTTCCGTACCTCCGCCCTATAGTACCCTATGGGAAAAAATGAACGTGAACTACGGCGGCAGTACCGGGATTTACGGCGTGCCGGGAAAGATATTACCGACACGGTAACTGATGCTTTAGGCGTCTCAAAACGCAGTAAAAGCTTTGCCTGGGTAAAGGAAAGAATAATCCGCTCGGCAAAAAAAGCTACCGTAAGCTTTCCGGTGCATTTCACCATGTTCGTTGTGATTAATGCATTTTTGATCGGGTTGAACCTGACTGTTGCGGGGCCCTATCCGTGGTTTTATTTTGCCCTGGGCGGATGGGGAATCGGGCTGCTTGGCGATTTTCAGCATATGCTGAATAAACGGCGTGAGGCCGCCGAACTGGAAAAAATCGAGAGCATGCCGGACAAGCTGTTTAAAACATTCCGCCGGCTGCAGCGCTCCATCAGCGGCTTTCGAAACCACCTGATGACCTTCCTCTCCACCAACGCCTACATATTCGGCATCAACATGATCACTTCCCCGGGGTTTTTCTGGTTTCTGTTTGTGCTTGGCCCCTGGGGTGCCGGTCTGCTGGCGCATTGGGTTTCCTATACCGCGCGTAAGCGTATGCTGAAACAGGAGCTCAAAGCCGTGGGGATCGATATGAAACGGATCCGTCGCGCCGGAGTTTCACTCAAAGACATGGCCATGGAAAACTTCAACAATCTGTATACCAGGGCCGTCGCTATAAAAGAGGACATCCTCAAGGAAATCAAGTCCGACCAAAACCTGAAGCTGCAGTGGGGAGAGCTTGAGCCCACACTGAACAAATATATCGAGCAGATCAAGGATCTAACGCATAAGAGTGGTGAACTTGACCGCCTGCTCTCGTCAACCTCCCTGATGGATATCGAACAGGAGCTTGCCGGTCTGAAAGAAAAACAGGCCCATACGGAAAACACGGTGTTAAAGAATGAATATGAGCGTTCCATCACCCAGTTTGAAAAACACCGCAAATCGATCGTGGATATATTAAACCGTAAGGAAATAATCAGTGTTCGCCTTTCTTCTTCTATTGCACTGTTAAACCAGATAAAGCTTGACACCATGCGCATGAAGCACGCTCATTCAATCAGCGACAACTATTCATTCAAGGAGCTGCAACAAAAAACGGACGAGATACAGGAATACCTGGTCAATTTTCAGGATGAGATGGACAAACTGGAACAGGTGTAGAACAGCCCCGTCCTTTGGGGAGCAATAGATGCGTATTATTGATTTTCATACCCATGCATTTCCCGATAACGTAGCGGAAAACGCCATTCCGTATCTTGAACAGGAAGCCGAGGTAAAGGCCTTTCATGACGGAAAGTTGTCTTCGCTGCTTTCCTGTATGGATATGGCGGAAATCGAAAAGGCAGTTGTCTGTTCCATCGCCACCAAACCCACCCAGTTCGAACCGATCCTGGAATGGTCCGGGACAATCGCTTCCGACCGTATTATTCCTTTTCCCTCGGTACATCCGGATGATGAAAATATGGTGGGAAAGGTGGAATTAATTGCCCGGTCCGGATTTAAAGGCATAAAAATACATCCCTATTACCAAAAATTCAGCATAGATGAACGGCGTATGCTGCCGTTTTACGAGGCCGTTGCCGCGAACGGGCTTATTCTCCTTTGCCATACGGGGTTTGATCTTGCCTTCCCGTACGATCGTATTGCCGATCCGCAGAAAACCGCGGAGGTGCTGCGGCGTTTTCCCGGGTTGAAATTCGTTACCAGTCATTTCGGTGCCTGGCAGGACTGGGAGGAGGTGGAAAAATACCTGTTGGGCCGGCCGGTGTATATGGATATATCGTACAGTCTTGATTACCTTTCCGCCGCAAAGGCCGAACACTTTTTCAGTAACCACCCTTTGGATTATATTCTGTTCGGCTCGGACAGTCCCTGGGACGACCAGAAACGGGCGCTTTCCAACCTGAAAGCCGTTCATTTGGAACATGAAGCGGAAGAAAAGATATTATTTTCAAATGCGGCCCGCCTTTTGGGAATCGATTAGGGGCCGGTGTCCGGAAAGTCTGCTGCGGG
>Ga0315536_1001469_pt1 | contig 11798 bp, 11 predicted proteins | sample SalMarSW160230MG_FD_203093 | JGI IMG/M metagenome (GOLD analysis project Ga0315536, IMG submission 203093) | Salt marsh sediment microbial communities from the Plum Island Ecosystem LTER, Massachusetts, United States - Salt Marsh Sediment SW1602-30 ... | reverse complement strand
CACCGGATGGCACCGGCGAGGTCGCCGAGAATCTGGCTGCACACAATGCCGGCCGGATGGAGGTCATTCACCGCGCGGGGAAGCTTGGTTTGGGAACTGCCTACATCACAGGGTTTAAAAGGGCACTGGCTACAGGAGCACAGGCCATCGGCCAGATGGATGCTGATTTTTCCCATTCCCCCCAGTATTTACCGGAATTCATACACCTGCTTGAGAACGCCGATGCGGTTCTCGGTTCGCGCTATGTTGAAGGAGGCAGCCTGGACGAACGGTGGGGAATCGGTCGAGTCCTGCTCTCATGGTTCGGGAACGCTTACGCTCGAAGAATCCTGGGGCTCAAGATTCACGACGCCACCGGTGGATTTCGTCTCTGGTGTCGGAATACCCTGCTCGGAATGCCGCTCGACTCGATCCGTTCGAACGGCTATGTTTTCCAGGTCGAGATGGCTTACGTCGCACAGCGGCTCGGCTATCAACTAGTTGAAAGCCCAATTCATTTCGAAGACCGGCGCATCGGACAGTCGAAGATGTCGTTCCGCATCCAAATGGAAGCAGCACTCCGGGTTTGGCAGGTGCTCATGCTCCACCACAAACTCACACCCGCAGATCGTTTACAAGCCGCCGAGTAACCATTGTTCTACCCCGGTTTTACCTTGGAGAGATAATGATCCGTCAGGGATATCCACTCATCGAGTGATAGTTCCTGCGCCCTGCTCCTGGGTGAAATTCCAACCGCCTCCAGCAACTCGATGACATGTGCTTTTTTAAGGCCTAAACCATGGCTGAGGGCATTTGGAAGTTGTTTCCTCCGCTGACCGAAACCTGCTCGTGCCAGCTCGAAAAAAGCGCTCCGCTTGTCAGCCGCCAGCCGCGGTCGGGAGAGGCGATCGATGCGGATGACGGCTGAATTCACTGCCGGTTGTGGGGTAAATGCAGCGGCAGCGATCTTCGCCTCGACCCGCGGCACCCCGTATACTTGAACGCTCAGAGCCAACAGACTCATCCCACCGGGTTCAGCCACGATTCGATTTGCCACCTCCTCTTGAATGGTCAGTATCACACGTTGGGCTGGAAAGTCGCTCTCCATCAGTTTGCGGATCAAGTGGGATGTGATGTTATACGGAATATTCGCAACGACCACATAGTCTGGCTGCAAGCCAAGCTGTGCCAGGTCGAGGTTGAGAATATCCCCCGATAGCAATCGCACGTTCTCCAAGTTCGAGAGTACCCATCGCAGTGCCGGAAGCAGGTCTTCGTCGATTTCAATTGCCAGCAGGTACCTGGCACGCTCGGCGAGGGCTAATGAAAGCGTCCCCAGGCCTGCTCCAATTTCGAGAACGTCTTCATCACCGGTCAGGTCGGCGGCTCGAACGACGGTTTCGATCCCCGAAGGCGAAACGAGGAAATTTTGACCCAGGCTTTTCTTAGGACGAAGGTTGAACGCCCTGAGCAGCGCCCGTGGATCTTTTCGAAGCTCATCCTTCAAGGGAGGTGGAAAGGTCATGTTCTGCCCTTTTCCTGCAATCGGGCTTTACATAGATGGATCCATTGTCTGGACAGAGTCAGAAGCAATTATTCGCCCTTCATCGAGAGATACTTCTCTCGATTTGCTCCTCGCGCAATCTTCCCGCTGCTGGTCTTGATCAACCAGCCGCGTTCGACCATTTCAACATATCGAACCGCGACATCTGAACCTTGATTAATCAGGGATCGGATCTCACGTGAGATCGCATCTCTGCGGGCTTCATGCTCGGGGTCGACTTCAGCCACGATCACGATCTCTTCCGTACCGATCTCCCTGTTATATACGCCGAAGGCGACAACTCGACCGGGATGCACCCCGGGGATCTGGCTGGCAAGGTATTCCAGATCCTGGGGGAAGATGTTCTTCCCACCAACAATGATGATTTCCTTTCGGCGTCCGGTTACAAACAGCTCATCCCCTACCCTGTATCCCAGATCTCCGGTCAGGTACCAGCCATCGTGAAATGCGTCCTTGGTTAGATCTGGACGATGATAATAACCGCTAAGCAGACTCTCACCCTTCAAAGCGATCTCGCCAATGTGGCGTTCCGGAAGATCGTCGCCTCTCTCGTCGAGAATGCGCACCTTCGTGTTGGAGATAGGCGTACCGGCGGAGACCATCATAAGCACCCCCTCACCGTTCTGACCTGGAACCGCCATGCCCTCCTGCTGAAGTGGTGCGGATTGAATCGTATCAACCACCACCGGCTGTTCGATTCCGCCCTGCGTGACCGCAAAGACATTTTCAGCCATCGCATAGCAGGTGGCGAGCGCTTCACGCTTCAACCCGTAATCCTTGAAACGTTGGTAGAACATCTCGTGGCTCTCCCAGCGAATCGGCTCGGAACAATTGATCACCGCCCGCCAACTGGAGAGATCGATGCCCTCCAGATCACGATCACGGATCTTCTGGGCACAGAAATTGTAAGCAAAATTTGGCAGCCAGGAGAGCGTGCCGCCGAAATCGCTGACGGATTTAAACAGTCGATACGGCCCTTTGACCCAATCAAATGGTGACATGAGTACCAATTTCGATCGCATCAAAATCGGCATCATGAACCCGGCGATGAGCCCCATATCATGATAGAGCGGAAGCCAGCTGACGACGACATCCTCATCGGTCATATGAATCCTTCTGGAATAGCTATCGACTTGATTGAGGACCGCCTGGTGCGAAAGGGCAACACCTTTTTGAAGGCCTGTCGTACCTGAGGAGTGCTGTAAGAGAACGACATCCTCCGGTTTTCTGCTCAGGCCGGGAAGCTCAGCGAGCTCGAACTCGCTGACTGGATCGATCTCCTCGCTGATTAACAATGCCCGAACCGAGTCGCCTTCGTGACGGGCTTTCTCAATCTCGTTTCGAAATTCGGGATAAGTCACGAGGGCAGACGGCTGTGTTATTCCGATCAATGCTTCCAGCGAGGCTCGGTATCTCTCAGGCGCGAGCTTCTCGGTCAGGAAGGGCATGATCGAGGGGATCGAGCCGTGCAGAATTGCGCCGAAGAATGCTTCAACGAGCTCCCGCCCCTGTTGAAGAAGGAGAATAACTGCTTCTCCAGGCAGAATTCCAGCTCGCTGATATGCATCTACATAGCTTGCGGCGCCATAGACGAGGTCCCGAAATCGAATCACATCATCGCCCTGGGTCGACTGAAGAACCAGCGCCGGCTTATCGGGCTGCTCGCGAAAAGAATGGACCAGATTCTCGGCAACTGTATTGTTCACGAGGATGAATCCCGCCGCCTTGAAATCAAATCGACAAGTTGATCGAGCGAATCGAATACGTCGGCCGATAACTCCGAATCATCGATACGAACCCCAAATGAATCCTCAATAAATAGCGCAAGGTCAACGAGACTGAATGAATCGATTAACCCGCTTGAAATCAGCGCTTCCTCGGGCATGATTACTCGATTAGGATCCTTAAGAATTTCGGCCGCGATGAAGTCGGCAATCGTGCTGCGAATCTCACTCACAGGTTATAAGCCCTTTCTCTTGGGGAAAAATGGATTTCACGGGCGGGAAACGGCTTTGCGGACCGCGTCCAAAGCCTGCAGCGCTGTCAAGTTGCGCCATGGCCATGCAGCTTTCATTACCTCCGGGTCGTCGAAGTTGTTGACATCGAATGTGAGGTGGAACTGGTCATCCAGCAGCCCGTGATCGGGCAATGGCTGGACTGCGGCCCAGAAGTTCCAGAGCGGGATATCGTACTCCTCTGCAAGTTGGACGAGGATTTGATTGATGCGATGATCTCCCTCCAGGTTGTCTGCCTTCGTGGCCAGAATCGGGAGTACGTTTTCATCAATGAGGCCTTCCAGAATCTGGCGAACATACTTTTCATAGTTTTCCGGTTTCCCAGCCCACCAAGTCTCAAGGCTGACAATTGCGATGCTCGGGTTATGAATTCGAATTTCACACTGCAGGGGACTCTCCCCGGGATCACACGATTCGGGATTGGCCCAAAGCGGTGAAACGACGGAAGCAGCATTAAAACCCCGCCGGACGGCTTCACTCTCCCATGAAAACGAGCTGGAATACCAATCAATGGTTGGTTGAAGGTACTCAAATTCACTTCCGAGAGTAAAGAAACCATCATGATCAAAGATTGATAAGAACATTGATGGGACGTTCTGACAATCTCCCACCTTAGAGAATGCATGTGGATCGCGGCCGGCAGCCAAGCCTCGAGCGTAGATCTCGCGCGCGTGCTCGCTGACTGTCGGAATTACTGGAAGATCCTCCCAATCGACGGTGGTATGAGCCGGAATAGGCGGGGAGTCAACAGGAACGGAAGAGATTGAACTAGCAGCAACAGCCGTTGGCGTAAATAACGTCATGGTTGCTGCTGATTCCGGCCTGGATGCCGTGGCTTTCGGCTGTTCAGCGGGAGCGGTGTTGGTGGCGACAACCACTGCGGCGGAGTCAGGTGCGGTACTTGCACTCGAGCAGGAAGCTATGATCCCTACGCTAAAGAACACAGGTAAGGCGAGGAGAAGCTTTGAGACGTGTGGACATGTATGCATCATCGAATTCGTACCCACGATACCTACCTCTACTGCAGGGCTGTATCTCGAATTGTAACTATTGCCCGGAGATATAAATCGCCAGATCCAGCGCAAGCAGCCGAGCACCCTCGGCCGAGTAGTGGATCGCGGAATCTGTAAAGACGCTGGCTGGGAGCATGTCCCAAAGATCAACGAAACGCCATCCTGCAGTTTGGGCATTTTCCGCCAGCAACTCTCGATAGCGATCATAAGCCCAACGCGGGTAGTAAAAGTTATAGCGTAGATCGCTATTCAAACCCTGACTGATGAACATCGGTTCATTCACAAAGAGAATTGGCACTCCGTTTGCCGCATCCAAACTCGCCCGCAATACATCAAAAGCCAGATCGGGTTCTTCCAGCTCTCCAGGACCGTAGCCCTGAAAATTTGGATCGGCAGGCAAATCCTCCATCCGCTGATTATAAGTAGCAGGGATTTCATGGTCAACGGAGGTTGCCGCCCATAGCAGGCCGTAGATTTGAAGGCGAGCCCAATCCGCAAGCTCGCGCTTCTGACCGAAGATCGTCTGCCCCCAGAGGTTATCCTGCGAGGCTTTCAGTTTCGAGGCTGGAATCGGAAGGTCATTAGCCCGCATCAAATCTAGTGTGGCTTCAGGATTCAGGGTGAGGATGGGAGAATCCAATTGTTTCGTCCATGGCATTGATTCAAGGGTGAACAGCCAGATAATCAGATCGGGGTCATAAGCCAGACTGCGTTCGAGGAACATAAGATCTTTCGTCGCTGACATCGTTGGATAGCCGAGGTTGAAAACGTGGACCTTCCGACCATCACGAGAGGTCAGCTGAAGGGAATTCAGCTGTTCGGCAAGCGTCTGATCGGGGGGAAGCAGGTAGCCCCAGGTTGCAGAATCCCCGATCAAGAGTACGCGGTATTCATCGGCAGGCTCCTGGGTACTAGAAATGATATGGGAAGCGAACATCGCGTCCATCTGGGTCAAGCTGAGGTTGAACGATCGACTTGGATCGTCACCATACGGCAATCTCTCTCGCCCAGGTACGATGGAGTTGTAAATTGACAGCCGGCCAATCCAGGGTAAGGGATTGAGAAGGAGGTAGAGCAAGTTGATACACACCAGGAGAACCAGGGTTTTTCCTAAAATCCGCAGGATCATTCGCCCGGTGATAGAGTTCGCCGTTTTCCCTACTGTTTCCGCTTCCATACCAGATCAGGCTCCGAACAGGCGTTGAAATACAAGCAGCGATAGTTCTGGAGTAGGCAAGGCAAACCACACCCATCCCAGGCTAACGAAGTTGAAGGTAAGCAATCCACCAATGATCGGCTCAATTCGTGAAAACGAACCGAGTGCAAGAGCGAGCCTACGAGTACGCCTGAAATCAACCCAGCGGTTGTGCACGAACAGACCAATGGCATGCCATAGACCCCACAGGGCGAAGTTGATCGTCACCCCATGCCATAAGCCGATCAGGATCATGGTTACGAGCTGACCGGCGAGAATAATGATCCAGATATTCTTACCCAGCTCACTTCGACGCAGCGCACGGGTTAGAGGGTTGAAGATATATGCCCGGAACCACTGCGCCAGGGTGATATGCCAGCTATTCCAGAAGGCAGCAAGATCAGTCTTCAGATAGGGTTGATCAAAATTCTCCGGGAGATTGAAACCCATCAACACTCCCATTCCAATTGCGACATCTGTATAACCACTGAAGTCAAAATACAGGCGGAAACTGAACGCATACAGCAGGAGCCACATCCACCCGGCCCCGTGTATAAGGGGAGCATTTATTTCGTTCAGCGCAACCAGTGCAAGACTGTCGGCCAGGACAAACTTCTTAAAACACCCTTTAAGAATTCGAGCGCTACCTTTATAAAGCCGCCCGGCCGAAATTCGCGGCCGCTCGCTATACTCACGGTTGAACCGTTCGATCCGATCGATTGGACCTGCGATGATTGCTGGAAAGAAGAGGACATAGGTGAGGAAAGCTTGAAAATCGATTTCTGGCAGGCGGCCAGTCATGCCATCACGTAAAGCATGCAGCAGGCGAAATGCGATGTACGAGTATCCAATCCAGGATAGATCGCTCATCGAGGCCAGCTCGCGTGACTGGCCAGTCAGCGACCGCAAGATTCGGCTAACCTCTATCCCAACTGGAACCCATTTGAGAACGATGAAAAAGCCCACGACCACGGCAATCAGGATCCAGGAGACGATCCCCTGCCTGCCGAAGCGGCGTTTAAGAAACCAACCGAGCAGGGCAATTGCGAGCAGTACCAGGGCCAGCGAAGCTGGAGGTGGCGCTCTATCAGCAATCAGCGGTAACCCCGCCGGGAGCCAGCGTGTTGCATCGAGAAGGACGATGATCCCAACCGCAAGCGCAAAGGCACGCAAATCCATCGGAGCGAACTTCGCCCTACCGCTCCCCGAAATCAGCCAGGTGAGGAATGTCAGAATGATCGTGAGTGTTGGGAACCAGAAACTAAAATGCCGAAGAGGTACCTCGGGTTGAAGGTTGTACACAGCCATGACGCTAATTCCGAACAGCAGCCAACCTCGCCACGTTCGAGATGGAATCCACGCAATAATCAATGCGATCAATGCGAAAACGAAGATGTGAAGCAGGGTCATCTTGATTAGAACCCCTGATAAATCCACTGAGGACTGCTGTCAGAGGTCATGACAACCAGCAGGATGATCAGCAAGCATAGGGTAAGTGCGAGGAGATTTTCACGGCTCAGGAGGCGCTTCATCGGAGGCTACTCACCTGCTTGTGCGTATCCGCACATCTTCCAGGCGCCATCTTCTTTCACGACACGGAATGTCCGCTGGGAAATATCGATGTTCTGAATTTCACCACCATAGTTGGCAATAAAGGTTCCTTCGCAGCTGACGAGTGCAGAGTCGTCCTGGTTTCCACTCTCCCGGCAGGCCAGTCCTTCCAATGTAACCTCAACCGCTTCAAAGGAGGAGGCCTCGGCAAATGCTCCCTGCTCCCAGGCCAAGCAAGACGCGTTGACGGCCGAGACGTCATCTTTGTCTTCAAGTGCTCGCAAATACGTTTCCACGACTTCGGAAGCACTTCCGGGGGACACTGAGCAGCTTACGATTGTGAAAATCATCAAGATCAGTACGGCTACGCGCATGGCCAGTCTCATCATGCTGCAAACCTCCAAGATCCAATCTTGAGCCATAGTCTAATGCGTCTTGTGTGCTGGACGAATTCTCCTAGGGCAAGATCCACGGAATACTTTCCAATGAGGGGACAGGAGTCAGAAAATAGAGGGTCGTCCATTGATGCCAGGGCTCAAAATTTTCATCCGTGAACCCCAGATCGATCCAATCCCTTCCAGCGATACCGCCTCCGATATCTTCGAATGTGCCGGGACCATAATCTGGGACGAATACCGGCCAGCCTCTCATCAGGTTGTACCAGCTGCGGATGACACCAATGACGCCCCTTTGCACGCTCTTCCCGGATGCTGTCCGCTCACCACAATATGCTACCCCCAGGTTGCAAGGAGAATAGGAAGTAGCGTAAATGGGAATCGCACGCCAATATTCGATCGTACCGTACGAAGTGCTGAGCGTTCGAACAACAATTTTCGTCCCATACCCGAGAATGCGGGGCTTTGGCTCCACCACTACTCGCGCCTCATCCACTGTGCGGGAGACTTCCTGGCCGTCTTCCAACCTCACCCGCACCCGATTCTGTAAGACGCCATACGTTCCCGCATCAACAACCTGGATGCTGTCAAGTTCAAGTGTGTCCAGCGGTTGGTAAACTGTTTCGAAGGGAACGGGCTCAAGGACAATTTGGTCTTCCTCATCAACCCGCACAACTCGAATCCGTCGTGAGTCTGGCAGCGGAGCTTCCAGATCAGGTATAGTGTAATCCGAGCCTTTCAGGGCTAGCCCAGCACTGGCTAAGGCATCCGCGACCGTCTCGCCTGTGGACAGGATTCGCAGCTCTCGATCATCGACCTGTATGGATAACCAATCCGCCCGCAGGATGGTCACCGCGAGATCGGATTCGAGCGCCGTATCCAGATCAGGTGTTACCCGATCCCCTCCAAACAGTTCGATGCCAACCTGGTGCAGTGCTGCGCCCAGGGTCGAGGCTGATGATCGTATCGTTCTGTAAGTATCGCCATCAAGGACCGTAAGTGTATGGCCTCGAACAAGTCGAATTCGTGTATGTGGATAGATCTTCATGGATAGGTCTTCCATGGGAAGACCATCAACATAGACCGTGTCTCCTGGAAAGAGGCGAATGCCTTGATCGGCAAGCAGGTTCGTGGGGGTATTGGCGACCACTTCAACCCTGCTCTGCTGCCCATCTACATCCAGGATAAGCTCCTGTGCCTTGTTTACTTCAATTTGTCCGCTGCGCGAAAGTAATTGCTCTTGCGGAGGAATCACACGATCATTCGGGTCAATTTCAATCCCAAGATCACGCAGCGCACCGCCAACCGTGCGTGCGTGAGTAGTCCCCCGGAACATTTCTCCATCAACCCGGACTGTAATGTGCCGCTGTGTGCCAAGAAAGAGAAGAACCAGACCTGCTGCTGCCAGGAGTCCGGCTAACGTTTTCAATCGCCCCTCGAGGAGGTGCCGAAGTTGGATAAGAAGGTCCATTTCGAGCGCCGAGTATACCAGATGAAGCCTGGGCAGGCGTTGCGCCGTCCCAGCTAGCTTAAAGCGAACGTAACTATTTAAACACGTTTGCATCCAAAGATTCTGAAGGGTTTTGAGAGAGGAGATCACCCAGTGCCAATTTACGAGTTCCAGTGCGAAGAATGCGGCAGTCCTTTTGAGGATTTGGTTTCAAGTGCAATCGCGGCTCCCCAGGTTGAATGTCCTGAGTGCGGCAGTCGTCTGGTGAAGAAGCGCATTTCGTTGTTCGGCATGAGTGGCGGGAGGAAAAACTCCCCGGCATCTTTCTCGGCTTGCACAACCAGCACCTGAGGACTATCAAGGTAAAGCCTGACCGTGTGTCAGGATGGAAAACAATCGCCCCGTGGTGATCCATCGTCAAGAGCCTACACGAGCTTATTAATGAAAAATGTCCGGGCTGGCACCCCGACGGCACCCGGAGCGATCTCCGTACCGCTGCTTCCTCTCGGATCTGACGGGGTTTAGAGGTCTCCGCCGCGCCGGACCCACCCGGACAAACGGAGGATAACCTTCGGCTGGCAGCCTGTCAATACACTCTGAGTAAAAACATCTCGAAAGATAGCCACGATAAAGAAAAGACACCGCAATAATGCGGTGTCGACTAGGCGGAGAGGGTGGGATTCGAACCCACGGAGCCTTGCGGCTCACGCGCTCTCCAGGCGCGCGCGTTAGGCCAGACTACGCTACCTCTCCAATATTCACTTCTATACTCCTGGAGGAGTCCGCCGATTATATCATGACGAGCCCGGGACAACCGGGAGCTGAAGCAGGTTCAGACTCTGATCTTCAATAGAATGGTATACCATCCAATTTCCGTCGGGAGAAATTTGCCAATCGTTGTTAGCAATGGCTATTTGGGTATACCGGGGAGAGGTCAGACTCCACCATTCTTTAGAGTTGGCATCGTACTGCAGCAGGTAAGGGCTAGAGGAGCTCCAATCGAACGGAATCAGAATCAACTGGTCTGCCGATCGCCATCGGTAGGATCCGAACAGCTCCAATCGTTGAGCACCATCGCCGTTCGTCGAAAGGATCCAGAGGCCGTTTCGATCGGGTTGAGTCTCGAATGCGACGATCAATGCAAGCAACCGTCCATCGGGTGAAAGCAACGCTTCACGTGGCTCATTCACGTTAAAGAGCAAACGACCCGCTCCGTCCTCAACCTGGATACGCCAGATTCCTGCTGGTCCGGCAGGTGTCAGCCTGCCGCCGACAATCAACGCTTCCTCGCCCTCGGTCCATCCTATCAAGCCTCCACCATGAACCGTAACCAGTTCGCGAGCTCCCTGCCCTTTCAAGTCTGAAACCCAGATCGTGCTTACTCGTACATCCGGGTTCTGAATCGAACTCGAACCAATCTCCCATGCGATCAATCGTGCGCTGGGGGAGAAGTGTATTTCCCGTCCAGCGCTAGGAACCGTCCAGCGTTCACCATCCTGCCAGCGTTCGATATATATCCGGCCAGCTTCGGGATACGCAACCAGCGACCAGTCAGGCGAAAAGATGCCGACTCGATCGGTCACCTTCGTTATAGGACCCCCACCGCGCGGAATGCTGTACACGCCGCTTGAACCGACTCCACCCGGGGCGTCGATGAAGAGAACCCACTCCGAGTCTGCGCTCCACCCTGGATAACTGCAGCATCCCGGAGGAGAAATCGCAACCGGCGTTGGAGGGACCCCCGGCACAAGGGGTCGTGGGACCGGTGTAGTGGTTGGAGTGGATTCCAATCCAGGAAATGCAGTTTCAAGTGCGAAAGGAACTCCACCTCCTTGTGGAGGAGAAGCTGCGGCCGCGGCTCCTGTGGCACAAAAAGCAAGCAGAATCCCCCCGACCAAAACCTGGAGGTGGCGTGCGGAATTACCAATCATATGGCCAGGGATGCTCATAATCATTTAGAAGACCATATCCAAATCTCGTGAGGGGTTGATCGTACATGTCCATCCATTGTCGAGGGTTATCCAGGTCTTGTTCGAACTTAACAGGTGTCACCCCATACAGCGCAATTCGATCCCAATCGGCGTCGATGAGTTCAATCGGGTTGTATGCGATGGCCTGGGTTTCAACATCGCGAATTTCGAGATGCAGATGAGGCCTGGAGTTACAGGTCCGGTCGGGATCGCCGCTCAAACCAACGATCTCGCCTGCTTTCACCTTCTGGCCTATTTTAAGTTTTGCTCTAACCAGTAGGTGGCCGTAAAAGGAGGCATAGCCGTTCGAGTGGAAAATCATTAAATTATGCGGACCTGCTCCATGCCAGCTGTCGATCGAATGTACAACTCCATCGCCAATCGAAAGCACAGGGGTCCCGCAAGGCGCGGCTAGATCGATTCCAAAATGCAGTCCCTGGCCACCATAATAAACACTGCCACGGTACTGGTAGGCAAAAGTGGTATTCCCGTAGGGCTGGATGAATAACCAATTATCAGGGCCGGGATCACCGTCAAAGGGCAGGTTAAATGGGCGTTCTCCTACACGGGAGCCTGGATCGGCAAATGCCTGCTGAGGAATTCCAAACCATAAGATTGCGCCAAGACACAGCAATCCTATAGAAAGGATCGAAAATTTAGGGCGCT
>Ga0315536_1001468_pt1 | contig 11800 bp, 8 predicted proteins | sample SalMarSW160230MG_FD_203093 | JGI IMG/M metagenome (GOLD analysis project Ga0315536, IMG submission 203093) | Salt marsh sediment microbial communities from the Plum Island Ecosystem LTER, Massachusetts, United States - Salt Marsh Sediment SW1602-30 ... | reverse complement strand
GTAGTTGCAATCAGACATCCCTGTGAGAATGTACCCGCCGTCTGAGGTCTCTTGGACCATGTGACCTTCTTCATCCATGTCGCTTACCCCGTAAGTTCTTAGCCATTGAATGGATCCATCTGAGTATGTCTTCAAGAAGTACATGTTTGGAGAGCCGTCGGTGCTTGTGTTGCCACCACCGGTCGCGATGTATCCGCCGTCGCTAGTCTGTCGAACGCAGAAGCACCATGAGTAGTTCAGACCTGCGTACGTCCTGTTCCATTCCTCATGTCCCTGGGGGTCTGTTTTGATGAGTACGGTCGAGGAGATGAATCCAATCTTGGATTTTAGCGTCGAATTAAAGAACGTGCACCCGAGGATGTATCCGTCGTCAGCAGTCTGTTGGACTGACCATATCTTCCCTGAGACCGACGGGAGAGAATAGTAATCAAACGTCCTGTTCCACTCCATGGTTCCATTCGAGTCGGTTTTAATCAGCCATGGATTCCAGAGAGCGATACCGAAGGATTTCGCATACCCCGCGATGATGTATCCTCCATCGTTGGTTTGTTGCACGTCATATGCGGCATCATCGATGAAGGGACCACCAAACGTCTTATTCCATTCCTCCTCTGGAGGAATCCCTTCAAGTATTTCTGGATGACCATCTGAAACGGTCAGATGCCGATACGAACCGCCACTGATACATGATGTGAAACATACACCAAGACACAAGATCAGCATTCCTGCGACCACGCTTTTTTTAATAACTTCTCTAGTCATGCAATTAAACTCCCTTAATCTTCTGATAACTGTTATAATATCAGGCAGATTCATTTAAATGTTTGGAATCAATAAAAATACGAGATGGAAAGCATTGACACGGGTTTTCCCTATAAAAAGTCCCTCCAAGAAGGTTCATAGACGTGAGAAGTGAAGAGTTGGTAGGAAATCCACGATGGGGGCATGATAGATCGAGGTTCAATGCTCCCGTCGGGATGGGAACTCGAATTTACCAGTAAAAAAATGTAAGAAATAAACAGCCAAGTTTGACTGGTAAATGGACAATAAAATTAAATCTCTTAGTACATAATTTTTATATTTACATAGAACATTCAAGACTATCGGATTGATTGATAATGGATAAAAGAGATAAGAAACCCTCCATGCTTTTTGATGTGAATGTTGAACTAACAAAAATCCATATTTTCTCGGAACACGCACATGAACGACTCGCCACTTCAATTTCTAATACCTATGCATTTTTTGTAGGTTTCCTTGTTTTATTTTTCACCCTTTTTTATTCAAATATTATTTCTCTTTTTAGTTTTATTCTCGCGGTATTTGTCTTCTTTGTCGGAACGATATATGAATCAATTTATATTCGCCAGCATTACAAGAAAAATATCGCAACAATTTCGAAAATGATTGAACAAGTAAAAGAAAAGAAAGAATTACCAAGTCTTCAGGATTTAATACATCAAAGATAGTCTTGGTCGCTATTTCATCATCATTTCATCATCACAAGTCCTCTATCATGAATAAGAAGGAAAAATAAATGGAACTTAGACGGGAACTGGGTATAAAGGAAGTCGTCGCAACTGTTGTAACATCGGTTATAGGTGGTGGTTTATTTCTCACTACGATTCAGATACAGGATAAAATTCCTATTGGTTCATCAGTTATTTTTTCCTATATGATTGCAGCGGTTCCCGCTCTTTTTATTGCGTTGTGTTATGCAGTGTTATCGTCTGCTCTTCCTTCCTCTGGTGGTGAATATATTTTTATCAGCCGAATTGTCGATCCGTTCATTGGTTTTATTGTCACCTGGGCCCGTTGGTTTGCAATGATTGCCGTGATTGCTGCGATGTCCGTTGGTGATATCGCAATTCTTAATCATTTTTTTAACATCATTCATATGGAAAATGTTTCTGTTTTTATTTCATCGTATATCCAAGCTATTGCTATTGTGTTAGTAATTGTGTTTTTATTGGTAAACTATCTGGGTGTTAAACTATATGGACGTATCCAAACCATCATGTTCGTGTTGCTAATGGCTGGTATTATTTCTCTGATACTGTTTGGTTTACCACATGTAACCTTTGGTAACCTTACTGCTTCTTTTAACCCTGATTTATCTCTTATTGTTCAGGCCAGTAGTTTGATTTTCTTTAGCTATATTGGCTTTAGTGCTATCACTGATGTGGGAGATGAAGTAAAAGATGCTAAAAAGACATTACCGCGTGGCATCATTATCTCTATTTTTATGATCGCTATAGTGTATATTCTTGTCGCCATTATCATCTATGGATCTATGTCTCCTTCTTTTTATTCATCGTATGATTTCGCTCAGGGTTCTGTGGCAGAGGTTGCAGCAAGTTTCTTACCCTTTGCTGTTGCTGTTTTTGTCGCGTTTGCAGGATCAATTGCGATTATTTCAGATATTAATCCGACGATTCTTTCCACTTCTCGTTTAACTTACGCTTGGGCGAGAGATAGAATTGTCCCAGAAAAATTAACAGAGTTAAATAAAAATAACGTTCCGAAATGGACTCTTTTAATAAATGGGATAATGGCAATTGCTATTATTCTCATTGCGAAGGCATTTATAGAAGCAGTAATGATGATTAACATGGCAGTGCTGCTCGTTTTTATCACCATATCAATTACCGCATTAATACTTCGCTATAAACACCCTGAGATTTACGAAAAAGCAAAATTCAAAATAAAAATACTTCCCGTCATCGCTTTAGTAGGGCTTATCACGTCTTCACTTTTTTTTATCTTCATACTTAGACTCCCTGATGCAATGCCTGGGTTTTTACTTCTTTTAGCATGGATTACTGTTGGTTGCCTTGTCTACATGTATACACAAGAAGAACATCGTTTGCATTGGAGACTTCAGAAACAAAACAGGAAAGAAATGGAGAACGCAGATAAAGAATTGATCAAAAAGTTAATCGATACAGAAAAAAATAAAATTGTTAAAAAGAAAAAATAACTTTTAATAAAACCAGAAAATAATTGAGTTTAGCAGTAAACTAGTGTTCAAATCAATTTTTCATCACATGCTCTGTTTCCTCCTGTAAAAAAATAAAATTATGCTCCCGTCGGGATTATACGCTAATAGTTCAATGCTCCCTATCAGAAAAACCACAGTTTGTTTACTGTAATTTGTAGTTTCTATTTAAGATTTTTATTAACGGGGAGTGAGATTCGGGTTCATATTTGTCGACATATTTGTTGTTTTTCAGACAGAATCATAAATATTTCGTAATCTTTAGTCATATTCCTCAATGCCGAAGTTTTGTGCTAACAGACTACTTTTCCCAATCAACCACCAATACAGTTCCCCGGTTTTGTCCGTGGGTAATTTTCCATTGAGTGCATCATTGAGTTCTTCGATTAATTGTTTCATTTCTGTTTTATCATTAACATTACTCCAACCGGAAGCATTGACATCTGGTAGCTTATCAAGTGCTTTTTGAATCGTATCTTTTAATCTTTTAATTTGTTCATCTGTCCTGTCTATTTCATCAACATTTACCATGTTTAATTCCCCTTATTTCTTTCTCTCGTTTCCTACTCTTACATTAATATTTTTTCTTTCTTCATTCTGTGTTTCTTCAACCAGAGGTGACAATATACTTTCTTAGTGTTTAATATCTGCGTTAGAACGCTTGGGCCTAGACTTCATGGTTGTCAAATGCAGAAACCCTATTCGAACTTACTGTTTAACAAATGTCACTTTGCCGCTTGACTTATCAAAGCCAACCAATACCACATCACCCGCAGCAATTCTTCCGGACAAAATTTCTCTGGCAAGCGGCGTCCCTATTTCTGTTTGAATCTTACGTTTCAATTCGCGAGCGCCAAATTTAGGGACAAAACCAACATCTGTAAGTCTATCTAATACTGCGTCGGTAAATTTCAACTTGATCCCTTGTCCTAAAGCCGTTCGTTTTACCCGTTCAAGTTGCAGTTGCTTGATAATAAGTTTAATCTGCTGCTTTGTTAAGGCATGGAACAAGATTATTTCATCTATGCGGTTCAAGAATTCTGGCCTAAACTGTTGATGAAGCACGCCCATTAACGCTTCTTTAAGCTCATCATATGTTTTGGGTTTTGCAGCAGTCATATTGTCTTGAATAATATCAGAACCTATGTTGCTTGTCGCAATTATGATGGTGTTGGTAAAGTCGACAACTCGTCCTTTTCCGTCTGTTAAGCGTCCGTCATCAAATACCTGCAACAAAATGTTATGGACATCAGGATGTGCCTTCTCGATTTCATCCAGCAAAACAACGGAATAGGGCCTTCTCCGGACTATTTCTGTTAGCTGACCACCTTCCTCATAACCGATATATCCAGGTGGAGCGCCAATTAGCCGGCTGACTGTGTGGCGTTCCATATACTCAGACATGTCAATTCTAACAACTGCATTTTCGTCGCCAAACACTACCCACGCTAATGCTTTGGCAAGTTCGGTTTTGCCTACACCCGTTGGGCCGATGAATAAGAACACCGCGATGGGGCGTTTACCTTCAGTAAGTCCTGCTCGGCTTCGAAAAATAGCATCAGATACCGCTGTCACCGCCTCTTCTTGGCCAATAATTCGTTCATGCAGTCTTTCTTTCATCTTAAGCAGCTTTTCTTTTTCCTCTTGAGTTAAGTCTGTCACTGGAATGCCTGTGACTTTGGAGACAATTTCAGCAATGTGCACCCGCTTGACTTCGGAAGTAGTGACACCTTTCTGTTTACGCCATTTATTTTCAGTCTCAGAACGCTGTTTCTCTAGCTTTTCAATGCTTGCTTCTAACTTCTTTGCATCTTCAAATTTCTTGCGCAAAGAAGCCGATTCACGCTCCCGTTTCAATGCGTGAATCTTTTTGTCCAATTCAGTAACTTCTGGTGGACGCGAGGTAATGCCGATTCTGACCCGTGCAGCCGCTTGATCAATAAGGTCTATGGCTTTGTCTGGCAAGAAACGGTTCGTAACGTACCTGTCTGATAACTCTACAGCGGCGACTATTGCTTCATCTGTGATTTTTACTTTGTGATGAGCTTCATAACGGTCGCGGAGACCTCGTAGGATCTCGATGGTTTGTGACACCGTAGGCTCAGAGATGAAAACTGGCTGGAACCGTCGTTCAAGAGCCGCATCTTTTTCGACGTATTTCTGATATTCATTCAGAGTTGTTGCTCCAATCAAATGCAATTCACCACGGGCTAAGTGCGGCTTAATAACTTGGGAAACATCTAAACCGCCTTCCTCACCTGTCCCGCCAGCTTTCATAATCGTGTGTAGTTCATCTACGAATAAAATCAGGTCGCCTTTCTGGGCTATGACTTCATCTATAACTTTTTTAATTCTTTCTTCAAATTCCCCACGGTACTTCGAACCAGCGACCAACGAATTAATATTCAGTTCGATTAATCGCTTACCCTGAAGCACTTCAGGAACTTCTTCATGAAGTATTCTCTGAGCAAGTCCTTCGACAATTGCAGTCTTACCAACGCCAGGCTCACCAATTAATACTGGATTGTTTTTTGTTCTACGTGCCAAAATTTCAATTGTTGTCTCGATTTCATCGGCGCGTCCAATGACTGGGTCGAGTCTTCCTTCTCGGGCAAGTTTTGTCAAATCCCTTGAGTATTTGTCTAATTGAGGTGTCAAACTTTGCGTTTCTACGCGTCCTTCTTGGGCTCCTTTGCCGACAACTTTGATGATTTTTTGCCTGACTGTTTCTGGCGATAAACCGTACTTGCGGAGAAGGTCCCCTGCCATACCATCTTCTTCTTCAACAAGTCCGACAAGTAGATGTTCTGGGCCAACATAGCTGTGACCGAGCTCTTGAGCTGCTTGGAACGCTAGCTCGAACACGTTTTTGATTCTTGGTGAAATGTATAGCTGGGCAGTTTCGTCTTTCTTGACTTCCCGCACACCTTTTGGCGTGTTTGCTTCAATATAGTTTTGTATATCGTCCGGGTTGACTTTGAACTGCTTAAAAATTTCTTTGACAACCTCGCTATTGGATATTGCATAGAGCAGGTGTTCCGTATCCACTTCGTCACGTTTGAACTTCAAAGCGGTCTGAGCTGCTTCTTGAAGCAAATCCTTGGTGTGCGCGGAGAGGTACTGGTCAATGTCCACTGCTTCACGATGACGAGGTGAGGGATATTCCTGCACTGAGGAAAAATCTCCAAACTCGTCACGGTCTTGGAAAAAATTATCAAACAAGCTGCCACCGAACATTCGGTCGAAGGGTGAAGCAGACTGCTGTTGGAGTTTTCGCAAATCCTGCGCGCAGACATGCAAGACTTTTTTCCGTCCATTGTCTAACACGGTAACTTCTGCTGTTGCAGGTCTCGTCTTACAGATATCACATAACATTTCGGATATAATTTTCGCGTCTCCCGTTCTTTTTTCAGTTCAATGTTCATTCACCATATATGTTCATTTATCGAACAATCAGCACTGGTGCTTTGGCATGATGGGATACTTTCTCACAGACACTCCCCATCAATACGAGATCTAGTCCTGTCAAACCTTTACAGCCCATCACAATGAGATCATCTTTTTTCCCCTCATTGATGATAACCTTTTCAGGGAGTCCTTCAACGAGTTTTTTAATTACGGTTACTCCTGCGGCTTTCCCCATTTTTTCTACATCGTTGAGGACTTCTTTTCCTTGTTTTGTCAAAATTGATTCCCATGGGGTTGACACATCATTATCATAGGGAATCGTTTGGGTTAAACGAGGAGTATCTACAACGTAGAGTGCTACAATTTCAACTCCGTTTAATTTAGCCAGGGAAATAGCTTTCTTCACTGCTTTTGTTGCATAACTTGATCCATCAACAGGTGCGATAATACGGTTGAAATCTTCATGATGGTTTTTTTTAACATGTCCTTTCTTCATATCAATCATCTTTTTCAATGTACGTAATTCAACATCCTGATGCTATTAAAACATACTATAAAAACATATAAGAAATAGTTGAAAAACATTTAAAAATCGAAAGAAAAATCCGTTTTTAGTGTTTTCTCCCAAAACTCACGGTATAAATCCCTTACTAAATCCAGTCGATTGGTAGAAAAACTCAGACTCGTATTTGTTAACAGATGTATTGTTTCTATTATCATTTGAGGAGTTTTTCCGATTTTAAATGGTTTGCCACTATTTCTTACCCATTTCATGGGGATGCTTTCCCGCTCGCCAGTGCGCTTCAATCTGTTCAAGACTTTTCCCCTTTGTTTCTGGCACCAGTCGGTAAAAGAAGACCCAGGCGGCGACTGCTATTGCGCCGTATAACCAGAAAGTATTCGCGTGCCCCAGAACCCCGATCAGGGTCAGGAATGTCACGGCTATCGCGAGGTTTGATCCCCAGTTGGCAATTGTCGCCACACTCATGGCAGCACCGCGGACCTTTAAGGGATATATCTCGGAAATCATCAGCCAGAAGACCGGTCCGAGTCCAAAAGCGAAACAAGCGACATATATCGCCAGGCCGCCAATGGCTATATAACCGATGAAACCTGATAACTGCTGGAATTGGAAGGCAGCACCTAAGATCGCCATGCCAATAATCTGACCGGCAACTCCGATTAATAACAACGGCCTTCTTCCGACGCGATCCATCAGGTAGATGGCTATCACGTGCATGCAAAGCATCAATAGTCCCAACCCTGCTCCTGCCAGTATCGCAGACCCTGCGGTCTTAAAGCCGGCGAACTCGAAAATAGTCGGGGCGTAATAGATGACCGTGTTAATGCCGGTTATTTGCTGAAATATAGCCAGCCCTACGCCGACAATCAAAGGCATCCTCAGTGAACGTTGGAATAGTTCGGTCATCCCGCTGCCTTTCTGCATTGCTAGACTTTGCTGGATGTCCTTGATTTCCGGGTTTACGTCTGATTCAGTTCGGACACGTTGTAAAACCTGCTTCGCCTGTTCCATCTTTGACCTGCTGACCAACCAGCGTGGGCTATCGGGTAATCGCCACATTGCAACAGCCAGGATGATAGATGGTATGACCGCCACGGCGAACATATATCGCCATGCCTGGATACCGGACAGTGCATAGTCCACCCCGTAAGCAACAACGATGCCTGTGGTAATCGCAAGCATGTTGACTGCTACCAGTGAACCACGGATTTTTGCCGGTACCAGTTCGGCAATGTACAGTGGAGAGATAAATGAAGCAATGCCGATAGCGATTCCGACAACGATCCTGCCGGCAATCAACCAAGTAACCGTTTGTGCCAGAGCCGTACCGATGGTGCTGACGGTAAAGAGTATCCCTGCCAGTATTATCAGTCTGCGGCGTCCGAAGCGGTCAGTCAGAGCACCTCCAATAGCAGCACCAATAACGGCGCCAATTAAAACGGCACTGACGACGACCTCCTCCATTGTGGTCGATAGAGAAAATTGCCCTTTAATGAACAGGATAGCCCCCGAGATAACGCCTGTATCATAGCCGAAGAGCAGGCCACCGAGAGCCGCGACTCCCACAGCGATGTAGATAAAACGTTTCTCTTCTGCCTTCTCCTTATTCTTCATCAATCTCACTCCTTTCAGCATAGGCGGGGTCATTCCGTCGCAAAGAGCCGACGCGAACGATGAAATCCGTACCTTCCCAATGACCAGTATCTGACCAGTAGAACGTGAATTTTACCTGTTTTCCTTCGGGAAGCGCCTTGGTCGTTAAATCCGCGATGTGAATCCCTAATCCCACATCGTGTGCGGTTACGTCCTGGGCTGTATTCCAATCATCGGCACTCCAGTGAATGATGGCAGGGGCGATCGTCTCGATACGTAGTATTTTACCAGCGGGCATCGAGCGAATTTTGTGGTTAAACCGCCACACCATGCGTGGGGATACGGTTTTCTCGGTTAGATACCGTTGCACGGTCTGTGGCGGCGAATCGAAGACCCGTCCGTCACGCAGTGATCGTTGCAGCTTGAGGTATTCTGCGTGCGCCCACACGAGCGGCATGGCCGAACCGGAAGGCCGACCAAAATGAAGTTCCCGTTCTGGTATATCAGGCGCGTCCCACACTTGCTCCGAGATCAAGCCTCCTTCGTTGGCAAAGGATTCCAATGCGGCCAGGAGTCGTTTTGCGTTTTCAACCCGACCTGCCGCCAGTTCAAAGTGGGCCCGCTCGCCAGTGAGCAGTGGCCACCCACGGCCAATTCCAGTTCCATCAAAAGGCGTACCATCCTCATGCTCGCCATAGCCATCGCCGTTGTAGCGATGCCAGGTAGGACCAGAAGGTGTATCCACCTTGAGCAAAGCGTCTATGACTTTTACCGTGTTGCGAATACGTGGGTCATCGGCAGCGCGCAAGCCAAAACGCACCAGGGCCAGGGCATCGGGACTCACTAGATGACTAGCGAGACGGGTGTCCTCGGCGGCAGAAACGTTCCGTACATGCACATTCTTCTGCAAACGCGGCACGTGTTTTCCCGTCTCAATTGGAGGGGCGATTCGAATGTAATACCCTTCAACGTTGAACTTCCGACACCAGTCCGTATCAGAAACGTACATCCAGCGTTCGATGGACGTATTCCAGACATCAGCGATCTCACGGAGGTAGGTTGCAATGGTTGCTTCATGATTCAAATCGGCCAGATCCGCCGCCGCCAGGAGCGCAGCGATTTCTGCCCCGACCGTGAATGGTGAATAGCCGGGATCTTCCTCCCAGCGATCCTGCGGGCTCACCGGACCGTTGCGGACCAAGTAGCCCACGGCTTTCCGCACCATCGGCCAAAACTGGGCCACATCAGCCTCGGTCAATGCTTTTTCGCGATGGGCCTGTTCCACCAGGAGAATAGGCAAAGCTGTCTCGTCCATTTGGATCCCGTCCCAATAAGGTGAACCGTCCAACCACATGTTCTGAGACCAATGCCCATCCGACTGCTGAGTTGCCTGCAAATAAAAGAGCACACGGCGTATGTCCTCGTGCCCACCGGCAGCCAGTAAGCCGCCTGCCGCTTCTACCAAGTCACGCGGCCAGATGAGATGGTAACCGCCCAGATCATTGTCACCCATGCTGAATCCCCACGGGATGGAGAGGCTGGCGATGAGACCACCGGGCGCTGTCTTGGATTCATGGGTACGCAGGACGGCGAGGCTGATCCGGGAAAGATCGCCTGGACTGAGTCCATTCTTCTTCAGCGATGCATGCGTCTTCATCCATTCCTGCCAACCGGCGATATAGTCATGCTTTACCTTGTCAAAACCGTCGTGAAGGGTGGCAAGAGCATTCCGGGCTGCTTCTTTTGGATCCTTGCCAAAACCAAGCGCTATTAAGAAGTCTCCCTGCGATTTGAAAAGATCAATCTCGGCAGTCAGGGCCACGTTACCGTTCTCAGCCCGTATGTATTCCCAAGTCATCTGTTTGTGCATCTTTAAATCCTGCCAACCATCAGACGAACCGACGTAGCCGGCAGACCGCTTCGACCACGGAACAGAACAAGCCAGCGCTAATGAGATACCTTTCCGCTGCGCAAACAGCATCAACGTGCCTTCAAATTCGTCTACCCAGGCGGTATTGCCATGGCCTTGGTTCCCCAAGTGCGGTGAGAGCAGGACATAGAGGTGATAACTGGAACGGGCGCCTTGCTGCGCGATAAAATGGACCTGTTGTAACACTGTGTCCCGATGCGGATCGGCTACAATCTGCTTTTCGATACGGTAGCGGTTATCACGGCAGGTGTTGACCAGCCGGAAAGCCGGAACACCGTCGGCCAGCCAGTGAATTTTGGAGTCGGCATCTCGTTTCTCCTCGGAAAAAAAATCCGAACCGTCCGTGACTATCAACTCCATGTCGCGGACACAGGCCTGGTCAATACGGGGGTAATATATTTCGTTGAAGATTCCATGGCTCAGTGTGAACCAGACATGGCTCTTGTTGCTGAGGGCCGTGCCAACGCCGGTTTTAGCGCTGGAAGTCCAGCGCGCCGGAATTCCGGGCCTGCCTGGTGCGGAACGATTTTGTGTACGCATATTATTTCCTTCCGTCTATTAATTTCTGTGATCAGCCACCCATCAGTGAAGTCGGGATAATCGATTATGTCACTGTCCACAAAGGAAGAAGGTCTTTGAAATCCATCAGCACTAGCCTGTGTTCCATCATTTTCAAGAGGATTACTCTCACCAGCAATGGGAGCAAATCCGTAAGGACCATTCTTTGACACTTCAGAGGTAGCGATATATGTGCTAGCGGTATTACTATTTATTTATTTTATTTCGTCTCTCGTTATACTAACTCATGAATGATATCTGCGCATTCTCTGTAAATTTTCTTTCTCTCATTTTCCATTATTACACAAATATTTTTTCATCGTTCCGTGTTTCTTCATCTATAGGTTATGAGATAATTTCGAAGTGTTAAATATCGGCAGTATGACTCTTGGGCTTATATTTCATGGTTAACGAAGAGCCAGCAGCACCCTACTTCGTTACCTTTTGCAATGTCCTCTTCATGAACTCCAGATACTTGGCCCATCTTGCCGGATATGTGCTCCTGTTGGCGATCCAGGGGTGCAGAATGCAGCTCCTGAGGACATAGACTTTGCCAGTGCGGTGCCATTCCTTTTCAGATATGCCCAACTTCTTTACGAATGCTAGCGGAGCGTCGCCATAATCTTTGATATTCAACTCAGTCTTCGAAGTAATCCAATCGTCAGCATAAACCGGACCGGACTTGTATGAGGTGGCATCGTAGATTTTCTGGTTTAGGTTATTCATCTTTTTGAGGCTCGTACCGGTCTTGAAGTTGAAAGCGTAGCAGATAATGTTGAAGTCTGGGTTG
>Ga0315536_1001462_pt1 | contig 11817 bp, 12 predicted proteins | sample SalMarSW160230MG_FD_203093 | JGI IMG/M metagenome (GOLD analysis project Ga0315536, IMG submission 203093) | Salt marsh sediment microbial communities from the Plum Island Ecosystem LTER, Massachusetts, United States - Salt Marsh Sediment SW1602-30 ... | reverse complement strand
CCGGCGGCGCGTGAGGTCGTCGACACCGCCCGGGGTCTGGAGGGGCTGCGGCGCCAGGATTCGATCCACGCCGCCGCGGTCGTGATCTCACCGCAGCCGCTCACCGACATCGTCCCCATCCAGCGCAAGGGTGACGGGGCCGAGATCGTCACCCAGTACGAAATGCACGCGGTGGAAGCCCTCGGCCTGCTCAAGATGGACTTCCTCGGCCTCCGCAACCTCGCCACCATCGAACGGACTCTGGAGCTGATCGAGCGCACCACCGGGGAAAGGGTCGACATCGACGCCGTCCGGCTCGACGACGAGGCCGTCTACGAGATGCTGCAGGCGGGCGACTCCATGGGGGTGTTCCAGTTCGAGGGTGGCCCGATGCGGGCCCTGATGCGCAACCTGCGTCCCGAGCACTTCGAGCACCTCATCGCCCTCAACGCCCTCTACCGCCCAGGCCCGCTCGGGGCGGGGATGCACAGCGAGTACGCCGACCGCAAGAACGGGCGGGCTCCGATCGAGTACCTCCATCCCGACCTGGAGGAGATCCTCGGTGACACCTTCGGGATCATGGTGTACCAGGAGCAGGTGATGCAGGTGGCCCGCAAGATGGCCGGGTACTCCATGATCGAGGCCGACACCCTGCGCAAGGCCATGGGGAAGAAGATCCCCAGCGTGATGAGGGACCAGCAGGAGCAGTTCGTCGCCGGCTGTGTCGCCCACGGTCATTCCCGCGAGCTGGGCGAGGAGCTCTTCGGCTTCATCGAGCACTTCGCCGGGTACGGCTTCAATCGCAGCCACTCGGCCGCCTACGCCTTGGTGGCGTACCAGACCGCCTGGCTCAAGGCGCACCACCCGGCCGAGTACATGGCCGCCCTCCTCACCGCGGTGAAGCGGGACAAGGACCGCACCGCCCTCTACCTCCACGAGTGCCGCCAGATGGGTCTGCGGGTGCTGGTGCCCGACGTCAATCGCTCCGATCTCGACTTCTCCTCGGTCGACGGCGACATCCGGTTCGGGCTCTCCGCGGTCCGCAACGTGGGGGAGGCGGTGGTGGAGTTGATCATCGAGGAGCGCACCAAGAACGGGCACTACGAGAGCTTCGGCGACTTCGTGAACCGGGTCGACCTGACGGTGCTGAACAAACGGACCATCGACTCGCTCATCAAGGCGGGTGCGTTCGATTCGCTCGGGGAGTCCCGTCGCGGGCTCTTCGAGAGCTACCTCGACCTGGTGGACGCCACCGTGACCCGCCGCCGCGCCGAGGAGATGGGCCAGTTCAGCTTGTTCGGAGAGGGGGATGCGGCGCTGTCGGAGGTCGAGGTCCCGATCCCGGGGCATGAGTGGGACAAGAAGGTGAAGCTCGGGTTCGAGAAGGAGATGCTGGGGCTCTACGTCTCGGATCATCCGCTGTTCGGCGTGGAGCGAGCCCTCACCGCCATCTGCACCTCGACCTTGGTGGGACTGTGGGACCGTTCCGACAAGGAGAAGGTGACCGTCGGCGGCATCGTCGGCGCCATCACCCGTCGCTACACCCGCAGCGGCGACCCGATGCTGTTCTTCACGTTCGAGGATCTCCAGGGCAGCACCGAGGTGGTGTGTTTCCCCCGCACCGTCGCCGAGCACGGGGCGGTGGTGCGGGAGGACGCCATCCTGGTGATCAGCGGTCGGGTCGATCACCGCGGCGACGAGGTGAAGCTCATCGCGGAGTCGTTACGGGAACCGGATCTGCGGGCCGAGGCGATGGTGCGGGTGCGGGTGCCGGCGTCGCTCCTGTCCCGCAACATGGTGGACCGGATCCGCTCCACCCTCGAGAACCATCCGGGGTCGGCGGCGGTGTACCTCCACATGACCTCGGACGGAGGGGAGACGGTGCTGCGCCTCGGGGACGACCATCGGGTCGAGCCCCGCACCGCGCTGTACGCCGAACTGCGGGAGTTGCTCGGGCCCGGCGCGGTGCTCTGAGCCGCGGTCAGCGTCCCGCCAGCAGCCCCCGGGTACGACGGATGTGACGTTCGAGGGCGCCGAACACGAGTCCGTCGATCAGGATCCCGATGACGAGCACGACGATCATCATCGCCATCAGGCCGGTGGCGTCCGACAGCTCGCGGGCGAACTGGAGGCGGGCGCCGATGGAAGGACGGGAGGCGATGATGACGAGGAGTTCCCCGGCCATGAGCGAGCGCCATGCGAAGGCCCACCCTTGTTTGAGGCCCGCCACGTAGCCGGGGAGGGCGGCGGGGAACACCACGTGGCGCCACGCCGCCGGTCCGCGGGCTCCGAGGACCCGTCCGGCCCGCAGCAGCAAGGGCGGGATCTGGTCGACGCCCGCAATGAGGCCGTTGGCGATGGCGGGGGCGGCGCCGACGACGATCACGAACAGGATGGCGGCCTCGCTGAGCTTGAAGACCAGGATGGCGAACGGGAACCAGGCGATCGACGGCATGGTCTGGAGCCCGGTGATGAGCGATCCGATGCCGCGCCGCAGGATGCGGCTCTGGGAGACGGCGAGCCCGAGCAGCGAGCCGAGCACCGCGGCGAGCGCGAATCCGGTGACGGCCCGCTGCATCGTGACCGTCACCGCCTTGGCGAAGCGAGGATCGGTCAGCTCGGAACCGAGGCGAGAGAACACCGCGCCCGGCCCGGGGAGGACGTAGCGGGGGCGCCACCCGCTCCACACCACGGCCTGCCAGGCGGCGAGGGCGAGCCCGACCGCCAGAAGCTTGGGCCAGACTGCGGCCCATACGGCGGCGCCCCGGCGGGCCGGTTCCATCCGGGGGGTGTCGAGGGCGTCGAGGCCGCGCAGGTCGTCGGCGAGGGTGCGGTCAGTGACCATGGCGGTGGACCTCCCGGCGCAGGGCGTCGGTGACGGTGGCGGCGAGGGTGGAGACCGGGCCGCCCTCGATGCGCCGGGGACGGGGGAGTGCAACCGGGAACTCGGCAACGACCCGGCCCGGCCGGCTCGACAGCAGCACCACGCGGTCGCCGAGGCGTACCGCCTCGCGCACGTTGTGGGTCACGAAGAGGATGGTGAGGGGGGAGGCCTGCCAGATTCGTTCCAGTTCGTCGTGGAGCACGTCGCGGGTCATGGCGTCGAGGGCTCCGAACGGCTCGTCCATGAGCAGGATGTCGGCGTCCTGGGCGAGGGCTCGGGCCAGGGCGACCCGTTGCTGCATGCCGCCTGAGAGCTGGTGGGGTCGCCAGGTGGCGCAGGGGCCGAGGCTGACGAGATCGAGCAGTTCGGCGGCGCGGGCGCGGCGCCGGTCGCGCGGCACCCCCCGGAACCGCATCGCCGCCTCCACGTTCTGGGCGACGGTGAGCCAGGGGAACAGAGCCGGTTCCTGGAACATGAGGCCGACGCGGTGGGCGCCGGTGGCGATGGTGCCTTCGTCGATGCGGTAGATGCCGGCGATGAGGTTGAGCAGGGTGCTCTTCCCGCAGCCGGAGGCGCCGACCAGGCAGACGAACTCGCCCGCCGCGACCTGGAGGCTGAGGTGGTCGAGGGCGACGACCGGAGAGCGCCCGTCGCCGTACGTCTTGGAGACGCCCTCGATCGTGATCGCCGCTGCGGGGGGAGCGGCCGGGCGGGTGGGGGCGAGCACGGCCTTCATGGCGTGACCTCGGGCCGCCCCAGCGAGGCAAGGACCTGGTTGAGGATGGTCAGGTCGTAGATGCCGTCGAGGTCGACCGGGGCGAGGAGGCCGACGGCAACGGCGTGGTCGGCCGAGGCCTGGAGGGAGGAGGCGATCGGATCGACGGTGAAGGTGAGGTGGGACCACGCCTCGGCGATGGTCTCGGTGGGGAGCGCCGAGCCGGTGATCTGGGCGATGGCGTCGTTGACGGTCGCCTGGGCTGCGGTCGGGTCGGCGTTGATGGCGTCGACCGATTGCACCAGGCCCCGGATCACGGCCTCGACCAGGTCGGGGTGCTGCTGGAGGAAGGCGGTGCGCACCACGAGGTGGGTGGTGACGAAGGCGCCTTCCGGCCAGAGGTCGCGCTCATCGACGAGCACGTGGCCGCCGCCCTCGCGCACCAGGCGGGTGGCCCACGGCTCGGGGGCCCAGGCCGCGTCGATGGCACCGGACCGGAAGGTCTCGAGCGTCTGCGCGTTCGGTTCAGGGACGATCGACACGTCGCCGCCGCCTTCGAGGTCGGTGCTGAGGCCCTGCTGCTGCAGCCAGGCACGCAACGCGACGTCCTGGGTGTTGCCGAGCGCCGGTGTCGCCACGGTGGCCCCGACGAGATCGGCGGGGGTGTCGATGCCGGGGGCGGCGATGAGGGAAGCGCCTCCGGAAGTGGAGCCGGCGACGATCCGGATCGCTTCCCCGCCGGACTGGGCGTAGCCGTTGATTGCCGGGTTGGGGCCGAGGAAGGCGAGATCGAGGGCGTCGGAGAAGAGGGCGGTGATCGCCTCGGTTCCGGCGTTGAAGGTGACGGTCGTCAAGGTGACGCCGTCGCCGAGGGCGGTGGCGAAGGTCCCGTCGGCGACGCCGACGATGGCGGGGGCGTGGGTGACGTTGGCGAAGTATCCGAGGCGGACCTCGGTCGCCGTCGTGGCGGCGCCTGGTGAGGCGCATCCGGTGGAGGCGGCCAGCAGGACCAGGATCGGGCCGATCCTTCGGATGCGGCGAAGAGCGCCGCGACGCGGTGACGATGGTGTGGGTTTCCGGTTCATGATGCTTCCCCGAGGCTGTTGTTCTTATTATGTTGACAAACCAAGTCGACTTTATCTACTATGAGCCTCCTGCATCGTACACCTGCGGAGGCCGGTAGGCAATCCCGGATTTTTCTGATAATGTCTACTGAGGAGGTCAACTACCGAGATGTGGATCACCAAGAAGACGGATTACGCCACCCGCGCCGTACTGGCACTCGCCCTCGAATCCGGCGAGGCGCCCCTCAAGTTGCAGGAGATCGCCTCCCGGACCCACGTGCCCCAGTCGTTCCTCGAGCAGATCATGTACCAGCTGCGCGGCGCCGGCATCGTGCGATCGGTGCGCGGCCCGTCGGGGGGGTACCGTCTCAACCACCCGCCCGAGGAGCTCACGCTCGAGCGGGTGGTGCGCGTGTTCCAGGGCCCGCTGGCGCCCATCGAATGCTCCACCCGCTCCAACCCGGCGCCGTGCCCGATGGATCCCGGCTGCTCGCTCAAGGAGACCTGGCAGGAGGTGCGCGACGCCACCATCGCCATCCTGGAACGCACCGACTTCGCCACCCTCGCCGGCCGGGCGGAGGGGCCATGGCGCACCCCGCTGGCGAAGCCGACCTCGCCCGGTGCCGGCGGCGCGGCGCGCCGCTGAACACCGGGTGTCCCGTCACTCGGTCCCGATGAGACCGAGGCGATCCAGCGGCAACCCCTCGGCGGCGTCCAGCAATCTCGTCAACCCTTGCAGTGAGATCGGCGCTTCCTCCAACCACGGGAGGGAGGCCATCGCCACCCCGAAACGGCCCGCCAGCTCGTCGCGGGCCTGGCGCTGGCGCCGCGACTCGTCGGCCCAGCGTTTCAAGTTGTCGCGCAGGGCCCGGCGGGTCGCCTCGGGCAATCCGGGGGCGCGGAGCCGCCCACCGGCGCCCCACGCCTCGGGCAGGGTCCGGTTGAACACCACCAAGTCGGGCCGGCCCGCCGCCACCGGCAGCTCGGTGAACAGGCGTGTCGCCTCTCGCAGCGGGGTGGGCTGGGCGGTGGTGACCACCACCGTGACCGCGGAGCGGAGATGGCGTTCGATCGAGCGGGCCCGGTGGGAGAGGCCGTCGTAGAGGGTGCGGAGATCGAGGAGGAACTCGGCGATCTCCTCCAGCAGCGGACCGCCGAGGACGGTGTCGGCGAGGCGCAACACCGGACGGGCGGTGATCCGGTAGAGGGTGCGCCGGGCAGGAATGTGGGCGCCGGTGAGCCAGCGCAGCAGGCGACCTCCGACCAGGTCCCTCATCCGGCCCGGGGCGAGGAAGAACTCGATCCCGCCCACCGCCGGCGGGGTGTCGACGATGAGGACGTCCCACGTGCCACTCTCGATGAACTCGGCCATCTGCTCCCCGGCGGCGTAGGCCTGGGCGGCGGGGAAACGATCGGCGACCGCCCGGAAGAACGGGTTCTCCTCGAGCCGGTCGGCCACCTCGACTGCGGCGTGGCGTCGCACGATCGCCTCCCAGGAGGCGGTGACGTCGAGCATGGCGCCCCACAGGTGGCGCTGTCCCGCCACCCGGGTGGGTTGGTTGCCGAGCTCGCTGAGCCCGAGAGCGTCGGCGAGACGGCGCGCCGGGTCCACCGTCACCACCAGGGTGCGTTTCCCGTCACGGGCCGCCGCCACGGCGAGGGCGGCGGAGATGGTCGTCTTCCCGACGCCGCCGGCGCCGGCAACGAGCACCGCGTGGGCGTGGCGACCGGGGGTCACGGTGTCTCCCAGACGGCGGCGAGCCGCAGCGCCACCTGCTCGGGACCATCCGACCCGAACAGGTAGGGGAGGCGGGGGCCCGAGGGGAGGGCGGAGAGCCAATGGCGTTGCGACGCCCACAGGGCCTGGTGCAGCTCGGCGGCGCGGCGGTGCGGTCCGGCGGGGAGTCGCGCCACCGCCTCGGCAGGGACGGCCAGCTCGGGGAGGGTGCGGTTGGTGACCACCGTCACCAGGTCGATCACCGGCTCGCGCCCCAGCCGGTCGAGGGCCTCGCGGGTCTCGGCCACCGGCAGCTCCTCCGGGGTCGTCACCAGCACCAACCCGGCCGTGGCGGGATCACCCAACGTGACCTGCATCCGCCCCGCCTGTTCCCGGATCGGTCCGGCGGGGACGAGATCCGCGATGGTGGCGGGAGCACGGAGATAGGAGAAGAGCTGGCCGAGTGGTGGGGCGTCCACCAGGACCAGGTCGTAGCTTCCGCGCCACACCTCATACACCGGCTTGCCGATGGAGATGATCTCCCGCACCCCCGGGGCGGTGTCCACCAGCACATTGAGGGCACGCGCCAGCTGGCGCGTCGGGGTGGGGCGAGGAAGCCGGAGCTGGACCCGGAGGTACTCGTCGAGGGCCCGCGACCGGTCGACGGCCAGGGTGTACACCCTCGGGGCCACCTCCCGGGCCTCATAGTCGAGGTCCTCCGCCCCGAGGTGGGCGGCCAGGCCGAGGGCGTCCAGCATTCCCATCGCAAGCACGGTGCGCCCGGCGCGGGCCGCGGCCAGCGCCAAAGAGGCGGTGACGGCGGACGAGCCGACGCCACCCTTCCCGGAGATCAGCAACAGCTTGCGGTCGAACACCGTGGGCGGAGCGTATCAGGCCGTTGCCGCTCCCCGGTGCGCTCCGGTAGCCTGACCCGGGTCCGTCACGAGGAGGTCGGAGTGGCCGAGTTGGACGTCGAGCAGTTCCTGGCACGTTTCCGCGACCGGGCCGCCGCGGTCGCCGAGCGGGGGATCCCCCCCCTGGAGGGAGAAGCCCGACGCGCCTTCATCGCCCAGGCCGAGCAGGATCATTTCGACTACGCGTTGGTGGGGAACGCCTCCTGGTCGGTGGAGGAGGGCTCCCTCGTGCTCCGGGTACCGCTCGCTTCCTGAACCCCCGGCTCACCCCTCGTCGGGGGTGACTCCGGCGGCGGCGCGGCGCGCCTCGGCCCGGCGCTCGCTCTCCAGCCGGGCCAGGTCGTAGTCCTCGTAGTCCACGTACGCCATGGCGTCGGCCAGCAGTCTGTGGCCGGCCTGATCTCGGATGAGCCGGTGCATCTCCTGGCATACCCTCCGGTAGCCGGGGTGGCCGCCTCGTCCGGTGCGCAACTCGAGGAGGTGGAACGCCTCCCGGGCGTTGAGCTGGAGGTAGAAGCGGATCTTGTAGGCGAAGGGGACCGCGTACTGGGCGACCTCCTCTCCGAGGTCGGCCGCGATCGCTTCGTGGAGGGAGGCGGCGCGCTCCATCGCCTCCTCCCAGGCCCCGGCTTCGCCGACGTCGGTGACCGCGTCCGGGGTGACGAACCCGTGGCGGGGGGCGAGGCGCTGCCAGTCGATCGAGAGCATGCGGTGGCGTTGCAGGTCGCGGAAGATCCCGTAGTCGCAGAGGATGTCGAAGCGGTAGAAGGTGCGCTCCATCCCCCGGCCCGGTTTGTGGCGGCGGTTGCTGCGGTCGCCGGCGTAGGCCTGCAATACCGCGGCGCGCTGCTCGGCGTCCATCTCGCGGGCGAGGCGCAGCAGCTGATCGTCGGGGAGCGCGGTGTGCCGGTAGAGGGCGGCGGCGACGATCTCGGTCTCCGCCTCGGGATTCCATGACACCAAGGTGACCTCGGGACGGTCTTCGGGGACGGCGGCGATCTCGTCGGCGATGCGCTGCATCTCTTCCCCGGTGCGGGCCAGGTACGCCGACCAGGCCCCGCCCCGTTCCGGGAGATCGACCCGCCGCATGAACGACGGGATCACCTTGCGCAGCTCGGTCAGCATCAGGTCGGCGAAATGGCGGGCCTCCGCCAGGGGATGGGCTCGCATCCGGAGCAGCATGGCCTCGTAAGCCTGGCCGGAGGCGAAGATCCCGACGTTGGAGGTGGTCGCCGCCGGCAGCAGGCCCCGTGCATCGTCACAGGAACGGGCCCGGATGCTCGACATCCACACGAACTCGGAATCCCCGTCCCGGCGCGGGTAGAGGGTGCCGTAGTACGACACCAGCCGCTGCACCAGGCGAGCGTAGGTGGTGAAGAGCGATTCCATCGTCACCACGAACGGGTCGCGGTGGGGAGAAGCCGCCACCTCGGCCGGCACCATGTAGCGGTAACGATCGCCGAGCGGGCGGTCGTAGAAGATGTAGCGGGTGCTCTGCTCGAGATAGGAGGCGAGACGCCCGCGCTCCAGGATCTTGGTGAGCACGTTGGACGCCTGCTCCACCGCGAGGTGGGCGCCGCCGAGTTGCGCCACCGAGTCGTCGCCGTACTCGGTGAAGACCCGGTCATAGAGCGTCTCGGCCCGGCGCTGGTTCACCACCGTGTCGGCCGGTGGGCCGGGGGTGGAGGCGCCCAGTTCGGGGATGGTGGCGAACTCGTCGAGGAAGAGGCGCCGCACCGACTTGTGTGACCGGCTGTAGCGGGCGAAGAGGGCGCCCTTCACCACCTCGGGGAGGTTGACCACCGCGAAGACCGGACCTTCGAGGTTGGTGAAGAAGCGGGACAGCACCGCTCGTTCCCCGTCGCTGAACGACTCGACGTGGTGGGGAGTGCCGGGAGAGGGGTTGGATGCGCTCGCAGGCATGGTGAATGACAAGACTGTGATTCACCGTAGCGGCGCGCTGCATCCGCTGCAATGGGATCGGCGGTATTCTCGGCGGCGTGATCGCGCTGCGCATCCTCATCGGGGCCCTCGTCGCCGCCGCCATCGGCGTGGCGATGGTGCCGCTGTGGGTGCTGCTCGACATCCGACGGGGCGGGACCGGCTGGGGATTGTGTCCCAGCGGCATCGGCGCCTGCCGCAATTCGTACTTCTCGGGCTTCGAACTCCTCGCCTACCTGGCGGTCGCCCTCTTCGCCATCCTCGCCCTCATCGCCCTCTGTGTGCGGGTGCTGCGCCTGGTGGAGCGCCACCGCGGCATCCGCGTCTGACCGGCCCTCTTCCGGCCGTCAGTGGGCGGCGCTCACCGATTCGGCCTCCGGGAGTTCGTCGGGGGTGAACCCGACCACCACGTAGATCCCGAGGAGGATCAGGCCGGCGCCGATCCAACCACGGACGTCGAGGCGCTCGCCGAGCACGACGGCGGCGGTGGCGGCCGCGAAGGCCGGCTCCAAGGCCAGCACGACCGCGGTCCGGCTCGGACCGATCACGGTCTGCGCCCACACCTGGATGAGGAACGCCCCGGCGCTCACCACGAGGCCGGTGGCGAGCAGGGCGGGGAGCGAGGCGAGGCCGGGGACGGTGAACCCTTCGATCACCGCCAGCGCCATCGCTCCGACCGACACCACCAGGAGCTGCACCGCGGTGAAAGCGACGATGGGGTGGAGCGGAGCGAGCCGGGAGAGGATCACGATGTGGACGGCGAAGGCGACTGCGCATGCCACGGTGAGGAGGTCGCCGCGGCGCAAGGTAAGGCCGTGTTCGACGGTGAGGAAGGCGAGACCGGCGAAGGCGAGCACCCCGCCGCCCAGGGCGAGGGCATGGGGGCGGCGCCGGAACGAAACGGCGGCGATGAGCGGGGTGAAGACCACGTAGAGCCCCGTGATGAGGCCCGAGTTCGAGGCTGACGTGAGCGAGAGACCCCACGTCTGGAAGGCGTAGCCGGCCAGCAGCGAGACTCCTGCGATGGCGCCGTGGCGCCAGATGAGGGTGCCCCGGGGGCGGGCGATGGTGAAGAGCACCGCGGCGCCCAGCAGGAACCGCCATCCCACGAAGCTCATCGGTGGAAGGATCTCGACCGCCTCCTTGATCACCACGAATGTCGTCCCGAACAGGAGGGCGGCGCCGGCGAGGGCGAGGTGAGCGACGGTGCGGCGGGACACGGCGACGGGGGGCGGCGTCAGCCGACCCGCCGGCTCAGGGAGGCGATGATCCCGACGAGGACGATGGCGCACCCCGCCAGCAGGGTCCACGGACCGGCCCCCACCTGGGCGGTGACGCCGGCGTCGCGCACCTCGCGGGCGGCGGCGAGGGCGTCGACGACCTTGGCGGCGGCGAAGATGGTGGCCGCCGCGGCGCACGCCGCCGTCACCACCGCGGCGACCAGCCCGAAGCCCTCATGGCGGTCCCCGAAGAGGGCGATCCCGGCGGGGATGAGCAACAACACCACGGCGGCGCCGGCGGCGGCGCCCGCTCCGTTGATGCTCCCCAGCAGAGGGGCGGTGAGGAATGGGAGCAGCAGCGAGATCGCACCGATCCCGGTTCCGGCGACGATGATGAGGCGCGAGGCGTGCACGGGATTCAACGGATCTGGATCGACGTCCCGTCGATGCTCTCGATCTCGACGAGGGACTGGACCGTCCAGCCGTGGTGTTCCAGCCGCTCCCGGCCCCGCTGCCACACCTTCTCGATGGCGAACCCGAAGCCCACGATCTCGCAACCGGCCTCGACCACCATCTCCCCGAGGGCCTCGGCGGTACGGCCCCGTGACAGGAAGTCGTCGATGACGAGGACCCGCAACCCCGGGGTGAGGACGCGCCGGGCGATCTCCACCCGGTACTCGACGCCCTTGGTGGGGGAGGCCACCTCGCGGGCGAACGAGTAGCGCTCCCCGGTGCCGAGGTACTTCTTGGCGTACACCATGGGGATGCCCAGCTCGCGGGCGGTCATCAACGCAGGGGGGATGCCGGACGCCTCCGCGGTGATCACCAGGTCGGGCGCCGTCGCCGCAAAGCGGGCGGCCAGGTCGCGGCCCACCGACTCGAGGATGGGGGGCTCGACACGGTGATTGAGGAACTCGTCCACCAGGATCAACTCGCCCTCGATCCGGGCACGGGAGGAGACGGCGGTCTTGAGATCCACGGCGGTATCGTACCCGTCCCGTCCGGCGCAGGAATCGCCGGACGGCTCCCCCCTAGCATCCAGGCTCGATGGCACCCGAACGCACGACGGAACCGACCCCGCCCTCGGTGGAGCAGCGTCGCGACGCGCGGGTCGTCCTCAACCGGCTCCGGCGGCGCTACCCGTCGATCGGCACCGCCCTCGACTACCGGGAGCCGTGGCAGCTCCTGGTGGCCACCGTGCTCTCGGCCCAGACCACCGACGAGAATGTGAACCGGGTCACCCCCGAGCTGTTCCGCCGCTGGCCGACCGCCGAGGACCTGGCCGAAGCCGATCCGGACGCGGTGGAGCAGGTCGTCTACTCCACCGGCTACTACCGGCAGAAGACCAAGTCGATCATCGCCCTCTCGTCCGATCTCGTCGAT
>Ga0315536_1001461_pt1 | contig 11817 bp, 13 predicted proteins | sample SalMarSW160230MG_FD_203093 | JGI IMG/M metagenome (GOLD analysis project Ga0315536, IMG submission 203093) | Salt marsh sediment microbial communities from the Plum Island Ecosystem LTER, Massachusetts, United States - Salt Marsh Sediment SW1602-30 ... | reverse complement strand
GCCACTGGTGGTAAATATTTGTGCTATTAAAACTTTTCAAACCTCCTATTAAAATATATAATTCTTTAAAATGTGAGCCATGATATGCTTGCTATGATAAAAACGTCTCTCTTTGAAATTGTTATCCTTAATTTATAATTAATCTACTTATGTCTAAAAAAATATTTATAATCAGCTTGTCTTTATTTCTTGGTTGTACGATTTTTATTTTTAATTTTAGCCAATCTGCGCTAGCTCAGACCTGTTCTCCGGGAATCTGCTGCGGTAAAACCGTAGGCTGCGCCAGCAGTGCCAGCCAAAAAACAGCAACAGATTGCGCTAGTGATGAAGTTTGTTGTTATGATTCTAGTAATCCGGGATCTCTTGCCCAATGTAATTTAGCGGGAGTCGGACATCAACTTTGTAGCGGTACTTGCCAGACTTCATGCCAGGCAGGACAGACTGAAACACAAGCAGATGATTGCACTAGTCAAAGTAAAAAATGCTGTGTAGGAACTGCTACTCCTCCATCATCACCTACCACACCCTCATCCGCTGCTACTTCAGTTAGTCTGGGCGAACTGCAGGGTTTGAGTGTTAGTGGAGATCCAGCGCAAATCATTGGCCGGGTCATCAAAGGCATTTTAGGCGTAGTTGGCGCCTTTGCTTTGCTCATGGTAGTTTATGGCGGCATTATGATGTTAACTTCAGCCGGACAAAGTGAAAAAATCGAAAAAGGCAAAAAAGTTCTTATCTGGGCAGTGATTGGCACTGCTGTAATTTTAGGCAGTTATGTTTTAGTCGGCTATGTGATTACTGCTATTACCGGCGGCGGCGGCGGCAATCCTGCGCCAGCAACTGACCAATGCGCAAGTACTAAACCTGGCTGGGCTTGTGAAACTTTATCTTGCCAAACTGGTGAAACTGCAGCAGATTGCGCTTCACGGCTCGGCAGAAACTGCCAATCTGGATTGTGTCCAGGCGGCACTTATAATGTCTGCTGCGAACCAAAAAGTACTCCGCCTACTGACCAATGCGCAAGCAAGCATCCTGGCTGGACTTGTCTTGATTTATCAACCATCTGCGGCCCCAGTGGTAGCGTAAGCAGCTGTATAAGTTCAAAAAATTTAAATTGTGAAACAGGTCTTTGCCCTGGCGCTGCATATATTGTTTGCTGTAAACCTCCAAGCGCCGGAGCTCCATAAATTTCATTAATTAAACATGAGCTAAAAATAATACAACTATTACAAATGAAAAAAATTACTAAAATTCTCTTATTCTTAATTTGTCTGACAATTATCTTTTCCTATTTTACTTTTTTTGCCATTCCAAAAACTCAAGCAATTTCTTACCAGTTAAAAAATCCTTTGGAAAACTTGGTTGGCAAAGCTGAAGGCACAGAAGCTGTTTCCATTATAATCGGGCAAGTTATTAAATTAATTTTAGGTATAATTGGTGCAGTTGCTTTACTGATGTTTGTTTATGGCGGTTTTACCTGGCTAACTTCAGCTGGATCTGGAGAAAAAGTTGAAAAAGGCAAAAATATTCTGATTTGGTCAGTGATCGGCTTAATTGTGATCTTAACCAGTTATGTGGCTGTTTCCTTTATTATTAATGCTTTAACTGGCAAATAGCTAAATTATTATGAAAAAATTCAGCTTAATCCTAATCTTCTTGGCAGTCATCGCCAGCCTTATTTTAGCCAATCATGCGCTGGCTGATGTTACTTTAAAAGGGGCTGGGCCAGCCGCTAATATTCCTTCGGGCGAAACTGGTGTGGCAACTATTGTCGGTAATATTATCAAAGGAGTTTTAGGCTTTGCTGGCGCTGTGATGCTGCTTTTATTTATCTATGGCGGCATTCTTTGGCTGACTTCAGCTGGCTCCAGTGAAAAAATCGAAAGAGGCAAGAATACCCTTGTCTGGGCGATTATTGGCTTTATTGTTATGATTGGCAGTTATGTGGCCACTGATTTTGTCATCACTGCTTTAGTTGGCTCAGCACCAGCAACTCCAGCACCAGCCTCAGCGCCTCCACCATCTTCACCTCCGCCCACTAACCCCACTGGCTGCTTAAGCGGAGCAGCTAAAAATGCCAATGGCTGCTGTGAAGAATTTAGTGCCTATGCTGACGGATCAAATTGCTCTAGTGCTACTTCTAGCGGAATTTACCGTTGCTGCGATTGCGGTAAAACTCAGGAATCCACGGGCTTTCAGTGCGTCAAAGGTACCCAATCTAATTTACAATCTCAAGGCTATACAATAATTTCAGGCCATTGCGGCACTTCAGCCAGCTGGTGGTGCGCCAAAAAATAGAGGGGCTATTTGCTCAAATTGTGAAAAAATATTATAATTATAGTAGTCTTGTTGCTCAAATTGTGAAAAAATATTATAATGTAGATAAGTTTAATTGTTATTTAAAAACTAATCTAATTAATATAATTAATTAATTAATTCTTAAATGCTTGGCTCTCAAGCCTAGCGTTAAGAAAGGTCTAAAAAACATGAAAAAAGGATTAATTAAAGTAGCTGTTTTTTTGGCTATTTTTAGCCTTGTAATTGTTCCACAATTAGCCAGCGCTATTACTTTAGATGTGGGTATTAATTATGCTACAGCAACTGGTTTAGGCACAAAAGACATTCGCGAAACAATTGCTAGTATTATTAATGTGGCGATGGGACTTTTAGGCATCGTGGCTGTAGTCATTATCCTATTAGGCGGTTTTAAGTGGATGACGGCTGCTGGCAATGATGAAAAGGTTAAAGAAGCTAAAAAGTTACTTGTAGCAGGTATTATTGGTTTGGTCATTATCTTAACTGCTTACGCAATCGCTAATTTCGTTGTTTCTTCTATTTTGACAGCAACTTAAGACTATTTTTTTGAGGGTAGGGCTGTGCCCTACCCTTAAAAATTTCAAAAATAAATCTTATGCTAAAAAAAATAAAATATTTTATCTTTTCCCTTGTAATATTTGCTTTTCCTATCCAGAAACTTTTAGCCCAAGGTGATTATGGCTTAGGCACAGCTGGAAGCACTGCGAACTTACCATTCCGACAAGGAGAAGCAGGCACTAATGTGGCTACTTTACTCGGCCGTTTTGCTGGCGCAGCTCTGGCCTTAAGCGGCTCGATTTTTTTGTTCTTGATTATTTATGGCGGCATTATAATTTTAACCTCGGCAGGCAATCAAAGTAAAATAGAAAAAGGCAAAAACATTATTGTCTGGGCCATTATTGGCGCTTTGATTTTAGGCGGCGCTTATGCCATAACCAGCCTGCTTTTTGGCGTTTTTTCTGCTACTTAATTTTCTTTATGATTTCAAAGAAAAAAAGAAATTATTATTTTTTAGTCTCTTTGCTCATTAGTTTTGTTTTAATAATTGCCCTAGCGAATATTGCCTTAGCTTATAGCTTTGGCGACATCCAAGGGTTTTATCAAAAAACCGGCGGCGAAGCCGGACTCAGCCAAAGAGAAGCCACCCCGATTGTCGCCGGCGTCATTAATCAGATACTTACAGTCGTGGGAGCTATTTTTGTTATTTTATTTATTTATGCTGGTGTCAGCTGGATGATTTCCGGCGGCAATGATGAAAAAATAGGCAAAGCAAAAAAAACCATGACTTACGCGGTCATTGGCATTTTTATTATTATGGGTGCTTATTCTATTACTTATTTTATTACCCTAGCCATTGAACAAGCAGGCACCGCTGAACAAGGTGGCCCTGGGGCTGCAAATGACGCTTGTAACGCTTCTGGCGGCAGCTGCACTGCGGCAGAGTGCCTGACTGATCCTGATACGCAAATAATAACCTGTATTTCTACTTCGTGTCCTGCTCGAAATAATACGACAAGGAATACTAGTACTGATTCTCAATGCAGTTCTAGTCAAGTTTGCTGCCCTGGCACAACACCGCCGCCATCAGAACAGCAAAGCTGCTCTAGCTGCGGCCAAGGCGCCTTAAATACTTGCGATGCAACCGAATGCAAAGGAATCAGGCCTTCTTCACCTTGTATCTTCTGCCCTGGCTTTATTGGCGGCAACTGCTATGAAAATACGGGTGATTGCCAAGAACAGTGTTCTAATCCTGACACTTGTTATTAAAACTTATGAATTATTTATGCTAAAAAAAATAAAAATCAGCTTAATAATTATAGGTCTATTTTTAATTTTCTTTTCTGCGGCTAATCCTAGTTTAGCCCAAAATTTAAGTCTAAAATTTGGCAATGCACCTGGTTTAATTGGCACGACTGGCAGTCAAGCTGGCTTAAGCAATACTCCCTTGCCCAATATTGCTGCCTCAGTAATTCAGGTTGTTTTAGGCTTAATTGGCGCTGCTTTTTTTATTTTGTTTGTTTATGGCGGCTTTCTTTGGATGACAGCTCGAGGCAATGATGAACAAATCAAAAAAGCTAAAAAATTAATTACTAATGCAGTTATTGGCCTGGTTATTATTATTTTAGCTTATTCTATCTCTTATTTTATAATCAATGCCTTAGAATCTTCTGGCGGCCAAACCTAAAATATATGAAAAAATTTATCATTTTTTGTCTAATTATTATCCTGTTTAGCAGCTTTGCCTGGGGATTTGAAGCCAATGCTTCCAAATTTCTTCAAGGATTAACTGGCACTGGCGCTAAAGTCTCTATTTACGGAGGCACACCCCAACCCCTTTCACTCTATGCTGCTAATTTAGTTAAAGGACTGCTAACATTAATTGGTATTATTTTTGTTGTTTTGCTAATGTATGGCGGCTTTGTTTATATGACTTCTGGTGGTAATGATGAAAAAGTAAAAAAAGCCAAAAACACGCTCAAAGCTGCCGTCATTGGTCTGGTTATTATTGTTTCCGGCTATTCAATAACTTATTTCATTGCTTCCACAATAGAAAATCCGGAAGGTGGCCAGCCAAGCTATAGAGAAGATTGTGAAAATCCAGCTTATGTTGATTATAATTCTTTAAATTGCTGTGTATATAGAGTCCAGGTTTTTCAGGAGTTTTCTCAGTACTGCTGTAATAGTTATGGAGATTTTTGCAGAACCAATTATGCTTCTTGCGGAAAAACTGATACTAGCGAATGCCCTCAATAAATTTAAATTATAAATTAAATATGCCTATGAGATTAAAAAATTTAATTATCATTATATCTTTAATATCCTTAGGTTGCCTTATTTTTATTATGCCGGCTTTAGCTAGTTCAATTTCCGGCCAGGTTGAACAATTTGGCGGCCAAATCGGAGCTACTCGACAAAATATTCCGGAATTGGCTGCTTTGATTATTAAATCATTATTAACTCTGCTGGGCCTAGTTTTCGTGGTTATTATCCTTTATGGTGGTTTTATGTATATGACATCTCAGGGAGAGCAAGAAAAAATTAAGAAAGCTAAGCAAATATTAGCCACTGCAATTATTGGCCTAATTATTATCCTGGCTGCCTATGCCATAACTACATTTGTAGTTAATGCTATATTAGCTGGCACAGGGCCTGGCTATTCAGGAAGCACGGGTAACCAGAATAATGAACTTCCTGGTGAAGTTGCACCAGAAAATCCATAAAAATATTGGCTTCAATGAAATAAAAAAAGGGGCAGATATTACTCTGCCCCTTTGTTAGTGGAAGAAGCGCCCTATTTGGGCTGGATGCGCTCCACGAAGTCCGTGTACTCGCCGGCCAGCTCCGAATAAGCATCCTGTCTGGTGCGCGTGTAGACTCTGGTTGCTTGAGCCACCAGCTGTCCCGTGCCAGCGTTGTAGGCCTGGATGTGATATTCCAGATCCGGGAAAACTGCGGTTCTCTTGTACTGGTCGGGCTGGATCCGGAAAGTCGAAGTCGGAGTCCCTTGGCCACTGGGCGTGATCACGACTTTCACCACAAAGGTGAAGTTGTTCTCGAAGATGCCCTGCAGCGGCTTGTTGTATTCCTCTGGGTCGCTGATGATGCGGCAATAGCCTCCATCAGGCCCGAAGGCGTACTCAAAGTTCCCCTGGGGATTGGCTCTGTACGCTTCCGCACAGGCCGGCAGCGCTCCCTGGGAATAGTCCTTTTCGAGCAGCGAGCCGCTTTCCCCCTCCGAAGTGTTATGGCCCTTCTGTTTGGGCTGTTTGACCAGCTGGTAGGCGAAAAACGGATCCGAGGTCGTCGCTGTCATGGTCGGAGTGGAAACCTTTGTGGCGCAGGCCGAAGCCATGGCCACCACCAACACGAGCAACACGAGCAAAATCAAACTCTTTTTCATTATCCTTTCCTCCTTAATTTTTGCCGCCTAAGGCGGGTTGTTTCACTGATTGCCTAACTTTAAAAAACGATTATTTCTCTATTATATCATAATAGAATAAGTTTGTCAAGGGTAAATTCACTTTCTTTTTATAAGAAATTAAGCTAAAATATATATAAATGATTAATTACTTCCAAAAATTAAACTGGCTAAAATTAGCCAAAATATTAAAAATACTAATAATTATTTATATTATTTTTATTTTTAGTATTTGCCTTTTTAAATATCTGACCTTTCAATATAATGGGCTGGATTTAGCCATTTTTAACCAAATTTTTTATAATTCTTCCTTAGGCAATCTTTATCAATTCACCATCCATCCTACCTCTTATTTGGGCGACCATTTTGCTCTGATTATAATCTTGCTCTTGCCTTTTTATTTAATTTTTAAATCGCCATTGAACTTACTTTTCTTGCAAACTTTATTTTTAGCGCTAGCTACAATTCCTTTGTATTTAACAGCTAAAAAATATTTAAATCCCTGGCAGACGTTGCTGATAATAATTCTTTACCTTTTTAATCCAGTCACTTTAAATATTAATTTATTCGAATTTCACCTTTTGGCTTTAGTGCCTTTTTTTATTTTCTGGGCTTTTTATTTTTATGATCAAAATAAGTTTAAGCCTTTTCTTCTTTTCTGCTGCTTAAGCCTGCTTATCCGTGAAGATGTCTCTTTTATTATTTTCATGTTCGGAATAATTGCTTTAATTGATAAAAAGAAAATTAAATGGATTTTAACGCCCGTAATTTTAGCCACTCTTTATTTTTTTACGGCTTTAAAAATCGTCGCTTATTTTTCTGCAGCGAAAACATACAAATTCTTAATTTATTATTACTGGCTGGGCGAAACGCCTTTGGATATTTTTAAAAACTTTTTTCTTAAATTCCCGCTGGTATTACAACATATTTTTACCCTGGCTAATTTAGAATTACTCCTTGGTTTTTCTTTGGTCTTTTTATTTATTCCTCTTTGCCGGCCCAAATACCTGCTTTTATCCCTGGGTATGTTTTTGCAGATTATCTTGGGTTTTGCTTCCGGCGAATTAATTTTAAGGACCCATTATGGCTCAATTTTTTTAACAGCCATGAGCCTAGCAGCTATTTTTTCTTTAAAATGGCTAGTTGCCAACAAAAAAATAATTAACTTTGCTCATAAATATAAAAGTCTGATTCTTTTGATTATTATCGTTGGCCTAATTTATAATTTCCTTGTGCTTGGCCCTTTAATTACTTTTGCTAATAAAATGGCAACAACAGATTATCAGGCTGTTGAAATAAAAAAAGAATTTGTTAAACAAATTCCCAAAGAGGCCTCAATTGTCACTACTTATGATTTAATTACTAATTTGTCTTCCCGAAAAGAGATTTATTCTTTAAATTATCTTTTTCTGGGCCGTCAGCAATATAATGCCGGTGAATATAAAATTCCTGGAGATACCCAATATTTATTAATCAACTTTGCTGATTTTGTTACTTTCCATTTACAGTATGAAAAAAGCGCCAGTTCTTATTATTATCAAGGTGATAATAACCTCCTAAATGTTATTAAAGAACATGACTTTATTTTACAAAAAGTCAATCAAAACTTAGCGCTTTGGCAAAGGGACGGAAATGATCAAGGTTTATCTTTATGGCAGGCCTATTCAACAAGGTCTCAAATCAAATACCCGGCAGAGGAGAAAATAGGTACAGACCTTGAATTCCTTGGTTTTAATCAGGAAAATAAGTTAATTTCTTTTTATTTCAAAGTTTTACAACCTATAAATAAAAACTATTTCATTAAAATTAATGAAAAACTATATCCTTTGGGCTATGGTCTTTTCCCGACAAGTGAATGGCCAGAAAATCAAATAGTGCAAATAAATTTCTTTAACCTGCCGAAGCTGGAAGATGTTCAAATTTTAAATTTAGCTGGTGGGTTGGAATTAGACGAAGTAGGCAGCGTCGAAGATGTTTTAGATAAAACTGAAATAATTGGACAGCTTAATCTAAATTGACTTTATATATAGTTACTTCATTATTAGAAAAAACCTGCTTTAAATAATCCTTCTGACTAGGAGAGAAATCGCCTAGTTTTTTTTCTGCTTCTGAATAATAAATATAACCAATATGTTTATTTCTTAAAAATTCTTGTTTGGCTAAATCTTCTTGATTTTCTTTAAAAAACCAATCTACCAGTTCTTTTTTTTCAAAATAATAAATCGTTTCAATCTTATGCCCGAGATAAACTTTTTTTCCAGCCAGGCCTGCCAAATAATTGCCAGAATAAAATGAAGTTAAAACCAAGTCCGAGGAAGTAGCTTGATTTTTATACCAATTAACTGCTGGCGTTGTGTCTTGATCTAAAAAGATGGCAACCTCATCAGCATCAGAAAAACGAAAATAGTTTAAAAACAAAAAATTCTCATAATAAATAAAAAAATTAGGCAAGATAAAAAGTGTTAAAAAAATAACAAAGAAAATAGCCCTATAAAGAAGGCTTGAGCCAATTTTATTCTTAAGATAACCATAAGCTAGCACTAAAAATATAAAAGAAAAAATTATCAAAGGGAAGATTAATCCTTCGGTTAGTCTTCTCTGAAATGTTAATGGGCTATAAATTAATATAAAACTAGAAATAAGCCAGATTGTCAAAAAAGCCATTTTGTTATTTATTTTTTCAGACCAGACTAGAATCAAGCCCGCGATAGCTGTGATTAAAATAAATCCAAAACCGACCATGGAAATAATCAGAGCAGGAGAAAAAAGTAAATTTTGTAAATTCTTAATTTGAATTTGCCAATTAAATGCGAGCAAATATAAATAATAAGCAACCGCTGGGAAAGAAAGTAAAACTAATAAAAAATAATTAAGCAAAATTTTAATATTATTTCTTTTTGTAATTAAAAGGTAAAGGATATAAATTAAATTTATAAAATAAATAGTAACAATATGAAAAGGATGAAAGCTGGCCAGCAAAAGAGCAAAAAAACCAGCATATATTGAAAATTTTATTTTTTTCTGCTCAAGAGAACGGAAGAAAAAATAAAAAGTTAAAAGAAGTAAAACAATAGAGGCCATAATATGAGGAAACCCAAGTAAAGTTAGAAAATTATTAGATTCCTGATTCCAAAGATCTAGCGGCAAAACTCCATATTTTTCAACTATTTGGCTTTTAGCTTCGAAAAAAAGACTAAATTTAAGGAAATAATAACCCAGGCCTGAAGCAAATAATGCATAAACAGAACACCAGCCAGTATATTTTTTAAGATCATCAGGTAGAAAATATCTTAAAAATTTATAAATTACAAAGATAAAAAGAGGGATAAAGATTATCTTAAATAAAAAGATTGCCCAAGCTGACGGCAGATAAAAAAACTTGGCAAAAAGGCCAAGTGTCAGCCAAAAAGGATTAAAAGTGAAAGTTGGCGTAATCTCCCCGGAAAATAAATCGTCAAATAAAATATTCCCTTGCTTTGCCTGCTCTATATAAGAATAATAAACATAGCCATCATGCGGAGATAAAAAATTTAAACCAGAAAAAAAATTATTATTGCCTTTTATTAATTGGCCATAAGCAAACGGCAAAGCAATAATCAATATTGCTATAAAACTAATCAGCAAAATAAACTTTATTTCTTTTTTCTCTAATTTTAGCTGATTCATTTTTCTTAATCTTAAAGAATAGCTACCTTTTATTAAAGATGAAATTTACTTAATTTGCTAAAGATTGAAAAAATATAAATATTTAATAAAATAAGCTTGCTTAATGCACTCAATCTACATCAATCTTTTGCTGCAATTTTTTCAAACGTTTTTTTAATTCCCAGACTTTCTTTAAATAATCAATAGTTGTCTCAAAAATATTAACAGTGCTTTTCCTCTGCAAATTTCTATAAGCAGACCAGTTGACTGGCACCTCTTTTATTTTATAGCCCTGTTTTTCAGCCAGCATTAGAAGTTCTGTATCAAGAAAAAAACCATCATCTTTAGTCTTGGGTAAAATCTCCTGCTTTATTTTATTATTGATAGCTTTAAAGCCACACTGAAAATCAGTAATAGAGGTGGCTAAATATTTTCTGACTATAAAGCGATAGACTTTGGAGATAAAATCACGACATCTTGATCTTTGTACCTGCGAATCTTTCAAATATCTAGAACCAATCACCAAATCATTCCCTTTTTTTATTCCCTCAATTAAAAGCTTAGTTGCCCTCAAATCAACGGCCAAATCAATGTCCATGACAATATAAATATCTGCTGAATATTTTTGAAAAGCACTGCGCCAGGCTAGCCCTTTACCCTTTTTGTCAAGATATAAATATTCAATTTGTTCAAACCTCCTGGCTAAATCCTCGCCAAGTTCCCTAGTCCGGTCATTGGATTTATTGTTAGCAATTACAATCAAATGTTCATCAGCGCTAAGATCCTGCTGACAAAATTCTAATACTTGTCTTGTACTTTTAACTACGACGAGTTCTTCATTGTAAGCTGGCAGGACTATTAGAATTTTCATAATCTTTATTATTATAGAGTTTTAATTGAATACCGCTATCAAATAAATAATCTGCGACAGGCTGACCGAATTTAACAGTAAAATAATATGGCACGAGGTGAAAAGGATCACTGCCCAAATTTTGATAAAAAAGCCAAACTCTTTGACAACTGCTTATTTCCTTATCAATATATGGAGAAACCTTATCATAATTATCTCTGTTTATCCAATCAAAATATCCTAAATACTTTATTCTATAATACTCTCTGTCCTGACTATTATCCAAAGAATTATAAATATCAGTTGGCAATATGTCTATTGCCCTTAGATTGTTATCCTTATAATAAAAATAGGGATAATAGGCAAAATGCTCATGAATAAAAATGCAATCATTTTCCTGCCCATCTTGGTTGATTATTTTTACCGGTTGACTCCAATCAGCAAGATAATCATAATGCTGTCCAATATAAATCTGCCAATAGCTGACTGCAAATAAAATGACCAGGATACCTATTGTTATTTTTTTAAGCCAAACCGACTGCTTAATTATTATAAAAGCTAATATCGGTATGTACAAAATCAAGGAAGTAATAAGATATCTATCCATAACAGAACCCTGAATTATCATAAAAATTATCAAAACAAAGAAAGCCAAGGCAGAATAAACGAGAACTAAATTTTGTTTTATTTCAGATTTATTAGTTCTGTAATAATTTATAAATAAAAAGATTATAAGCAATAATAAAATAAATTGGCCAAGCCTGACAATAAGTGTGGCCGTTCCCATATAATAATAAATGGGTTTTATAAAAAATATATCTAAGATAGCAAATAAATCCAGCTGATTTAGAGCCAGACTTGACCAATGACCATAGCTACTTTGTTCACAATATTTGATTATAAAAAATGGCAACCAAAATGAAAACAGCAGAAAAATATAAAATATATATAAAAATAATTTGAGCCAGCTTTTATATGTTTTATTAATTAGAGATAAAATCAAATAGCCGCCGACTAAAGCACCTAGAAAAAATAAAAAATAGTAATGGGTATAAATCCCCAGCGCTGAAAAAATAATAAAACCGACTGG
>Ga0315536_1001458_pt1 | contig 11823 bp, 8 predicted proteins | sample SalMarSW160230MG_FD_203093 | JGI IMG/M metagenome (GOLD analysis project Ga0315536, IMG submission 203093) | Salt marsh sediment microbial communities from the Plum Island Ecosystem LTER, Massachusetts, United States - Salt Marsh Sediment SW1602-30 ... | reverse complement strand
GGTTCATAAATTGGTTTTTGAGCGGCTTCCGGCAACTGCCATACTCGCTTTTTGTGCACTGGTGATCTCCCTGATCATCGCTTTTCCCCTGGGAATCATATCTGCTTTATTTCAAAGAAAATGGCCAGATTATATGGCGCTATCCTTTTCCATCCTGGGAATCAGCATGCCTGTGTTCTGGTTAGGTCCGCTATTAATACTCGTTTTTTCGGTTTACTTGAAAATATTGCCGGTTGCCGGATTGGGCGGTTGGAAACATCTGATTCTGCCATCATTTACTTTAGGATTTGGTCTGGCGGCAATCACGACCCGGATGAACCGTTCGTCGATGATTGAGGTACTCAATCAGGATTATATTCGTACCGCCAGAGCAAAAGGGTTGACCGAATATCAGATGGTGATAAAACATGCGTTGAAGAATGTACTGATTCCGGTAATTACCATTGTCGGTTTACAGCTCGGCGCTTTATTGGGGGGAGCAATCATCACCGAAGTGGTCTTCTCCTATCCCGGAGTGGGACGTTTGCTGATCCTGGCTATTCTTCGTAGAGACTATCCTTTAGTACAGGGTATAATTCTGGTAATTGCAATCATCTACCTCCTTATAAATCTATTGGCGGATATTTTTTATGCCTTTGTTGACCCTCGGGTGAGGTTGAAATAACCCGAATCTGGGCGCTAAACAAAATAATTTTTTTATTGCCTCAATATTTTTTTTTATTATATTTATTGGCTCTTTTTTAGGCATGTATCTTGCCTGAGTGACATAGAGGCCGATGTAGCTCAACTGGTAGAGCAACTGATTTGTAATCAGTCGGTTGGAGGTTCAAGTCCTCTCATCGGCTCTCCTCGACCGGGGAGGTAGCGAAGCGGCCAAACGCATCAGACTGTAAATCTGACGGCAAAAGCCTTCGGAGGTTCGAATCCTTCCCTCCCCACAAGAGATAGCTCGAACTGAGTAGTGAGCGAGGGGTTGGCAAAAGGGAAAAGACATAAAGGCGGGAGTAACTCAATTGGTAGAGTCACAGCCTTCCAAGCTGTTGGTCGCGGGTTCGAACCCCGTCTCCCGCTCTGCAATTCAGCGTTGGATTTTCCAACCTTGGTTGCCTGTTTAAGCCCACGTAGCTCAGTTGGTAGAGCACATCCTTGGTAAGGATGAGGTCACCGGTTCAACCCCGGTCGTGGGCTCTTTTATATTGTAGTTAACTGAAGTGGAACGGAAAATAAAAAGGCAGTTTAATTAAAATTAAATCATTTGGAGGATTGCTAAATGGCAAAGCAAAAGTATGAACGTACGAAGCCTCATGTCAATGTGGGAACAATTGGTCATGTCGACCATGGGAAAACAACGTTAACCGCAGCGATGACGATGTATCTGGCAAAAAGGGGATTCGCAGACATCCGGACATTCGACAGTATCGATAATGCTCCGGAAGAAAAAGAGCGTGGTATTACAATCGCTACCGCCCATGTGGAATATCAGACGGAAAAAAGACACTACGCTCATGTGGATTGCCCAGGCCATGCAGACTATATCAAAAACATGATTACCGGTGCTGCACAGATGGACGGCGCCATTCTGGTGGTAAGTGCTGCCGATGGTCCTATGCCCCAAACCCGTGAGCACATTCTTCTGGCTCGTCAGGTAAATGTGCCCAGTATCGTGGTATTCCTGAATAAAATAGATCAGGTTGATGATCCGGAATTGTTAGACTTGGTTGAATTGGAAGTCCGTGAGCTGCTTTCAAGCTATGAATTCCCGGGCGATGAGATTCCAATTATCCGGGGAAGTGCACTGGAGGCAATGAGCCATCCCGATGATGAATCCAAAACCAAATGTATCCAGGAATTATTGGATGCTATCGATAGTTACATCCCCACTCCTCAGCGTGACGTGGATAAGCCATTTCTCATGCCGGTGGAAGACGTTTTCTCTATCACTGGTCGTGGAACCGTTGGTACCGGTCGTATCGAACGTGGTAAGGTAAAAGTAGGCGAAGAAATGGAAATAGTTGGTCTCGGTGCTCATCGCAAAACCGTTATTACCGGTGTGGAAATGTTCCGCAAATTGCTGGATGAAGGTATGGCAGGCGACAATGTGGGTCTGTTGATGCGTGGTGTGGAAAAGGATGAGTTGGAGCGTGGTATGGTTATTGCGAAACCGGGTTCGATTACTCCGCATACAAAATTTAAGGCTCAGGTATACGTTCTGAAAAAGGAAGAGGGTGGAAGACACACACCGTTCTTTAACAACTATCGTCCCCAGTTTTATTTCCGGACAACTGATGTTACCGGCAGCATTCTTATGCCCGAAGGTGTTGAGATGGTAATGCCCGGCGACAATATCGTTATGACCGTTGAACTGCTGAAAGAAATTGCTATGGAGAAAGAACTTCGTTTTGCTATTCGTGAAGGTGGACGTACGGTTGGTGCCGGTGTGGTAACCGAAATTATTGAATAAGATGAATTGTTAAACAGTGGAGCTGTAAAGTGCGCGATATAATCACGCTTGAATGTACAGAATGTAAGCAAAGAAATTATACTACGACAAAAAATAAGAGATTGCATCCCCAGCGGGTGGAATTCAAAAAGTATTGTCGTTTCTGCAATAAGCATACAGTTCATAAAGAGACGAGGTAAATCGTCAATTGGAACAGGCCTGTAGCTCAATTGGCTAGAGCACCGGTCTCCAAAACCGGTGGCTGGGGGTTCGAGTCCCTCCAGGCCTGCTTTATCACCGATTGATGAAAACCAAACTGAAGAGAAGAAGGCGAAATGATAAAGAAAGCAAGGCAATTTATTGAAGATGTTCAGGTTGAGATGAAAAAAGTAGTCTGGCCCGAAAGAGACCAATTAATAAACTCTACTGTTGTGGTTATTGTTGTCTCGGCCCTTTTTACTTTATTCATCTTCTTCTCGGACACGATTATTTCGAAATTAATTAACGTTTTGTATTAATCTAAAATAGGATCAACCATCCAGTGGAAAAAAAGTGGTATACATTAAGGGTTTATTCGGGACAGGAAACCAAGGTTAAAGCTCATCTGGAAAATGAAATAAAATTTAAAGAACTTGAAGAGCGTTTTGGCAGAATTATTGTCCCTTCAGAACCTGTTTTAGAAATGCGGGATGGAAAGAAACGTCTCAAAAATAAAGTTTTTTTCCCGGGATACATCCTGGTCGAGATGGTTCTGGATGTTCAGACCTCTCACCTGGTTCAGGAAACGCCAGGTGTAATCAGTTTTGTTGGTCCTAAAAATCACCCGACCGAAGTTCGGCCGGAAGAGGTTGAAGCGGTCTTACGGAAAATTGAGAAAAAGGATACCGAAGTTGAGCGGGTGGAAGTCCCCTTTAAAGTGGGTGATGCAATAAAGGTAAATGATGGGCCATTTGCGGATTTTACCGGAATTATTGAAGAAGTGAATGAGGAAAAAAAGAAGGTGAAAGTCTCAGTCAGTATTTTTGGCAGACCGACACCGGTTGAATTAGATTTTCTGCAAATCGAATTAGAGAAATAGAGGTAAGATAAATTATGGCAAAAAAAATAGCTGCTTACATTAAGCTTCAAATACCGGCGGGACAGGCAAATCCCTCGCCTCCTGTTGGCCCGGCCTTAGGTCAGCATGGCGTAAATATCATGGAATTTTGCAAAGCATTCAATGCAAAAACCCAGGAAAAAATGGGTTATATAATTCCGGTAGTCATAACTGTCTATGCAGACCGATCGTTTAGTTTTATTACCAAAACACCCCCGGCCTCAACATTGCTGCTAAAGGCGGCGGGTCTGGAAAAAGGATCCGGTGAACCCAATTTGAACAAGGTGGGAAAAGTTACCAAGAAACAGGTAGAAGAAATTGCAAAAACGAAAATGACAGACTTAAATGCAGCTAATGTCGAAGCGGCAATGCGAATAATTGAAGGCACGGCCAGAAGTATGGGTATTGAAGTTGAATAATTGTGATGAGGATTTCAATGAAAAAGAGAAGTAAAAGATATCAAAAATTAGCCGAGCTGATAGAGAAAAGAGAATATTCTCTGGATGAAGCGGTTGCGCTTTTGAAAAAAACAGCATTGGCAAAGTTTGATGAATCAGTTGAAGTCGCGGTACGTCTTGGTGTAGATCCGCGTCGGGCGGAACAGGCGATTCGCGGAACTGTTGCTTTACCCCATGGACTGGGTAAATCCGTTCGTGTTTTGGTTATTGCTAAAGGGGATAAGGCAAAGGAGGCGGAATCTGCAAAGGCGGATTATGTGGGATACGAGGATTACATTGAGAAAATACAAAAAGAAAACTGGATCGATTTTGATGTCATCGTAGCAACTCCGGATGCTATGAAAGATTTAGGAAAATTAGGCAGGGTGCTCGGCCCGCGTGGGTTAATGCCCAATCCTAAAAGTGGAACGGTTACTCAAGATATCCTTCAGACGGTAAAAGAAATAAAAGCTGGTAAAATTGATTTCCGGGTAGATAAAACCGGGATTGTGCACAGCAGTGTTGGTAAAGCGTCCTTTGAAGCAGACAAGCTGAAAGCCAATATAAAATCATTGCTGCAGACAATTGTGAGAATGAAACCAGCTTCGGCCAAGGGAACCTACTTGCGTAGTGTATATGTGTCCAATACCATGGGACCGGGGATAAGGCTGGTAGCCAATGCACAGGAATATCAAGATTAAATTTTAAAGATTGAGGTATCAAGTTATGCCAACGCCACAAAAAGAACAGATTGTCCAGGAAATGGCTGATAAATTCGGTCGGGCAACCGGTATATACCTGGTTGATTTTACGGGAATGGATGTGAATTTGACGACAGAATTACGGCGAAATTTTCGCGAGGCCCAGGTTGAATATCGGGTAATCAAGAATACGCTGGCCAAGATTTCATTCAAGAATGCGGGTATTATTGGTATGGATGAGTTTTTAACCGGGGTAAATGGTTATGCGATTAGCTATGACGATCCCACATTGCCCGCAAAAGTACTGGAAAAAAATAAAGAGTATAAAGAAAAATTAAAGCTTAAAGCCGCTTTATTTGAAGGTAATATTGTCGGTTCGGACAAAGTTGAAAATCTTGCCAAATTGCCTTCTCGAACGGAATTAATTGGTAAGATCGCTATGATGCTGAATTCGCCAATGACCAAACTTGCGATGACCCTAAATGGCGCCATGGCAAGTGTGGTGAATGCATTAAAAGCTTTAGAAACGAAAAAAAATAATTAATCTTTAACAGCATTATTAATTGGAGGTATTGATAAAATGGCTGAAGTAACTCGCGCAGATGTACTTACTTACTTGGAAAAAGCAACTATGCTGGAAGTTTCTGAGTTAGTGAAAGAGATCGAAGAAAAATTTGGTGTCACGGCTGCTGCTCCGGTAGCGATGCCAGTTGGTGGTGTTGCACCCGGTGCAGGTGCGGAAGCTGCCGCCGAAGAAAAAACTGAATTTGATGTTGTATTAAAAGACATTGGTGCACAGAAGATTCAGGTTATTAAAGTGGTCCGTGCCATCACAAATCTGGGACTGAAAGAAGCCAAGGATCTGGTTGAATCTGCACCAAAAGCAGTAAAAGAAGGAGTAGCGAAAGCTGAAGCGGAAGATCTCAAAAAACAGCTTGAAGAAGTTGGTGCAACCGTTGAGATTAATTAATTAGCTTTCAACCTATGATGTAAACAAGAGGTGGTTTCTTTGAAAGAAACAAATTTAATCGATCGAGAATTTTTCTCAAAAATTCCGTCGTTGGTTGAATATCCGGATTTGTTGGATATTCAAAGACAATCCTTTCAGGAATTTTTGCAGGAATTTGTTATGCCTGATAAACGGGAAGAAAAAGGTTTGCAGGCAGTATTTCTTGCGACTTTCCCGATTGTCGATAGTCGGGAAAACTTTATTCTGGATTTTGTCGAGTATTATTTAGATAAACCCAAATATACTGTCCGGGAATGCCGGGAAAGAGGATTGACCTATGCTGTTCCTCTGAAGGCCAAGATGCGTCTTTCTATCAAAGACCTTACCGGCGAGACGGAGAACTATACCGAAACCATTGAACAGGATGTCTATTTGGGGAATCTTCCTTATATGACCGATAACGGCTCTTTCATCATCAATGGTGCGGAGCGGGTAATTGTAAATCAATTGCACCGGGCACCAGGTGTATTTTTTGATGAAAGTATTCATCCGAATGGTACTAAAATATTTTCAGCCCGGGTAATTCCCTTTCGGGGAAGCTGGGTGGAATTTATGACCGATGTCAGCGATTGTCTGCATGTCTATATTGACCGAAAGAAAAAGTTTTTCGTCAGCACTTTCCTGCGTGCACTTGGTTATGCTACAGATAAGAGCATGCTGGAACTGTTTGATCTCATCGACGAAGTGGACTTGAAAAAAACGGATACCATAAATCTGGTCGGCAGAAGAACAGTTGAAGATATTGTGAATGAGTCCACCGGTGAAGTACTTCTGGAATCCGGGGTGGTCTTGGATGAAGAGAGTGCAGAAGCATTAAAGGCAAGTGGCATCAAAAAATTGCGGCTGCAGAGCCCCAACGATCCCACCATGCCGAATATCATTCTTAATACTGTGGAAAAGGATGATGCCAAGGATGAAGAAACAGCCTTGCGCAGAATCTACACTCTGTTGCGTTCCGGTGAACCACCCGATCTTGAAACGGCCCGGGGACTTCTGGATAAAATGTTTTTCAATGCCAAGCGTTACGAACTGGGTAAGGTCGGTCGTTATCGTCTTAACAAAAAACTGGGTCTGAATGTAGATGTTGAAAACACAGTTCTGACCAGGGAAGATTTTGTTGAAATTATTAAGTATTTAATTGATTTACGGGATGGGAAACGAGCTACGGATGATATCGATCATCTGGGAAACCGCAGAATCAGAACGGTGGGGGAACAGCTCTCGTCCCAGATGAATCTGGGTCTAACCCGGATGGCACGAACAATCAAAGAAAGAATGAACCTGGGGGATTCGGAAACTATTACGCCGCAGGAATTGATTAATGCCCGTGCCATTACCTCGGTTATTAATACTTTCTTCGGGACTTCCCAGCTTTCTCAGTTTATGGATCAGACTAATCCTTTAGCAGAACTGACCCATAAAAGAAGAATGAGTGCACTTGGTCCCGGCGGTTTAACCCGGGAAAGAGCCGGTTTTGAGGTCCGGGATATTCACTATACCCATTACGGCAGACTCTGTCCCATTGAGACACCGGAAGGTCCTAATATTGGATTAATTTCATCACTCTGTGTTTTGGGTCAGGTAAATGAATTCGGATTTATTGAAACACCCTATCGCAAGGTGGAAAACGGCAAGGTTACTAATAAGATAGAATACCTGTCCGCAGATGATGAAGAGCGAACGGTTATTGCTCAGTTTAATGCACCGGTGGACGAAAAAAGTGGAAATTTTGAAAATGATTTAATTAAGGTTCGTAAACGGGGGGATTTTATTCTCGCCGGTCCCAAGGATGTTCAATACATCGATGTGGCTTCGAACCAGATTGTTTCCCCGGCAGCTTCTTTAATACCATTCCTGGAACATGATGATGCCAACCGTGCGTTGATGGGTTCCAATATGCAGCGCCAGGCAGTGCCGGTCATAAAACCGGAAACGCCTATCGTTGGGACCGGTACCGAGAAAAAAGTCGCTATGGATTCCGGCGCGGTACTGGTGTCTACCGTAGACGGTGTGGTAGAAAAAGTGGATGCTGATAAAATCATTATCAACGTAGATCCCGGTTCGATCAATGATGCACGCCGGGTAATGACAGGCGAGTCACAACAAGTAGAGTATGAGCTATTAAAATTCGTGCGTACCAATCAGAATACATGCGTCAATCAGCGCCCGATTGTGAGCAAAGGCCAGCGAGTTAAAAAAGGTGATCCTTTGGCAGATGGTCACGCCACCGAAATGGGCGAACTGGCGTTGGGACGGAACATTCTGGTTGCATTTATGCCCTGGAATGGGTATAACTTCGAGGATGCCATTGTCATTTCCGAGCGTATTGCCCGGGACGATGTCTTTACCTCTATCCATATTGAAGAATTTGAAACCCAGGTGCGTGATACCAAACGGGGAGAAGAAGAATTAACCAGGGAAATTCCCAATGTAAGTGAAGAAGCTACCAAAAATCTGGATGAAAATGGCATTGTGCGGGTTGGAGCTGAAGTTTCTTCGGGAGATATTCTGGTCGGAAAAGTAACCCCCAAGGGTGAGACTGAACCTACGCCGGAAGAAAAATTACTCAAAGCGATCTTTGGGAGCAAAGCAGGTGATGTAAAAGACGCCAGTCTCAAACTTCCTTCCGGGATGGAAGGCATTGTGATTGATACTAAACTTTTCTCACGGAAGAAGAAGGATCCCAAAACCAAGAAGGAAGATAAAAAGAAAATTGATGAACTGGAGAAAAAGAGCGAAGACAGGATAAAACAAATCCAGCAAAGACTTTTCAGTTTTCTGGAACAGAATTACGGTGACAAGCCGACACTTGGGATCAAGACCAAGGCTGGCAAATATCTGGTAAAAGCGAAATCGAAATTAAAAGCAAAAGATTTCGAAAAAACCGATATTGATTTTATCGATTACATCGAGCCTTGGTTCTCAGATGCTGATCTGAATGAACAGGTACGACGCACATTTTCGGAATATAAAGGTTTGCTTCGGGAATTGGAAAATGATCTTCGTACCGAAAAATATAAAATCATGATCGGTGATGAATTGCCGCCCGGAATTGTTCAGTTAGCCAAAATTTATGTGGCTCAAAAACGGAAACTAAAGGTCGGGGATAAAATGGCCGGCCGCCATGGAAATAAGGGCGTTGTTGCCAAAATTGTTCCCATGGAGGATATGCCATTTATGCCCGATGGAACACCGGTGGATATCGTTCTGAATCCGCTTGGCGTGCCGTCCCGGATGAACCTGGGACAGGTTTTTGAAACTACTCTTGGCTGGGCAGGCAAAATACTCAATAAATTCTATGCTACACCTGTGTTCGATGGTGCAACTTTCGAAGAAGTAGCTGCTGAAATGACCAAAGCCGGACTCCCGGAAAATGGCAAAATGAGGCTGTTTGACGGGCAAACCGGTGAACCCTTCGACCAGGAAGTGAGCATAGGTTTCATCTATATGATGAAGTTATCCCACATGGTGGACGACAAAATACACGCCCGTTCCATTGGGCCGTACTCCTTAATTACCCAGCAGCCATTGGGAGGAAAAGCCCAGTTTGGCGGACAGCGATTTGGTGAGATGGAAGTATGGGCGCTGGAAGCTTATGGAGCTGCCCATACACTTCAGGAAGTGCTCACTTACAAGAGTGATGATGTCCAGGGCAGAACAAAAGTGTATGAGGCCATCGTGAAAGGTGATAATCTGTCGGAACCTGGCCGGCCGGAATCATTTAATGTTCTGGTAAAAGAATTACAAGGTCTTGGATTAGACATAAAAGTTGAATAAAAATTCCCGGAATGGGACGCTTTTTATTCTTAAAAAGAGGGACAATCATTCATGAATAGATTAGATGTGAAAGATCGATTAGGTGTCGATACTTCTTCTAAAAGAGGGCAAATCTCTAAGATTTCCATTGGTCTGGCTTCACCCAATTCAATTCTGGAGAAAAGTTATGGTGAAGTAACCAAGCCCGAGACAATAAACTACCGCTCATTTAAACCGGAAAAAGACGGTTTATTCTGCGAGAAAATTTTTGGTCCGGTGAAGGATTGGGAGTGTCATTGCGGTAAGTACAAACGCATCCGGTACAAGGGAATTATCTGCGACCGGTGTGGTGTGGAAGTTACTACCAAGGCGGTGAGACGGGAACGAATGGGCCATATCAGCCTTGCCGTCCCGATTGTCCATATCTGGTACTTCAGATCTACGCCTACAAAGATTGGATACCTGCTGAATATCTCCCCCAAATATCTGGAGAAGATTATCTACTATGAAGCCTACGTGGTTATTCAGCAAGGTAAGACAAGTTTTGAAAAAGGCGATATTCTTACTGAAGAAGAATATATGAATATAATGGAAGGGCTCTCTCCGGAAGAGCGGAATTTGCCGGATGACAATCCGGACAAATTTATTGCCGGTATGGGTGGAGAAGCTATCCGCGAGATGCTCCGGAATCTGGAAGTAGATGATCTGTCGGAAGAGCTCCGGAATGTCTTGAAAACTGAAAAATCCAAACAAAAGAAGCAGGAAGCATTAAAGCGCCTCAAGGTAATTGAGGCTTTCCGGACAAGAGAGAATGGCGAACTGAAAAACCGTCCGGAGTGGATGGTGATGGATGTAATACCGGTAATACCTCCCGAACTTCGACCTCTGGTACCGTTGGAAGGCGGGCGTTTTGCCACCAGTGATTTGAACGATCTTTACCGCCGGGTAATCATCCGGAATAACCGGCTGAAAAAATTAATCGATATTAAAGCACCTGAAGTCATCTTGAGAAATGAAAAAAGAATGCTTCAGGAATCTGTCGATGCTTTATTCGACAATACCAAAAGAACCACTGCGGTGAGAAGTGATGGCAACCGGCCGTTAAAGTCTCTTTCTGATATGCTTCGCGGTAAGCAGGGCCGATTCCGGTTAAACCTGCTTGGTAAACGGGTGGATTACTCGGGACGTTCGGTAATCGTTGTGGGTCCGAAGTTAAAACTTTATGAGTGCGGACTGCCCAAGGAAATGGCAGTGGAATTATTCAAACCGTTTATTATTAAAAAGCTTCAGGAACGAAAGATTGTCAAGACGGTAAAGAGTGCCAAGCGTATTGTGGATAAGCGGGATGCAGTAATTTTTGAAGTTTTGGAAGAAATTGTTGGTGAACATCCGGTATTGCTAAACCGTGCCCCAACCCTGCACAGACTTGGTATCCAGGCTTTCCAGCCGGTTCTGATTGAGGGGAAAGCCATTGAGATCCATCCGCTGGTCTGCGCTGCCTTTAATGCGGACTTCGACGGCGACCAGATGGCGGTTCATATTCCGCTTTCTTATGAAGCACAGATGGAAGCACGCCTGTTGATGCTTTCTTCCCATAACATACTCTCTCCGGCAAACGGCAGACCGCTTACCATTCCATCACAGGATATGGTATTGGGTTGCTATTACATTACCAAGGATAAGTCCAATGCTCTGGGAGAAGGTAAAATATTTGGATCGAACCAGGAAGTAGTGATTGCCTATAACGATAAAAAAGTTGATTTACATGCAAAAATAAAAGTCCGGATCGATGGTGAAATCATCGAAACAACTACCGGTAGAGTACTCTTTAATGAAATAGTACCCAACGAAATGGGTTTCATCAATCAAACGATGACCAAGAAAATCCTGGAAATTCTCATCTCCGGCGTGATGAAAAGGGTAGGGAATGTTGGTGCGGTCAAATTTCTTGATAACCTGAAAGAAATCGGATTCCGATATTCCACTTTAGCCGGATCCAGTATCGGTCTGGATGATGTGATTATTCCTGAAAATAAGGAAGGAGTAGTCCAACGCGCTTATGATGAAGTTCGACAGCTGGAAAACCAGTATCAAATGGGTATTATTACGGATGGCGAACGCTATAACAAGGTGATTGACATTTGGACCCGGGTGACCGAACAGGTCTCCGGAGACTTATTCCGGCTTTTAAAAGATCATAAAGAAGGATTTAACTCCCTGTACATGATGTCCGATTCAGGTGCCAGAGGCAGTAAAGAGCAAATCAGGCAGCTGGCGGGTATGCGTGGTCTCATGGCCAAACCGCAGAAAACCCTTACCGGACAGACCGGTGAGATTATTGAAAACCCAATTACCGCAAATTTCTTTGAGGGTCTGACGGTTCA
>Ga0315536_1001457_pt1 | contig 11836 bp, 13 predicted proteins | sample SalMarSW160230MG_FD_203093 | JGI IMG/M metagenome (GOLD analysis project Ga0315536, IMG submission 203093) | Salt marsh sediment microbial communities from the Plum Island Ecosystem LTER, Massachusetts, United States - Salt Marsh Sediment SW1602-30 ... | reverse complement strand
TCTCAAGGTCATTACATTCCAATTTAAGCGAGATAAATAAAAAGATATAAACTGATTTTATACTCTTATATTCATTAATTCTCTTAGAAATTCTTCCAACTGTGGTTTTTCTAACTCTTTAATTATATCTTTTACATGCTTATGATGGGGGAAAGTTTTTAATTTTTTATGATGTGGAGCATTATCATATCGCAAAATAGAGTTATTATCTTTAATATAGGTGTAAGAATATTTTAATAAATTACTTGAAAAATAAAATTCGAAAATTTCAATAAATTCTTTTTCTGTTAAAGATGCTTTTAAACTAAAATGTCCTGTATCTGGATTGTCTTTTGTTAATTTAATGCGAGCAAGTTTTAAACTCTTAAGGTTAAGTTGAGAAAGCCCATTGAAGCCTTTTCAGCTCTCTTTAATGCGCTTTTCAATCTTTTTCAACTCGCTTTCGACTTTTTGTAAACTTATAGATAATCCTTCCCATTCTAAAAATTCCTGTAGGAGATCATGTTCTTCTGGTTCTGGAATTTCGTTAGATGTCCATTTCTCTATAAAATCCTTAGTTATCATCCCATATTTTGATTCAAAATTTTTCAACTCACTTAAAACCCATTCCCTAAGGCTAATTTTTTTTTGTATTTTATCTATTTCTTCAATTAAGGTCATTAAAATCCTCTAAGTTTTTTTTATCATCATAATAGTGGAAAAAAGAAAATAAAAGTTTTTCCTATAACTATCAGATTCTTTTGCAACCTCAACTTCACTAATTACCATTTTCAAATATTTTGAAACAATCCTAAGAGATGTATATTTAGGATAAATCAATTTAGATGCTACTTTTTACTCTATTAAAAATATAGAAGGTTCTTATTTTACCTCATTTTATTAATCATTAATAATAGATATATAGCCTAATTAAGAAGATTTTTAAGATGATAATCCGCGCAAAAGCTCCATTTAGGGTTAGTTTTGGAGGTGGTGGTACTGATATGGCACCATATTGCGTGGATCATGGAGGTTGCGTGATTAGTACTGCAATAGATCGTCATGTTTACGTTTCAATTGCTCCTCGAGAAGATACTATTGTTATGGTTCATTCACCATCAGCCAACAAAGAAATTTCTTTTAAATTTGGAGACCGAGACTATTCTGAGAATTTTGAACTATTTAAAGGAATTATAAATCATCTCAATATTAGAGATGGGTTTGATATAGATTTTCATTCAGAATTACCTCCTGGTTCTGGAATGGGCGGTTCGTCTTCATTAGCCGTGGCATTGATAGGCGCGTTTAATGAGTATTATGATTTTCAATTCACTACTCATCAAATTGCGCAAAAGGCTTATGATATTGAAAGAATTGAATTGGAACAGAAAGGGGGCTATCAAGATCAATTTGCAGCGGCATGTGGTGGTTTTAACTTCATGGAATTTACTAGTCAAGTGAAAGTCACTCCCATTAAAGCATCTGAAGAAATGATCAATGAACTACATTATCGTTTTATATTATGTTATGTGGGAGGATCGCATTTTTCTTCTGACATACAAGATGAAGTCTTGAAAGGTTATATTTTTGAGCGTAAATCTTTCATGGAAGCAATGCAAGAATTAAAGGATGTTGCTCATGCGATGAGAGAGGTGGTTGAATCTCAAGACATTAAAATTCTTGCCTCATTTGGTGAATTGATGCATAGAGGTTGGCTTGCGAAAAAAAGCTTGAGTTCACAAATATCCAATAAAAGTATAGAGAATTTCTATTTAACTTCAAAAAAATTTGGAGTACTTGGAGGAAAACTTCTTGGTGCTGGTGGAGGGGGACATCTATTATTATTTTCGGATCCGGATAAAAAATATGATATTATTAATGAATTAGAAAAAATTGGAGGAAAAATTATAAATTTCCACTTCAATCCTAAGGGCTTGGAGGTATGGAGGGTTATAAAATAAATCTTCCCTAATACAAATTACATAAAGGTAATGAAAATATGGAAAATGAAATAAAATCAATTTTAAAAGAGACTTCAAATACAATACTGAAAATTCAAGATCTTACCCCGCAAATCGCACAAATCTCGATGGAAATTGTGAAAGCGTATAGAAACCATAAAAAAGTTGTGTTGTTTGGAAATGGGGGAAGTGCAGCAGATGCTCAACATATCGCAGCAGAATTTGTAGGCAAATTTTACAAGGATCGCGATTCATTACCGGCTCTTGCGTTTCATACGAACACGTCAGTATTAACTGCAACAGCAAATGATTACGGATTTGAACATGTTTTTGAAAGACAAGTATCATCCTTTGTGGGTGAAGGAGACATCGCAATCGGATTAAGCACTTCAGGAAATTCACCTAATGTGATCAAGGGACTCTTAAAAGCAAAAGAAAAGGGGGCTATAACTATTGGGTTTACCGGTTCAAAAGAAAATGAGATTGAAAAAATCGTTGATTATTGCTTAAAAATACCTTCTACTGATACACCAAGAATTCAAGAAGGTCATATTACTGTTGGTCATATTGTTTGTTATTTAGTCGAAAAGGAATTATTTAGCTAAAATGAAGGATAAGAACAAGGCAATTTTTTTAGATAGAGATGGTGTAATTAATGAAGAAGTAAGCCATCTTTCAGATCCTGATAACTTTGTATTTATAAAAGAGTCTATTGAAGCACTAAAAATCCTAAAAGACTTGGGATTCTTATTAATTGTAATTACAAACCAAGCAGGAATTGCAAGAGGTCTTTTTAACGAAGAAACTTTAAGTAAAATCCATGAAAAAATGAAAAGAATTTTAAATGAAAATAGCATTCCAATAGATGACATTTTCTATTGCCCTCATCATCCAGATTTTACAGGTTCATGCAACTGCAGGAAACCCAAACCCGGAATGATTTTTTCGGCTCGTGAGAAATACAATATTGATTTAAATGAATCTTACATGGTTGGAGATACACTAGGAGATATAGAAACTGGATTTAATGCTAAATGCAAGACCATATTGGTGATGACGGGATATGGAAGGGAAGAAAAGCGTAAAATTGATAAGGTAAAACCAGATTTCATATTCAATAACTTATTAGAATTTGCTAAAAACTTAAAATTAAATTTAGTACTATAAACTTATACAAAATTCAAAATGTGATTTTACATGAAATTTTTTATAGATACCGCTAATTTAGATCAAATAAAGGAAATGCAGGAGTTAGGAATTATAGATGGAGTCACTACTAATCCTTCTTTATTAGCAAAAGAGGGTGCAGAACCAATAGAACAATTGATAAAAATCTGTCAAATTGTTGATGGTCCTGTTAGTGCTGAAGTAGTGGGATTAACCACGGATGAAATGATTAAAGAAGCTCGAGAATTGGCAAGACTAGCTCCAAATATTGTTGTAAAAATCCCCATGACCAAAGAAGGCATAAAAGCAGTTAAACTTCTTGAATTGGAGGGAATTAAAACAAATGTTACTTTAGTTTTTTCTCAAAATCAAGTGTTGATTGCTGCAAAAGCTGGAGCGTCATATATTAGCCCTTTTATTGGAAGGTTGATGGATAATGGCCAGAATGAAATCGACATGTTATGGGAATCAATGGAAATTATTCGGGCATATGATTTCAAGTCAGAAATCATAGTAGCTTCGGTGAGAAATGCTCGTCATGTCATCGAATCTGCGAAGATGGGAGCCCATATCGCAACAATTCCATTTTCAGTATTAGAAAAAATGTTTAAACATCCAAATACTGAAAAAGGTCTTGAAGATTTCTTAAAGGACTGGGAGAAACTACAAGCTCAATTAAAAAAATGATTGGATAATAATGGATCTCATTAATAACCTTAATAAATGGAAGAATAAAAAGATATTAATAATCGGAGAAGCCCTGATAGATAGATATATATTTGGAAGCGCCGATAGAATTTCACCTGATGCCCCCGTTCCCAATGTAAAGATAAGTGAAAATCAAATTCACTTAGGTGCAATTGGCTTAGTTCTGCAATATATTTTATCACTTGGGGGAAAGCCAGAAATTTGCACCGTATTAGGAAATGATTTTGAAGGAGAATTTTTCATGAAAAAAATTAATGAGTTGAAAATCTCCACTTCTAATATCTTAATTGATGATAAAATTAACACCCCTCAAATAACGCGAATTAAGGCAACGAACCAACAATTATTGAGGTTAGAAACTGATTATTCAGGGGAAATATCTCTTGAAATAATAAATGAGATTCTCTCTATTATAGAAGCTCAATCTGAGTCGTTCGATGCAATTATTATTTTAGATTATGGCGTTGGATTATTCAGTGATGCGCTTATCCAAAAAATCATCACTTTATTAAAAGAATCTCAAATTCCAATAATAGCTAGACCGAGCGCCACTAATTATTATTTGTATGAAAATATTGATCTAATCAAGATCAACCTTCAAAAAGCCTTAAACTTATTTTCAATAGATTGTTGTACGGATACAAGTGTTGGTATTGTAGGAAAGAGAATATTAAATTCTTCTAAGTGTAAGAGTTTATTTTTAAATTACCTTGAAACAGACTCTTATCTTTTCTTGAAAAACCAGGAGAAAATTGAAAAGATACCTTCTCTCTTGAAAGACCCCGTGAGAAGTTTTGTAGCAGTTGGTAGTGCGATAATGGCGGTGTTAGGATTATGTTATGCATCCAACATTCCTGTATCAACGGGAGTTAAAATTGCACTTCATGCTGCAGTATTATCAGCCAATTCTCCGCCTGTTGAGTTTTTTAACATAGAAAAATTGAAAGACTTCATGTCATCTCGAATTTGAAGAAAAAGAGAATTCTAAAATGAAATCCATGGATTTATCTAAATCAGAGGAGAAAAAGTTCTTACTTGATGTAATAGATATAAAGAAAAAAATCCTCTCAATGATCCACACGGTGCAATCAGGACATCCGGGAGGTTCACTATCATGTGCGAACCTAATTTATCTTCTCTATACTAAGATAATGGCTATAAATCAAGAAAATCCTAAATGGGATGGACGAGATTTTTTCATTTTAAGTAAAGGGCATGCAGCACCTGCATTATATGCGGTTTTATCAAAAATAGGATTTATTGATCCAAAAGAACTTGAAAGCTTACGTCAATATGGCTCGCAATTACAGGGACATCCTGTTAAAAATAATGATATAGGAATAGAGATTTCAACTGGATCTTTAGGAATGGGATTATCTATTGGAATAGGATGCGCCCTTGCGTCAAAATTGGATCAAAATGATAAAAAGATTTATGTGTTATTAGGAGATGGGGAATTAAATGAGGGAGTAATCTGGGAGGCTGCAATGGCTGCTAATCACTACAAATTAGACAATCTCATAGCAATTATTGACCGTAACGGAATTCAAAGTGATGGTTCTACTGAAGAGATCATGGCATTAGAACCGCTGAGTGACAAGTGGCGAGCCTTTGGATGGCAGGTTATTGAAGTTGATGGTTCGGATTTAAATGCAACAATTAATGCTTTTAAGATGGCTAAAGGGGCAATTGGTAAGCCTAGCGTTATCATTTCGTATCTAATTAAAGGAGCAGAAGTTTCCTTCATGGAAAATACGAAAAAATTTCATGGAAGACCTCCTAATGATGAAGAATATCTGAATGCAATAAATGAATTAAATAAAATTGAGAAGGATATAATAAGTGGGGCTTTTAATTGACCGAATTTAGCTTAAGAGATACTTTTGGCGATTTTTTAGTCGAGTACGGGAAAGAAGAAAGTCAATTAGTGGTTTTAGATTCAGATCTTTCTAGCTCCACCAGAACCTTTAAATTTGCTCAGAAATATCCGGATAGATTCTTTAATATGGGTATAGCAGAACAAAATACAATAGGATCCGCTTTAGGTTTTGCTATTTCGGGAAAAATTCCAATTGTAAGTGGATTTTCAATATTTACTACGGGTAGAGCATGGGAATTTATAAGATTAGCTTGTCATGATAATTTAAATGTCAAAATTGTCGCAACGCATGGCGGTTTTGTTGGAGAAGATGGAAGCACGCATAATGCACTAGAAGATTTTTCATTGATGGCAACTCTCCCAAATATGAGAATTTTAGTACCCATGGATCATATAGAACTAAAAGAAATGCTAAAGTTCGCCATTCAAAATCAAGGTCCATTTTACATGAGATTACCAAGGGGTAATTCTCCACAAATTCATAATTTAGATTATAAATTTGAGATCGGACGACCTGAGGTAATAAAGGAAGGGAATGAAATCTGCTTGATAGGAACTGGTTTTGGAAGCAGTTTGGCATATCAATCTGCTGGACCTCTCGAAAAAGAATTAGGAGTAACCTTGAAAGTTATAAATCTCTCTTCTATTAAACCGATAAATATAATTGAACTGAAAAAGCAAGTTAAAGATCTTAAGGGGATAATAGTACTCGAAGAACACAATTTATATTGTGGAATTGGAAGCATAATCGCACGCATTTTATCTGAAGATCTCAATCTCCCCATGAGATTCATTGGCATCGAGGACTCATTTGGTCAATCAGGAAAGCGAGAAGTATTATTGGATAAGTATGGATTAAATTATAACACTTTGAAAGAAAAAGTTAAGACTTTTTTATGATTTCAAATAATTCATGATTCTTTATAGATTTTTAACCAATAAAGAAACATATCTTTTAATGTGTCTTGTAATGATTTAATAGGATTCCAAGATAACTCATCAGTAATTTTAGAATGATCACCTATTATCATTTCTTCATCCGAGGAACGTAATTTCGTACCAACATTTTCCTTAACTTTAATTTTTTTACTCGAGAGTGATAAACAATTTTCTAATAACTCTTTGATTTGAATCTTCTTACCAGAACACACGTGATATGTCTCACCAGGACTACCTTTAGTAGCAGCTAACCAGATTCCATTCACTGCATCCATTACATCTAGATAGTCCCTATAAGGTGACAAGTTTCCAACTTCAATCCATGGTTCTTTCAATCCTAATTCAATCTGAGCTATTGTTCGTATAAAATCTGATGGAGCATCATTAGTGCGCCGTGTTCCAGTTAGATTAAAAAATCGTAAATTTATTGATTCAATTTCAAAATTAAGATAATATTGGCGAGATAATAGTTCTGCAGCAATTTTACTTATTCCATAAGGATGCAAAGCTAATAAAGGGTCAGACTCTTTTAATGGTCTGCCTATAGTCGCTGTAGTTCCAAATTCTGTTGCTGAACACGCTACTATCACTCTAGTTTTGATGCCATGTTTTTTTATTGGCTCAAAAACATTGAGCGTTCCTATCACGTTTACTTCAATAGTATTTATAGGATCTTCCCAGGATGGAATGATATAGGGTTGTGCTCCAAAATGAAATATGTAATCGGGTTTAATTTTTATGATGATTTGCTCGAGAAGTTTTGAATTTGTAATATCACATTCCAAAAACTTGAGGTTTTTGTTATTAATTTCAATGAGAATTTTTTCATTGCAAAATTTCTTTCTAGAAAGTTTGTGAGAATCGAATTCTCCTTCAGTGTAATGTACTAAATTCTTAAATGAAGCTAACGGTCTATCTAATCCATACACCATATTTCCCTTACTTAAACACCAATCTATCAAATGAGAGCCCAAGAACCCATTTGAACCCGTTATTAATATTATTTTCAATTGTTAACCGACATTACTTAATGATATTAATTGATATGAATGATGTATAAATTAATTTTTTTAAAGAATTTATAAAAAAAATTAGTTGGGCAAATATCCCTTTTTTTTTAAAGAATTTATAATTATTTTCTTACTCTCTTCAATTGTCTGTTTGTCTGTCTCAACAATGATATCTGCATTGTCAGGTTCTTCAAAAGGAGAATCTATTCCTGTAAATTCTTTTATTTTTCCTGCTCTTGCTTTTACATACATTCCCTTGATATCTCGTTTTTCACATTCTTGCAAAGAGCATTTCACGTATACTAGGATATATTCACCAATTTCTTCCCTTGAGTATCTCCTAATATCATTAAAAGGGGAAATAAAAGAAGCCAAAACAGCAACTCCATTTCTTGTTAAGAGTTTTGCTACAAAGGTAACTCTCTCGATATTCATTCGTCTATCCTCATCAGAGAATCCTAAATCGCGAGTTAAGCTTTTTCGAACGATGTCTCCATCTAATCGCTCTACTTTCATACCTCGTTCTTTTAAATCGTTAGCTACGGCATCAGCTAATACGCTTTTACCTGAACAAGCAAGACCTGTAAACCATAAAGTAAATCCTTTATGTTCCATATTTTAACCTATTTTATTTTAATTCTATAATTTTACCTTTCATATCTTTTGGTTTTTCAATCCCAAAGAAATTTAATATTGTAGGTGCAATATTAAGGATGTTTTGATTATCCAATTGTTTCCCAATTGTTTTATGAGGATCTTGAATGATAAAAATACCATGATAATCATGTATCGCATCATCCGGACCTATGTCATTCTCATCAAGATACATTGATTCATATCCCATGGTTCCAGCGGATCTCCAATTAAGATCATCGAAGTAGACCATGAGATCTGGAGCATCCCCATTTAATGATTCAAATAAATCATTTGGTTTAATTACTATAGTGTTCATGGGTTCACCTTTATCATCTGGGATGGATTTTAACATTTCACTGACCTTATTTCTCCATTCTTCATAATTATTGGTATCAATAATACCTTGAGACTCTCTTCCCTTCACATTCAAGAAAATCCTCGCATAATACCCTCCCCATCCCCAAGCATATGTTTTTGACCAATCGATTTTTGCATCTTCTAAACTAGTTCCAGGAGAGGGTTGTTGTTCAAACTTCAATAAGCCCAATTTTTCTAATGCCATATTGACGCACAAACACCCTTTCATTGCTTTTGCTCCATGGTCTGACACGATCATAACGATCGTTTCATTATTTAATAAACTTAAGACTTCACCCACTTGATTATCAAGGAATTTGTAATACTTTTTAATAACACTCTCATAAATATTTCCAGCTACGTACTTTTGATGAGATTTATCATAATATTTCCAAAATGCATGATGAACTCTATCTAATCCAATAATGACAAATTGACAATAATTCCATTCTTTCTTAGTAATGAGATATTTTACAGTTTCAAAATGTAATTTAGTCATTTGATAGAGTTCTATTAAAAGCTGTTCTTTCTGTTCAGTTCTGAAATTCACATCGAAAACATAATTATCCGTTATCTGACTTAATTCCTCCTTGAGTTCAGGAGGATATGTGAAATTTGAGAGAGAATCGGGAGTGATAAAACCAGTCACTAAATTGCCATTAATGGGATTAGGGGGAAAAGTTGGTGGAACTCCTAATATGACGGATTTCAATCCATTGTCTCCAAGAATATCCCAAATTTTTGGTTCTTTTATTATTTTGGAATTTACTACCCAAAAATCAGAATAGGAATTACCTTCTCTATGATGAAAACCATAAACACCCAATTCACCGGCATCCTTACCAGTAGACATTACCATCCAAGCAGGAACGGTAATTGGAGGATCTGAACTACGAAGCTTTCCATACACGCCCGTTTCCATTAACTTTTTTAAGTTTGAACATTCACCCATGAAATCTTCAAAGAGAGTCCTGGGAGTTGCACAATCGAGACCGATAACAATAACTTTTTTGTTTGTTTTCAGAATTTTATCTCCTTATTTATAAATTTCCCTTAAAATTATTCCACAAATGGATTTTCATAACGAAGGATTACCTCAGCAACTTCAGGGCGCATCACTTCTGTATCAGGGGGTTTCCCTGCTAGTAATGCTGCCCTTATGTCCCTCCCAGCAAAATAATTCTGCATTTCTGGAGGGTGCGGACATATTTTGTCATTTACGACTGCATCGCATTTACTACACTTAGAGAATGATCTGAATTTAATTGGTTCAATACCTAAATCGGGAAATTTATCAAAAATATCATGAGCATCATAAGGACCATAATAATCTCCAACACCAGCATGATCACGTCCGATAATAATATGATCGCATCCATAATTTTTTCTGGCGATTGCATGAAATATTGCTTCTTTAGGACCAGCATACCTCATTTCTGTCTCAAATGTACTTAATACTACTCGATCTTTTGGAAAATATTCATTTATTAACGCTTGATAAGATTCTATTATCACTTCATCTTTAAAATCTCCCAGTTTCTTTTTACCAATTACAGGATTGATGAATAAGCCGTCAACATAAGTAAGTCCTGCTTTTTGAATGTATTCATGCCCTAAATGAGGAGGGTTTCTTGTTTGAAAAGCTACAACTTTATCCCATTTTTTTTGTTTGAAAAGAACGCGAGTCTCCATTGGTTTCAAGTCTAAATTTGGAAAAATTGGAGTGGGTTCGTTTAATAAAAAAATTTCTCCACCAATCAATTTTTCCTTCATGTTATACACATTTTCAACACCTGGATGATTCTTGTCTAAAGTTCCATAGACAATTTGAGCAAATTCCTTTTTATGGAAATCGTATATATCACTGATGTTCATAATTGCTAGTGGTAACCCCGTTTCGCTCATCAAAATGATGCTATCATCTACACCAAACTCCCGAATTTCTGCTTCAGTGGCATCTAAAACAATCGGGAATGGCCAAGCTACATTATTTTCCAAGTACATTTCGTCAAGGACATATTGGTAATTGTTACTATTCATGAACCCTTCTAGTGGGCTAAAGACTCCAAAAGCGATGTTTTTTATTTCTTTCGTCGTTTGCGGATTCACACTTTTTTTAAAGAACTCATCGATTTCTCCTAATATTCTATCTTTTTCGATTTTTGGTAATTCTTTATTAATTAACATTTTACCGTGTGGCTGTATCATGTTTAATCTCTCATCTTAATATGCATTAATTTTAATCGATATAACCTAAATCTCGTAATCGTTGTTTGACCTTGTCTTCTTCTTCTTTAGTAAATGCTTGTGTTGACTTTTCTTCTGACTCGATCGAAGATAATACTTGTCTCAAAACGTAGGTGACATAACTTGATACCGAAGAAAATCCTGTCCCTTTCATCCTTTCTTTAACCTTGTCAGCTAATGGTTTTGGTATAGAAACTGTGGTATATTCAACCTTATATTCATCATTTGACATATTTTCTCACTAAATTTTACTTTATATCATTACGTAGTAAAATGAAATTTATTATATATAACTTTACATAACGCCACATAATTAATTTAATTAATCTTCATACTTCTAGAAGTTTTTTTCGAATTGAGGAGATGAGATCATGAATAAGGAGCATAATATACAGTTAAATTACCATATTCATACAAAATATTCTTGTAGAATAACGGTATTAATTCCCCATAGATATCTATATACTCTTCAGCTTCTTTTTTATATTCCGTATTCTCTTTCGAAAGAATAAAGTACCTACAGTTTATTTCTTGCAAATATTCAAATATTTTTAAATAATCAAATAAACAATATTCTATTTTAAAATCTGGATTCCAATTAGCATTAAAGTCGTCTACCAATACTCTGTAATCAAAATGAAGCAATGAAGTTCCCATGGATAAAAATCCAATATTTGATACATTAAATACGAAAGGATATTCACCATATTCAGATTGATTTATTGCTACTTTCCAATGATATTGAGTTAATCCCGAATAATTATTATCCGTGCATTCGAAATCAAATTTCACTCTGTGCCATATATTATTGGTAATCTCCGATATTATTTCAAAATCAGTACCATTAAAATAATAAAATCCTCCATTTTTTATTTCTAAAGAAAAACCAAGAGTAGATTCATAAGAAGAAAAATTTAACCAAAAACTTTTACTCTTATTGGATGTTTGTATAT
>Ga0315536_1001456_pt1 | contig 11847 bp, 10 predicted proteins | sample SalMarSW160230MG_FD_203093 | JGI IMG/M metagenome (GOLD analysis project Ga0315536, IMG submission 203093) | Salt marsh sediment microbial communities from the Plum Island Ecosystem LTER, Massachusetts, United States - Salt Marsh Sediment SW1602-30 ... | reverse complement strand
CCCGGAGCGAGCGTGGCCTTTACCGACAGGGAGCTTCGTCCAACGCGCCATGCAGGGAGGGGCGGTTTAGGCGCAGTTATGGGTTCGAAAGGGCTCAAGGCAATTATAATCGACCCATCAGAGGGTGAATTAGCACCCATCGTGGACAAAGAGGCCTTCAAGGAAGCGGCAAAACGCTTTGCCAAAGCGCTCCAGGAGTACCCTGTAACCGGTCAGGGTCTGCCCACTTACGGGACGGACGTGCTCATAAATATCCTGAACGAGGCCGGAGGTCTGCCAACACGTAACTTCAGTTCCGGGCGCTTTGAAGGTGCCGACAAGGTAGGTGGGGAAACCCTCAACAAGATTACTGTTGAACGCGGGGGGAATCCGACCCACGGGTGCATGGCGGGATGTGTGATCCGTTGCTCAGGGATCTTCGTGGATGAAAAGGGCGAATATGTCTCCAAATGGCCCGAGTACGAAACCGTATGGGCCTGGGGCCCCAATTGCGGGATCGATGATTTAGACGCCATAGCCCGCATAGACAGGGCGTGTGACGATATCGGAGTGGATACCATCGAGATGGGAAATTCCGTGGCCGTTTCAATGGAAGGGGGCGTTAAGGAATTTGGCGATGCGGCCGGCGCAGAAGAACTCATAGCCGAAGTCGGCAAAGGCACACCCCTTGGTCGCATATTGGGTTCAGGAGCCGGGGCTGTGGGAAAGACCTTTGGTGTAAGACGTGTTCCAGTGGTTAAGAACCAGGCCATGCCGGCCTATGATCCGAGGGCGGTCAAAGGCCAAGGTGTTACCTATGCCACCTCGCCGATGGGTGCCGACCACACTGCCGGATACGCGGTGGCAACCAACATCATGAATGTCGGGGGCAAACTGGATCCGTTACAGAGTGAAGGCCAGGCCAAACTCTCCAGCGGCCTCCAAGCGGCCACAGCGGCCATCGACACCGCGGGACTCTGCCTCTTCGTGGCCTTCCCGGTTCTGGACGTCCCGGACGCCTTTGCAGCTATCGTGGATATGGTGAATGCAAAGTATGGCCTGAGCCTCACGGGCGACGATATCGGCGCCCTCGGAAAGAAGGTCCTGGGGATTGAAACGGACTTCAACAGACGTGCAGGGTTCACGTCTGCGGACGACAGACTACCGGAATTCTTCAAAACTGAAAAACTACCACCCCATAACACAGTCTTTGATGTGTCCGATGAGGATCTCGATTCAGTCTTGAAATTTGACTAATAAAAATCCCCCCTCCCAGCCAACCGAGGGAGGGGGATTTTTTTGTGCATACCAGATCTAAAGTCAGATTAATGGTTTCAGGTCTGAAATCTGGATATTGAACCTCGGGGTTTTAAGCAACCGAAATAGGAACCATCCCCAGATCCCCGCTGAAGACGGGATTTCCGCTTCACTACAACCAACATCCAGTATCCAGTATCCAGCATCGAGCCCTGCTAAAACTTATCATAATGGGTAAATTCGCTTATCTCCCGCCGTTTTGGCGCGGCAGGCTCATGTGCGGGATAGCCCAAGGGGATCAGTGTCAACAGTTCATAACCTTCGGGTATGTCTAAGATCTCTTTGGTCCTGTTGTGGTCAAAAAGTCCCGCAATCACTGTCCCCAGACCGAGGTCATACGCAGCCAAACAGAGGCTCTGGGTGGCGATACCAAGATCGAACATAAACCATTCCCCAAACTTCGTGGTGGCCTGGCCCATATAATAACCTGAAGTCGCTAACTTCCCGCACAGTGCCAGGACCACCGGGGCCTGAACAAGGGCCTTCCATGCGGGGTTCATCTTGGGCATAACATCCTGGAGCCTCTCTTTTTGGGCATGATCCCGAACCACAATCACCTCCCAGCACTGGGTGTTGTGCCAGGACGGCGCCCATCTCACCGATTCCAAAATCCGGGTAAGCGATTCCTCCGGCACATCCTTTTCCTGGTATTTGCGGACAGACCTTCTCGCTTTGATGATTTCCATTAGATCTGACATCCCTTTTCCTCCTACGCTAATCTTTCAGCCTGGATTTGAGTTCTTTCAGAAGCGGTGGAAGAATTTTTCTGAAATCCTCCGCAACGATCACGTCGGAAACATCAAAGATCTCAGCATTCGGATTACTATTAATACTGATAACATGCTTTGATTGATCCATGCCCACCACATGGTGCATGACTCCGGAAATGCCTACGCCAATATACAAGGTGGGCCGGACAGTCTTTCCGCTCTGTCCTATCATCTGTCCCTCCTGTGCCCATCCTTCGTCCACCGGCGGGCGTGTGGCCCCCACGGCACCCTTCAAAATCCCGGCCAACTCTTCAATCATGGCCCATTCTTCCTGATCTCCGATGCCCCATCCGCCGGCGATCACCACCTCAGCCTTTTCCAGGGGGAGTCCTTCAGGTGCTTTTTTTTTAATCTCCAGGACTCGTGGCCCAAAATGATCTTCAGGGAGGCGGATTTCCACGTTTCTGATATCTCCCTCCCTTCCCTCGTGACAAACTGCCTTCATTGCGCCCGGCATCACGGTCGCCATTTGGGGACGATGGTCGGGACAGGTGATAGTGGCAATGACACCACCCCCCCATCCGGGAACCACCTGTAGGAGATGCCCTTTCTCATTGAGGTTGAGATCGATACAGTGGGCCGACAACCCGGTTCGGACTTTTGCGGCCACTCTTGGAGCGAGTTCAACGCCCAGGGCGGTTGCCCCCATCAGAAAAATTTCCGGTTGATAATCCCTGATTAGACATTCCAGGGCAAGGGCGTAAGGAAGGAGGCGATAAGTGTCTAATTGCGGGTCATCGGCTATCAGGACCGAATCGGCACCGTGGTCGATCAAGGTTTGAGCGAGATGTCGAATATTGTGACCCGGGAGAACGGCCGTGACCATACTGTTCGCCTGCCCAGCAATCTCTCTCGCTTTCCCTAACAGCTCCAGACTCACTTCATGAAGATCGCCGCTTCGCTGCTCGGCAAAGACCCATATGCCATTATCGTTATTAACTGTCAAAAAAGTGCCTATTTCCGAATTTAATTTATCAAATGATGCCGTATTGATGGATTTTATCCGCCAGTGCCTGGACGATTTCATCGATGGACCCTTCAACCCTCTCCCGTTTTCTTTCAAACCGGCGGACTTCCAGGCCTGCCATTTTGGTGGGAGAACCGTTGAGCCCGATAAGACCGGGATCGATTTTCAGGTCTTGATTGGAGATCACCTTCAACTCTTTTGATTCAGCCTCCAGGATCCCTGTAAAAGGAATATACCGGGGCTTGTTGAGCTCTTTGAGAACAGAGACAACTATAGGGGAGGCTGCCTCCATTCTGACACGACCGTGTTCTATCCTTTGTGTAATGATTGCCCTGTCATTGTCCAGCCATTCCAGGCCAATCACATGCATCACACTGGGAAGATCCAGGAGTTCACCAAGTTGGGAACAAATCTGGGCCGTAGAACCGTCGATGGACAGGTTCCCACAGAGCACCAGGTCAAACTCCCCGATCCATTTGCAGCCGGCTGCAAGAATGAGGGCCGTTGCCAGGGTGTCCGATCCCGCAAATGCCGGGTCGGATAACAGAACCGCCCTGTCAGCCCCCATGGCCAACCCTTCCCTGAGAATGGAGTCCACAAAAGGCGGGGCCATGGTGAGTGAGACCACCTCACCTCCCCTGGACTCCCGAATGGTCAGAGCAGCCTCCAGGGCATGCTTGTCCAGCGGGTTCAGGATGCTGGGGATTCCCTCACGCTTTAACGTCATGGTGGCAGGGTCCATGGTTACCTTGTCCCAATGCCTGGGATCGGGGACGGGCTTCACACAGACGATGATTCTATTCACGGGTCGCTTTTCCTCTTGGCCGTATCGGAATTGAACGTAGTCATTACCTCGGAGGCTGTCCGAGAATGGTTATTTTTTAAAAGGGGTTAGGGCCGCTCTGGCAAGGACCACCTTGGCGATCTCTGCTGTCCCTCCTGCAGGGACCGTCACCATGGCATCTCGAAACAGACGCTGAACCGCGTATTCTTTCATGATGCCGTAGGAGCCATGGATTTCAATTGCCTTTTTTGCCGCGTTTACCGCGGATTCACAGGTGTAGTATTTTGCCAGGGCGGTTTCCGTATCACAGCGCATACCCTGATCTTTCATCCAGCTGGCCCGGTAGCAGAGAAGCCGACAGATTTCCAGTTGTGAATAGATTTCGGCCATATAGAACTGAATGGCCTGAAGGGCACTGATGGGTTTGCCGTAAAGCACCCTCTCACTGGCAAATTTCCCAGCCTCCTCCCAAGTCGCCGTTAAAATCCCCAGGGCGGTTGCCGCCATACCGGTTCTTCCCGTTTCACTGATGGTCTTGATGGCCACACCGAGCCCGCCCCCTTCCTGGCCCAGGAGATTTTCTTTGGGAACCTCGCAGTTATCAAAAGCCAGTTCCCCGGTATTGGCCCCCCTTAAACCAAATTTGTTTTCTTTCCGACCCAATTTTGCCCCCGGGGCGTCTTTGTCCACGATAAAGGCGCTCATTCCCTTGGCCCCTTCGCCTGTCTTGGCAATTACCACCCAAAAATCGGAGGTGTGGGAATTGGTCATGAAGCATTTCCGGCCGTTGAGAATATATTTATCCCCCTTCAGTTCCGCTGTAGCCTTCATTCCAATCACGTCTGATCCTCCAGCCGGATCCGTCACCGCCACCGTTCCCATGGTTTCCCCCTGGGCCAACCGGGTGAGATATTTTTCTTTCTGTTCGTCAGTACCGAAATCGCTGATGGCCGCACACCCCATGTGGTGGACCTGCATGGCCATGGGCATGGCGCCGCATACCCGCCCCAATTCCTCCAGGACGATAGTGCGCGCCAGATAACCCATCCCCACGCCCCCATATTCGGTGGGCGTAATGATACCTGTAATCCCCACTTCAGCCATGGGTTTGAGCAGTGCCATGGGGAATTCACCGGTCTCTTCCATGGCCTCCATCTTTGGGGGCAATTCATTTTCAGCAAATTCCCTGACAGCCTTTCTCAACATTTCTTCCTTTTCTGAAAACTTGAAATCCATTTTAATTCCTCCTACAATTTAGAGTGAAAATATTTTGCAGTTCACGTTTATCTCATATAGAAAAAAATGAGAGAATTTCACCCTGCATCATTATTCACCAACCTTAAGACGTCAGATTCTCCAGAAATCCAATAAAACAGGTGAAAGACGGGTTCAGTAGCTTCTGACTTGTCAGTTCCGTATACGACTGAAGCCCCCTGCAACTGAAGCGATAAAAACTTGCTTTTTCGAGATAGGACAATAGAGAGATTCCCCATGTGAGTCAAGGAGAAAGTGACCAGGACCTGTGGCATCAGACCGGATCGCAGTAGAGATGATCCACCGAGGAAGAACCTAAGGACCCAGCCATTGGCGGTCAGTCAACCCAGGCTTCAGATTCTCCGCACCGTGAGACTTGGAATGGCATTTTGAGGATATCCCCTTGACTCAGGTACTCCCCACGCATATAGTGCGATAGGGAATGGAAGAGTATCACCGCACATTTGCTGAGCTTGAGGCACGCTTCTCCGCCGAAGAAGCGTGCCCTGAATATCTTTTTCATTTGCGTTGGCCCAATAGACTTCGTTGCGCTCCTTGCGTTGGAGGAAAAGCCTCGCCTGTTAGAAAAATTCTTTGTCAATGTGCCATTATAGCATGTCCGTTCCTATCGATGAGAAAAAAGTCCGGTATACCATACTCATGGCCGATACGTTAGACCGTTCATACTGATCACCCTAAAAGAGGAGGTTTGCTCACCATGATTAGTTTTGAATTAAGTGGAGAACAGAAGCAATGGCAGAAAAAGGCCAAGACGTTCACTCAAGAGGAAATCAAGCCACTGGCCTGGCAAATAGATAAGGGGTTGACTCAGGAGTACCATTGGCCTTTGCTTGCAAAGATGGCCAAGCAGGGGCTTCTGAACATGGGGGTCTCTGAGGTATATGGCGGAAGCGGCCTGGATATCTTAACCCTCTCCATCGTACTGGAAGAGCTGGCGGTTGGCGATGGGGGGATCTCTTTTACCGCTTCATTGAATTCCTATAACTCCCTCATGATTGCGGGAAATGAGGAGCAGCAAAAGAAATTCCTCCCTCTTCTTTGCGACACGGAAAATCCCGGACTGGTGGCCTTTGCCCTGACAGAGCCCAATGCGGGATCGGATGCGGGCTCCATAAGGACGGAGGCTCGCCGGGAGGGGAACGAATATGTCTTAAATGGCGAAAAGTCCTTTATTAGCAATGGAGATGTGGCCCGTGTCTACGCTATTTTTGCCACCGTGGATAAAGGTAAAGGGATTAAGGGGATCACAGGGTTTATCGTTCCGGGTGACGCTGAAGGTCTGAGCCCGGGGAAGATCGAAGACAAGATGGGTTTTCGTTCCTCCCGGACGGCCGGGTTTTTCTTGAATGATGTGAGAATCCCTGAGACCTATCGATTGGGACAAGAAGGAGACGGTTTCAAGATTGCCATGCAGGAGCTTGAAGTTCTTCGCGTGCTTTCCTGCGGCGCAGTGGGTGTCGGGGTGGCCCGTGCAGCCTACGAGGATGCGGTCAGGTTTTACAAAACGGTTGGCGATGCCAAGAAGGTCATGGGCCAACAGGCCATCTCCTTTCATCTGGCAGACATGTTGGCCGCCATAGAGGCCTCACGGCTGATGGTGTGGAAAAACAGCTGGATGTTGGACAACAAGATCCCCGTGGGGGCCATGACCAGTCTGACCAAGTTCTATGTGAGCGATACGGCCGTGGAAGTTGCCAATAGGGGAGTTCAGCTCCTGGGTCATCACGCCTACAGTGAGCAATACCCTCTGGAGAAATATGTTAGAGATGCCAAACTCCTACAGATCTATGAAGGCACCAATGAAATTACCAGATTGGTGGCATCAAGGGGAATTTTCTCCAATTAACAACAGAGAACGGGAGACAATTAATGCGAATCGTCGTTTGTATCAAGCAGGTCCCCGACATCGCTGAGATGGAAAAAATGGAAACCGATTCGGAAACGGGCAACATTATTCGTGAGGGGCTGCCTGCCATCGTGAATCCTTTTGATGAATACGCCATGGAGGAGGCCGTCTCCTGGAAGGAGCGACAAGGAGGTGAGGTGATTGCCGTCACCATGGGTCCCCCGCAGGCTGAAGACGCATTGATCAAATGCCTCAGCATGGGGGCGGATCAGGCCATTTTATTGAGCGACAGGCAATTTGCGGGATCAGACACCATCGCAACCACCCTGACCCTGGCCGGAGCCATCAGAAAGATCGGCGATTTTGACCTTGTGTTGTGCGGCCAGCAGGCCATTGACGGAGATACTGCCCAGGTGGGGCCCATGCTTGCGGAAAACCTTCACATTCCCCAAATCACCTATGTGAGCAAGCTGGAGATGGAGGGCAGGTATATAAAGGCTACCAGGGAGGTGGAGGACGGATATGAGGTGGTTCGATGCAAGCTGCCCGCCCTGGTGACCGTGGTTAAGGGGATTAACGTCCCCCGGGTACCCACGTACAACAACTTGAGCGAAGCCATGGATAAGGAAATTCCCATATGGCGTGCCGAAGACCTGGACATTGAAAAAGACCGTCTCGGTCTCTTGGGCTCTCCCACAGCAGTTACCCGGATATGGACCCCGGAGTCCAGATCCCAGGGACATGTCTTAAGGGGGGGACCCTCTGAGTTGGCGAAACAGTTGGCTGAAGTATTGTTGAATCCATTGCAGAGGTAATCGAACTCCCCGGAGACGCAACAGATGGGAATCAGAATTATTTTTGACAAATGCACAGGATGTAAAAAATGCGTGACAGGCTGCCCTTTCGGTGAAATAGAGGTCATAGAGAAGAAGGCGGTCGTAAAGGAGGGCTGCACCCTTTGCGGGGCGTGTCAGGAGGCATGTGAATTTGAGGCCATTGAGCTCAAACGCCCTGCTTTTCAAGGGACGGCTGATCTGGAGAAATACCGGGGCGTTTTCGTCTTTGCCGAGCAACGCGACGGCGAACTCAGGGCATGCACACTGGAACTTCTTGGCGCGGGAAGAAGGCTGGCCGACAGACTCGGGCAGGAATTGGCTACGGTTCTACTCGGGGATGGGGTGGAAGGTCTCTGTCAACATCTTTTCGCCCACGGCGCAGACAAGGTCTACTTGGCTGATCATCCCAGCCTGGAGCTTTATCAGACAGAAAGCTACACAGCGGTTCTGACGGCAGTAATTTCCCAATACATGCCCTCTATTTTCCTGTTCGGTGCGACAACCACCGGCCGGGATCTGGCACCCAGGCTGGCTTCGCGTGTGAACACGGGTTTGACTGCCGATTGCACTTCACTGGACATTGAAGCGGAAACAGGCCTCCTGCTTCAAACCCGGCCCGCTTGGGGCGGTAATATTATGGCCACCATCAAGACGACAAATCACCGGCCGCAGATGGCCACGGTCAGGCCGAATGTAATGAAAAAACCCACTCCGGATATGGGCCGTGAAGGAAAGATCATCCACATCCCGGTTAACCTCGACCCAAAAGGGATAAAGGCCAGGGTAGTGGAGGTCATAAAGAGCAATGATCGGACAGTCCAAATCGAAGAAGCAGAGATTGTGGTCTCCGGTGGCAGGGGGCTGCAGAATGCTGAAAATTTCAAGGTGATTGAATCGTTAGCGAAAACACTGGGTGCGGCGGTCGGGGCGTCCCGGCCGGTTGTGGACTCCGGATGGAAATCCCATCCCCATCAGGTGGGCCAGACGGGGAAGACCGTGCAGCCAAAGATCTATATCGCCTGCGGGATTTCAGGGGCGGTCCAACATCGCGTCGGCATGGAAACCGCAGATATGATCATAGCCATCAACAAAGATCCGGATGCACCGATTATGCAGATCGCCGACTACGCCGTTGTTGGGGATCTCTTTCAAGTTGTACCCGAGTTGGTCAAGGAAATTAAGTCAAGGACGAAAAAAGGCGAATCTGCGGTGTAATGAATTCTAAGGGAGAAAGATCATGGAAATGACTTATCAACTGACAAAAAAACAGAATTTCTTTCAGAAAAATATAGAGAGTTTTGTGAAGCAGAAGATTGGCCCTCGTGTGTGGGAGACCGATCAAATGGAGGGTTTCCCCCAAGAGATCCTGGATCAACTGGCTGGAAATCGTCTTTTGGGCATGCTTGTTTCAAAGGAAGAGGACGGAGAGGGGGCCGGCTTTTTTGACTTCTGCCTGGCCCTGGAGGGGATTGCAAAGGTATGTCCGACCTCTGCGCTTGTCTGTGCCACTCAGAACTTGGGGGCACGGGTCATATCCAAGGAGGGGACCCCGGATCAGAAGGGGATCTATTTGTCAAAACTGATGGCCGGAGAAGCTGTTTTTGGCTATGTGCTGCCCCAGCTTGAGATGCTCTCATTAGTTCTGGGCGATATCCCCCTATCCGGTTCAAAAGAAGACGAAGGCTTTGTATTCAGCGGCTCGGAATGCACGATAATCAACGGAGATGCTGCGGATGTGATCTGTCTGTTTGCAGGAAATGGCGATCTTGCCCATGGCTTCTTGATAGAAAAAGGCATTCAGGGCATGACCGTGGCTGAGCCAAAGGGCATGACCGGCGCCGAAGCCCGATGTATATGCAGGGCTGTTCTGGGTAACTGCCGTATTTCCGGTCGGGACGTTTTGGGAAAGGAAGGAGAGGGTGAGAGAATTTGGAGTGAGCTGCTCCTTGAGGGTTCCTGCCTTACAGCGGCGATCGCATTGGGTATAGGACAGGGGGCCTTGGATTATGCCATCAAATATTCCAAACAAAGAGAGCAGTTTGGCAGCCAAATCGCCAAATTTCAAGCAATCCGAATCCTTTTGTCGGAAATGGCAACAAAGGTGGAGGCTGTTCGTCATTTTGTCTATAGGGTGGCGGCGGCTCTGGACCAGAATAGCAGGGATCGCTACAAACTCTGCAGTATGGCCAAGACCTTTTCCTCTAGGACGATCATGGAGGTGACAACGGACGCCATTCAAGTGTGCGGCGGCTACGGATATATGAAGGACTATCCTCTGCAAAAAATGATGAGGAATGCCCAACTGACCCAGGTCCTCAATGGGAGCAACCAGTCGCACCAGCTTTCAACGTCCAAATGGTTATTGGGTTAGGCCCATTAATCAACATCAGCAGGGGAAAGGTCCACTTCGACGAGAATCCAGAAAACGACTAAGGAGAAAGTAATGGTACAGCGAAACAAAATCGACCTCAATTCCGATGTCGGAGAAAGTTTCGGCGTCTATAAACTCGGCCTTGATGAAGAGGTGATTCCCCTGATCAGTTCGGCGAATATAGCATGCGGGTTCCATGCGGGTGATCCCGCGGTGATGAAGCGGACCATCTCACTCGCCAAGGAAAACGGCGTGGGCGTGGGTGCCCATCCCGGTTTTCCGGACCTGATCGGGTTTGGACGAAGAAATATGGATGCCACCCTGGAAGAGATTAAGGACTATGTGACCTACCAGGTAGGTGCCCTCCAGGCATTTGCTTCCGCGCAGGGGGTAAGGCTCCAGCATGTAAAGCCGCACGGCGCCCTCTACAACATGGCCGTCCAGAACTGGGATGTATGGGATGTCGTAGCAGAAGCCCTTGCAGTTCTTGATAAAAATCTCATACTCGTGGCCTTGGCCGGTCCTAACAGAAGCAAGCTTGAGGCCATTGCGACCCACCACTCCATACGTATGGCCTTTGAATTTTTTGCCGACAGGGCATACAATCCGGATGGCTCGCTTGTATCCCGGAGGGAGGCTGGTGCCGTACTGCACGATACTGAAGAGGTGGCTGAGAGAGTCGTAAAAATGGTCACCGAAGGGGTGGTACTGGCCAAAAATGACAGCGAGATCAGGCTTGAGGCCGACACCATTTGTGTGCACGGGGATAACCCTGAGGCGGTCGCACTGGTCAAGAATATCAGAGAGTCACTCATCGGCTCAGGAATCGAGGTTGTCCCCATGGGCACATTTCTGTGAAAAACATGCTCTACAGCAATCCCCAATACCGCGTCATGGGTGACCGAGCCCTTCTTGTTGAACTTGGAGATGAAATAGACGTTGAAGTCAACAATAAGGTTAGAGAGCTTTTTGTCGCTATAAAAGCCGATCCTTTAGAAGGGGTCGTGGAAACTATCCCCAGCTATCGCTCCCTTCTCCTGATCTTTGATCCGCTAAAAACTACGTTGTCGCTGCTCCAAAACAGGGTCGACCTCCTGAAAACCTTAGACCTTTCTCAACTCCCCGAGCCCAGGAGGATAGAAATCCCGGTGCTATACGGCAGCGAATACGGTCCTGACTTGGAGTGGGTGGCAGGGTACCACGGAGTCACCCCTGATGAGGTCATTCGACTCCACACTGCACATACCTACCATGTATATATGATTGGATTCATGCCGGGATTTCCCTATATGGGAGAGCTTCCAGAGGCACTGATAACGCCCCGAAGGGAAACCCCTCGCACAGTAGTGCCCCGGGGATCAGTTGCCCTGGCACAGAGACAAACAGGGATATACTCCACCCAAAGCCCAGGGGGATGGCAGATCATCGGGCGCACCCCCTTAACACTTTTCGATCCTGGAAAGTGGCCCCCTGCCCTACTGGAAATGGGCGACCGGGTCAAGTTCTTTGCCATCGATGAGGAGGAAATGACCGATTGGGAGCAGTAGAAACCTTAGAGATTTTAACCTCGGGCCCGCTTACCACTGTTCAGGACCGCGGCCGTTTCGGGTTTGGACGGTATGGGGTCCCACCCAGCGGGGCAGTGGACTCCTTTTCGCTGAGAGTGGGGAATCTCCTTGTTGGCAACAGAGAAGACGAGGCC
>Ga0315536_1001454_pt1 | contig 11862 bp, 12 predicted proteins | sample SalMarSW160230MG_FD_203093 | JGI IMG/M metagenome (GOLD analysis project Ga0315536, IMG submission 203093) | Salt marsh sediment microbial communities from the Plum Island Ecosystem LTER, Massachusetts, United States - Salt Marsh Sediment SW1602-30 ... | reverse complement strand
TGAGGTTCACGATATCCTGGATGCCCGGACCAACCCTACCTGGCCGACGACCTGGTTCGTGCCGCGCACAACCGGGGCCGGTGTGTTCAGCGATCCTTACTCCGTGATGAACGCCTGGGGTGCCAATCATGGTGCCTTCAGCTACGGGCACATTGGGGCCGACCTCATTACATTGGCTTCGATGTTACGCATCCCGGTGTACATGCACAACGTCCCCGAAGAGAAGATTTTCCGTCCCAGCACCTGGAACGCTTTTGGCACCGCCGATCTCGAAGGCGCTGACTTCCGGGCCTGCGCTAATTTTGGCGCACTATATCGATAGGAGGCTTGTGGGATGCTTAGAGGTATTTCTCCATTGTTCAGCCCAGAACTGCTGGCAACCATCTACCAGATGGGACATGGCGATGAAATCGTGCTGGCAGACGCCTATTTTCCCGGCCACAGCGTGAATGACCTCGTGATCCGGGCTGATGGGCTGTTGATCGAAGACCTGCTGGACGCCATCTTGCCGCTGTTCGCGCTCGACAGCTACGTGGACGATCCGGTCGCAATGATGGCGTGCGTGCCCGGCGATGAACCCGATCCTGCCGTGGAATCCGGGTACCGAACCGTGATAGACAAATACGCCCCCGAAACCCCCGCGATCACTTTCGTCGAGCGTTTTGCGTTTTACGAGCGCGCAGAAAATGCGTTTGCGGTGGTGATGACGGGCGACACGCGCAAATACGCCAATATCATTCTCAAGAAGGGCGTCTCGTAGCACTTGCACCCGGATGAAGGGGGCATACCATGAAAGGCTCAACCTATCTGGCCGTTGACCTGGGTGCCGAAAGCGGACGGGTCGTAGCGGGGACGCTGACCGATCAGGGATTGCGGCTCGAAGAAGTCCACCGCTTTGCCAACAGCGGCGTCCGGCTGGGCGATCATCTCTACTGGGATGTGCTGCGCCTGTGGAGCGAGATCAAAGCCGGTTTGCGGCGGGCCAGCAGCCTGGCCGGTGACAGTATCCGGAGCATCGGGTTGGACACCTGGGGGGTGGATTTTGGCCTTTTAGATGGTGAGGATAACCTGATCGGCAATCCTTACCACTACCGCGACAGCCGTACCGATGGCATGATGGAGCAGGTCTTCGAGGTCATCTCCCAGGATGAGGTATACGCCAGCACCGGCATCCAGCTCATGCAGATCAACAGCCTGTACCAGTTGTTTGCCATGTCGAAAGCGAATGATCCGGCGCTCTCCATAGGCAGACGATTCTTGAACATGCCTGACCTGTTCAACTTCTTCCTGACAGGAGAAAAAGCGAACGAGTTTACCATCTCAACCACCACCCAGTGCTATAATCCGGCCAAGCGGGCCTGGGCATCCGACCTCATGGCTGCCCTGGATATCCCCACTCACATTTTCGGCGAGATCGTGCCGCCGGGCACCGTGCTGGGCCAGCTTCGGCCTGCTGTCGCCGATGAGCTGGGATTGTCAAGGGTATCCGTGGTTGCTGGCGCGGGGCACGATACGGCCAGCGCCGTCGCAGCCGTGCCTGCCGCCGACCAGGATTACATCTATCTAAGCTCTGGCACCTGGTCCTTGATGGGTGTGGAACTCGATCAACCCATGATCAATGCCGAGAGCCTGGCCGCCAACCTGACTAACGAGGGTGGCGTTGGTAACAAAATTCGTTTTCTCAAGAATATCGTCGGCCTCTGGCTGTTACAGGAATGCCGCGGCCAATGGTCGCGTCGTGGATTCGACTACGACTATGACCAACTGTTAAAGATGGCTTCCGAAGCCCCTGCTTTTGGCCCGTTAGTGAACCCTGACGACGACCGCTTCCTGGCTCCAGAAGATATGGTTGCCGCTATCCAATCCTATTGTCAGGAGACCAACCAGGCAGTCCCAACGGAGAATGGGCCGATTGTGCGCTGTGTTCTCGAAAGCCTGGCTATGGAATATCGCTGGGTAGCTGAGCAGCTCGACCGGCTGATGGACAAGAGCCATTCGACGATCCACATCATTGGGGGGGGCTCCCAGAACCAGCTCCTCAACCAGCTCACGGCGAATGCGACCGGTAAAACAGTCATCGCGGGCCCGGTGGAGGCGACCGCGATTGGCAACATCCTGGTGCAAGCCATTGCTATTGGCGAGGTCAATTCGCTGGCTGAAGGCCGGGAGATTGTCCGTCAATCTTTCGGCGTGGAAACCTATCATCCAGAAAATACGGATGCCTGGGATCAAGCGTATAAAAGTTATGAGAATCTGAAAAGAGAACGGAGTATATGACAACAACCAATGAATATCAGGCACGCCTGGAAATGATCCGGGTCACCCGGATCATGGCTTCTCAAGGCCTGGCCCGCTCCAGTGACGGCAATATCTCGATTCGTTTGAGCGAAGGCCGTTTTTTGATTACCCCCAGGGGTTTATATAAGATGGCTATGGAACCGGATGATCCCGTCATAGTGAACGAACATGGTGACTTATTGGAAGGAAAACCCGGTTTTCGACCGACTACAGAGGCAAATATGCATCTGGAAGCTTACAAGCAGCGGCCAGACATCGATGTAGTGCTGCACGCCCACCCCCCTTACGCCACTGCGTTAACCATCGCCGGTATCCCTTTCCCTTCCAATGTGCTGCCGGAAGTGCTGATTGCTCTGGGTGACGTGCCCACAGCCCCTTACGCCACGCCCGGCACACCGGCATTGGCGGAGAGTATTCGAGGGCCGATCAAGGATCACAACACGATTTTATTGAGCAACCATGGCAGTCTTTCGGTCGGCAAAACCCTTGAAGAGGCCTTGATCGCCCTGGAAAGGTTGGAACAAACCGCCTACACCTATCACCTGGCCCGCCAACTGGGTAATCTAACCTCCTTGCCGGAGGCTGAATTAGCCCGTCTTAGAGAATTGGGCATTCAACGCCGTTTGGAATGGAACAAGGACGCAGCCCCGGATTCCCAAAGACTCTTCTAGGGGAGGGGGGTGCTGCTGCTGGGCTGTGATACCTCTGAAGTGCGATACTTCATCGGCAGAGTGAATGGCAAACCTGAAAATCCCTAACCATTGATGGTTAGGGATTTTGTCTCTGCGGGAACCGGTTTCCTGACACACCATCCGGGCTATCGCCCTGTGGGGCGGCATCCGGTGGACGCTTCGAGGCTGCCTCTGCCTGGCTTCACCCTTTAACCAAGCGCCACGTCTGATCCACCCCCAGGAGCACCAGGGCTGCCAATAGCATCAAAACCCCGAAGGGGAGCTGAAAACTAACCAGCCGACCGACGATGGTCACAAGCAACCCTGACCCCAGTGCCAAGGCCAGGTATGTATAACGTCTCCATTCAATCCAGGCAGCTGTCTCGTCGGGCAAACCGTCTGCTACAAAGCCCTCCCAATTTGACAAATCCCAACTGGCTAAAGCCAACGTCGCCCCCAAGATCATCAGGATCGGCCAGGCCCCTTCACATATACCCACCGCTGCCAGGCCAACTAAAACGACAAACGCCACCGCAGACCATACGGCTAACAATATCCCTGCCAGCCCAGCCAAACCAACCGCAGCAAGAAGCCCCCACTGTCCAACCAAACCGCAGCCTAAGGCCAAACAAACGACTCCGACTGTCAGGGTCCCCCACTTCAAAAACCTTTGTAACGTCATCGAGCGACCTCTAACGCTTTGATTGAATGTGCGTCTGGATCAACGCCTGACGCACCAGAGGTGCAAGTGGCTGACTCACCGACCAATCAATTACTGGAACCCACAACTGCCTGATCTTAGAGATTTCCAACTGGCGTTCCAACCGGACCAGCCGGCCAGCCAGCCGACCGAGCTGGTCGTTGGGCAAACTCGACCGGGCATAGTCTAAGGGATCCGGGCTAACCAGCAGCACCTGATATCCATACGCACGCAGGCGAGGAAAGAGCTGCCAGTCGTTGGCCGCCAGCGGACTAATGACCAGAATAAGGGAATTACTTGAAAACATCCGGACAGGCACAAAGTGGAAAGTGCTGAGGCTGTCATTTGAACGAGGGGCGACCTGCGCCAGGGCCTGAAGAATCCGATTAAGCTGCACTTTGCCATAACCGGGGAACAGACTCACCACAGGGTCTCCCCAGATGAGCAGGCTTACTCGATTGCCCTGGCGCAAGAACACTTCGGCCAGCGAGGCAGCCGCGCGCGCCGAATGTTCAAACAAATTATCTCCACCCTGCTGCACGTTGGTTCGTTCCCGGGCATCCAAAATCAAGCCGATATCCGCTATTGCCTCTTGTTCGAATTCCTTGGTGAAGAACTTACGTGGATGTCGGGCAGTCAGCCGCCAGTCCAGCCGTCGCAACGGATCGCCTGGATGATATTCTCGTATGCCCCAGAAATCTGTGCCGCTGCCTCCCCGACGCGCGGGGATGGAACCAGCCGAAGTCAAAGTACGTTGGGTTCGCAGTGGAAATGGCCGAATCTTTCTAAGCTCTGGCGGCACCTGCACCTCAGCCGGGGCAGGCAGCGACAACCGCATCTCGATCAAACCAAAGGGATCGCTGGCCGTGACCTGAAATGTCTCCCAGGCAAAACTCCCTCGCTCGGTTTGGAAGGTGTAATGCAGCTCTGCCGCCTCGCCTGGGCGCAGCGCCGCCGACTGCCGAAACCGGCCATCTACAAGCCGCACCCCAGGCCGGGGGTCATCAAACATTGAGAGGCGCTCCAACGCCGCCCCCTCGTTGCTGAGGGTGACGTTAACCGCGACCGACATTTTTTCCTGCTCACGGTGCGTCTCCACCGTTCGCGTGGCGAGCAGGCGGACTTTGCCCGCGGTCGGTGCTTGCAAGATACCCACACCCAGGTAAGCCAGGAACGGCAGCGCCATCCAGGCCAAGTCACCCTGGTGCAACAGCAACGCCCCCAGGAGCAGAGCAAAGATCAGCGCCACCAGCGTCAAGGCTCTGCTACTCATGTGCCTCCTGAATCACCGGTACAGAAGTGGTAGCCATCACTTCCGCGATGATGGTCTCTTCGGAGCGCGGCTTGCCCCACAGGCTGGGTTCGAGCACCAGGCGATGCGTCAGGGCCAACGGAGTGAAGTACTTGATATCATCGGGAACTACAAAATCCCGGCCTTGAATGGCGGCCCAGGCACGTGCCAACTTAAGCAAAGCCAGCGAACCGCGCGGGCTCGCGCCCACAACCACCTGGCGATGCCGCCGACTGGCCGCTACCACATCCACAATGTAACACCGCACGTCGGGGTCCACATACACTTCTTCTACGACCGCCCGCATCGCCAGGAAGGTTTCGGGGGTAAGCACCGCCTGCAAGTCCACGTCATCTTGCTTGCGCTCTGCCCGGCGTTTGAGTATCTCCGCCTCTTCGGCCCGGGAGGGATAACCGATGGACAGCCTGATCATGAACCGGTCGAGCTGCGCTTCGGGCATTGGGAAAGTACCCTCGTACTCGATGGGGTTTTGAGTAGCAATCACAATGAAAGGATCGGGCAGGGACTGACTCTCCCCTTCCATGGTGACCTGGTACTCCTGCATGGCTTCCAGCAGGGCCGATTGGGTCTTGGGGGAGGCGCGGTTGATCTCATCAGCCAGCACAATGTTGGCAAATACCGGGCCTCGGCGCAGCTGAAACTGGTTCTGGCTGCTGTTGAAAACATATCCGCCCGTGATGTCACCGGGCAACAGGTCGGGCGTGAACTGGATGCGGCTGAACTCAAGACCCAGCGCTGTTGCAAAGCTGTTGGCAATCAGGGTCTTTGCCAGACCAGGGTAGTCTTCCAGCAGAATGTGGCCGCCCGACGAGAGAAAAGCTGCCATCATCTGGTTAAGCGCCTCGCGCTTGCCAATGATCGCTTTTTCCACTTCCTGTATCACACGTGCGGAGTAATCGGCTACTTGTTCAATGGTCAGAAGAGTCGAAGTATTCGTTGCCATGTTTGATATCCATTAGTGTTTCCATAAAGGTGATGGTTTCTTCTACCGCCTGATAGTATTCTGCCTTGTCGCGGCCAGTCCAGCGGCGGAGCCATTTGCCCGGCTTATCCGCTAACCGCTGCAGCCGCTGTCTCCAAGACAGCTTCGTCTCTTGCTCCTCATCGCTGAGCAAAAAGCTATCGATCGTCTCAGGGAGGGGCAACTGGCGTAACCGAAGCGCTTCATGAATCGTAAAAGGCTCCGCCCCAGGCTGTTCCAAAGCGTACATTGCGACGAGCTTGTGGCGCAGCTCGTGCTTCAGGATGGAGGTGATTGGGCCTTCGCCATCGGCCATCTGGAGCAAATGCCGCCAATCGTCAACAGCCCTCAGAGCCGAATCAGGGATTGGCACGGCCTGCTCTTCCCCGTGCCCCACCGCCTGAACCAGACGGTAGAAAGCCAACCCGATTGCCAGCCCTATCACCAGCCCCCAGTAGACCGCCTGATGGATGCTTAATAGCAGACGCCAAAACAGCAACAACAGCATGGCGATGGGGACAACAACATTAGCGATTATAAAAGCCCGGAACAGAAAGCCCAGGATAAGACCCACACCTAAGAGGAGCAGCAGCCAGGCCGCACGCCGGGAGAGTCTCATGTGCGGCTACGGCCTCGTCACCCGGCTATATTGCACAATGGCCGTCAAGGCGTCGACCGCGTGGCGTTCGTCTTCGGCGGAAGCTGCCCGGTGGCCGTAGCGGGCCATCTCAAAGAGCTGAGTCAATTGATGCACCGGGAGATGGGGCACGCCTCGGGCCTCCAGCAGGCGCTCAAACTCCCGGACTGTCATGGCCGTCTCCATTTCAATCCCCTGCTCCTTCTGGAGCACCTGCCCCATCTGCCAGTAACAGCGCACAATCACATTCTTGAGATCGAACCCCCTCTTTAGCGCCTGCAAAGCCCGCTCCGCTTCGAGCGTCAGCCGGTCAGTGTCGGTGCGACTTTCCGGGCGGAAAATAAACCACAATCCCACTCCCACCAGGGTGGCCGCCAAGCCCAGGCCCGACAGCCAGATAAGGATCGAGGGCAGGGGGCCCAACGGCGGCCCTGTTTGCTCCACAACGGGTGGAGGTAGTGGTTCCGCAGCGGGATCAGATGTAGCGCCCGCACCTACTAATAGTGCCCAAAGAATAAAAGCAACGAGGAAGAACAGCCCGCCGGCATAGGCAAGCGATTTTAAAGCATCCCGCCAACTCCAGGCAGCATCGCGAATCAGCCGGCAGCCAATGTAGATGATGGCTGCCAGAAGAGAGAGACTCACGACCGCTTTCCAAAAATTGCTGAGGGTAATTGGCGATCCCTGCGACACCTGATTCGACTGCGATTGCACAACCTCGCCGGACAGAGTCGGGAGCGGCACACCGGGTTTGAGCTCGAGGCGCTGCAAAGCCACCGCAATTATCGCCGTGAGAATCACCACGCCCGCCAAGTAGGCCAGAGTTGTGCGTTTCGTGTCAGACGTCATAGGGCGCTATTTTATCACTTACGACCGGGGGTTCCCAGGTGAATAGAGGAGGTGGCATGGCGCTGCCCCTCGTTCGATTCTGGCGGGGCTAGCGGCGGCGATTGAGCAAAGGTGCGGCGACTAATCCGGTGGCGTTGATCAGCATCGTTCCGCAGAACCCAACTACAAAGGCCCAAAACGCCCACTCTTTACTGATACCCAGCTTAAGGAAACTGCCCACAGCGAAAACAAGCATGCCAGCCCCAAGGAGAGCATGGATCGTGCCGATTGCCCACTCGGCAGAATCGGACAACTGCGCTCTCAGGACAAAAATGCCGACCTTTATCTCCCCTCTAAATATTCCCAGGAATCCGTTACCCAGCAGCGCCAGGCCAAATAAAAACAAGATCAGAGATATTTGTTCGGATATGAGTGTGAACAAGTCTTCCATAGAGCCACTTCCCTGGCGAATCAGAGGACGCTATGATCAATACGGAGCAAGTATAGCATAGACAATCGGGGGGAGGATCGAGGCAGCGGGTGGATTCTACGCTGATAAGTTGAATCGTGGCGAAAAACAATGTATACTCGTTATAACTTTCACTAATTACTAAAAGTTGTAAAACACAGACATCGAGAGGGGGAAAAACGATGTCGGCAGAACAAGGCAGAGAAAAGACAGTGAAGAGCGTCATCACCTGCGACCTGGAAGGGCGCATCGAGACATTTGGAGAGGGCGCTCAGGAGGTGTTCGGCTACTCAGCTGACGAGATCATCGGCAAGCAGCGCGTCTCGCTCTTCTCGCCGGGGCTGGTGGTATTGGAACACGTCGGCGGATGGCTCAAGGCCGCCCGCGAAGAAGGCGAGTATAAGGGCCAGACGGTGTTCCTGCGTAAGGACGGCACGCCGTTCGCCGCCGACGTCCGGATCACGCCCACCTGGAAGGACGGCGAGCAGATCGGCTACTGCGGGGTGACGCTGCCACGGCCTGACGTGCCGGTCGAGGCGGCGATGCCGAAAATCGGGCTGGGGACCAAAATCTTCCGCTGGCTGGTGATCACCCGCGCCCCGTTCCTGACCGCGACGATCGTGCCGATCCTGATCGGCGCGGCCTGGGTGGCGGCCCGTGGGGTAAGCCCCTTCCCCTGGCTGGCTTTCGCGCTGGCGATGGTGGGCGGGATCGCGATGCACGTGGCGGCGAACACCTTCAACGACTACTTCGACTGGCGGAGCGGCACCGACCCGGCCAACAACGACTACTTCATGCCGCTCTCCGGGGGCAGCCGCTCGATCGAGCTGAGGCTGATCTCGGAGAAGGCGCTGTTCTGGGTGGCGTCGACCGCCCTCGCCATCGGGGTCGCCTGCGGGCTGGCGCTGGTGGCGCTGCGCGGCCCGGCGCTGATCCTGATCGGGCTGGTGGGGGCGTTCAGCGTCTACTTCTACACCGCCCCGCCGCTGCGCCTGGCAGCCCGGCGCGGGCTGGGCGAGCTGTTTGTGGGGCTGAACTTCGGCCCGCTGATGGTGGCCGGGACGGTCTTTGCGCTGACGGGAAGCCTCTCCTGGATCGATTTCTTCGTCGGGCTGCCGGTCGGGCTGTTGATCACCGCCGTGCTGTACATCAACCAGTTCCCCGACGCCAAGGCGGACGAGGAGACGGGGAAGATCAACCTGGTGATCATACTCGGTAAAGAGCGGGCGCGCTGGGGCTACCTGCTGATCGTGTTCGGGGCGTTCCTGCTGACGCTGGGCGGGGTGGCGGCGGGCCTGCTCCCGACGGGCGCGCTGCTGATGCTGGTCGCGCTGCCCATCGCGGTGTACACGACGGCGACCCTGTTCCGCTTCTACGCCGACCGCAGGCTGGTCAGCGCCAACCAGTACACGATCGTGCTGCACATGGTAAGCGGGCTGCTGCTGGCGGCGGGCGTGCTGTGGGGCGAGCGGCTGATCGGGCTGGTGAGCTGATCGCTGCGGATTATCAATTCAAGCTCGTGTGATCAGGCGGTGGGGGCGAGATGTATCTCGCCCCTACATGACGTGAACGGTAATTAAGCCCATCATAAGCCGGGAGTCGACGCGCGGTCGGCTCCCGGCTCGTTGTTTGCCTCGCAGGGGTCACCAATCGACGATGCACGGCTCGCCGGTGAAGTGCGAGCTTTGCGGCGTGTACTGGTGCAGCTCGATCTGGACGCCGCTCGGATCGGCGATCCAGGACTGCCAGGCGTTGTCGCAGCCCAGCTTTTTGTCGCTGATCGGCCAGCCTTTGCCCCTGACCACGCGGATCACCTCGTCGAGGTCGTCCACTTCCAAGCAGAGGTGCTTGATCGGCAGGCGGTCGGTGACCGGAGGCTGGCTTTCGGCGAAGACCTCGATGAAGGTGTTCGCGCCCGCCTTCAGATAGAACCCGAAAAGCTCGCCATCTTTGAGGAACTCAAACGCCTTCTCCATGCCTAAGATGCCACAGTAAAACGCCTCGCACGCCGCGAGGTCGCTCGCCACGATGTTGACATGCGCCAGTTGTTTGATCATGCGATCCCCCTTGCCTCTGGTCGTGGTGTCCGTGTAGTGGCCCCAATTGAAGCCGATCCGGGCAGGCGGGGCAAATCCAAACCAACGTAGTGGTTGACTCCCGATCGTTTTGGGATAGGATGCGTCGAAGGGCGCGACAATCGAGGCGCTGGTGGCGCGGGCACAGGCTCACATGAGGCCGGGCCGCTAGCCGACCCCAAAGGGCAGCTTCGCCGCACGGCGGGCGCTGGCTTTGACCGCCAGGAGGGTGATACCCAACTGCAAGGCGATGGCAACCAGGAACCAGATCACCACGACCGCCGTCCCGGCGAGGATCACCAGCGCGGGCTGGCGGTTCGCCAGGTCTTCCAGCCAGAGCAGCGGCGCACCGCCGAAGGCCAACAGCGGGGAGAGAAGAAGCGAGCCGCCGGTCGAGACCACTTGGCTGAGCACGTAGCTGACCACCCACAAGCCAAAGCGCATCCCAAAGGCGGCGATCAACCCGCCGGAGCGAGTCTTACCCAGGGTCGAGCCGAACAGCCCGATCGACACAAACAGCATCGCGTTCAGCACCGGCCTGAATAAGAAATAGGCCAGCCACAAGGCGACCAGCACCACCACCGCCACCACCCCGGCGAGCAGCGCCGCGATGGTCGACCCCGGCAGCGCCTGAATGATCGGCCCGGCCCCTGGCGGCAGGGGGGCGGGAGACGTCGGGCGGGCATCCGGGATCAGGATCAAGGCGGCGGCAATCGCGACGACCGCGCCGACGATCAGCAGCACGCGCAGCAGGATGATCGCCGCCACGGGCAGGCGCACCTGGCGAAAGGCCGCCCCAAACTTCGCCAGCACGATCTGCTTGACCGGCATGGGGGTAGTGCGGAGCAGGTGAAAGGTCTGGGCTTCGACCTCGGCGCTGATGGTGGTCGAGGCCAGCGCGATCGCCAGCAGGCCCATCAGCCCATGGATGATCCCCTGGGCGAGATAAATACCCACCAGGATGGCAGCGGCCACCAACGGCCACTCCTCCAGGTCGTTGACGGAAAGGAGAGTCAGGCCGCCGCAGAAGCAGGTCATCAACACAACAATCGCGGCCACCAGCGGCAGGCAGCCCTTTCGCAGCCGCCGCCAGAACCCCAGGTAAGACCAGCCCGCCATCTCGCGCCGGTAGATCGGGTGGCGCGGGCGGCCCACACTGTACGCGAACACCTCAAACAATGATACACCCATGACCAGGGATTATAATCGGGTTGGGGGGAACCGCTAAAATCGTCGGCCTGTCCGAAAGCGCCTGCGCTGGCGAGCGGCTGCGTGAGAGCGGGGTTGAGGGGGCCGGGGGAGACCGTTTTTCAGCAGTGAGGCTATTGAGGCATGCGATACCCCGTATCACCTCGATCCGGCTCGCTGAGCTTTGCACCAAGATGCTCTCATTCGGGCATCAGCAGGCCCGGATTCGGCCCCGCGCGCTGCTTGACGCCGGGTGCGGAGTATGGTACATTTCCCGGTACAACTGGGGGCGTAGTGTAGCGGTTAACATGCCGGCCTGTCAAGCCGGAGATCGCGGGTTCGAATCCCGTCGCTCCCGTCCTGGGTGCGAGTACCAGAGGAAATGGTACTCGCACTTTTGTTTATCCGCTTCGAGACAGCTTCCAGCACCTGGTTGGGGGCGGCTTCCGGCATGTCGAGCACGATGCCAAAGTCCGGTGGCAGCGAAATCGCTATCACCCTGTCATCGTATATGAATACCCGGTCGACTACCTTCGCCATCAGCTGCTGCCGCGCCTCTATCGGATCATCAACTTCACCACATTGATCCCAGTACGATTTGAAGTGGGTAATGAGATCATAGGCTTCTTCAAGCCTATCATAATCCAAGGGGCGCATCGACGCAATTTCACGTTCCAACTGGTGCATCTTTTCAACATATTCGTCCGGATGCAGCAGGCCCTG
>Ga0315536_1001450_pt1 | contig 11867 bp, 9 predicted proteins | sample SalMarSW160230MG_FD_203093 | JGI IMG/M metagenome (GOLD analysis project Ga0315536, IMG submission 203093) | Salt marsh sediment microbial communities from the Plum Island Ecosystem LTER, Massachusetts, United States - Salt Marsh Sediment SW1602-30 ... | reverse complement strand
GCCGCTCCCTGCCTCGGCCAGATCCCCGGCAGCCTGGTCAAGCGCCTCCTGCGCCGCCTCCGTGTCGCCGGACTCGATTGCCTCGGCGGCGTCGGCCAGCGATTCGGCCAGATCGGGGTTGCTGTCTGCCAGCGCGTCGGCAGCCGATTGCAGCGAGCTCGCCAGATCGGCCAGCTCCTCATCCGAGAGGGTGCTCAGGTCGAGGTTGGATAACGCCTCGGCAGCCGCCAGGGGATTCTCCTCGGCCAGCGCCTCGGCCACGTCGTCGAGCGCCGTCCCGTTGAACTGCCCGCTGGCCTGGGCAAGCGCCTCCTGGCGCTGTGCGGCAAACTGGGCGCTGAGGTCGCGCAGCTCCTGCTCCGCCGCGTCGAGCGCGGCCACCCCTTCTTCCTGTGTCACTCCGCCCTGTTCCAACGTCTCGATTGCCTCGTCCAGCGTCTCGATCAACGCGGCCTGCTCCTCGGCGGTCAGCGTCGAATCCTCAAGCACGTCTTGCCGGATCGTCTCTAATTCCTCCAATTCCTGCGCGATCGCCTCTTTCACCTCGCTGCGCTGGCGGAGCACGTCGTCCTGCGGGTTGGGCAGCCAGGCGGCCAGCCCCAGGGCCAGGACGAGCATAGGGATCACCCCCCATTCCCGCCAGTTCGCCTGGAAGGGCATCCCCTGCGCCGGGTTGACCTGGCGGGCGCTTTGCAGGGCATCTTCGAACTGGTGGGTCACGATCTGCGGCGACTCGCTGCACAGCATCCCCTGCGCCAGCTCCACGGCGGTCGACAGCCGCTCTTTCAGGCCGAAGCTCAGGTCGAAGCGGCGCGCCAGCTTGATCGGCGCGCGCCGCCAGAGCCAGACGGTCAGCAGGGCGGCCAGGACGCCAGCCACGGCCAGCAGGACGCTGGTGATGACGATCGCCGCTGTATCGAGCAGCGGCCAGAAGCGGGACGCGACCGCCAACAGCAGGCTCAGGAACAACCCGGCGGCCAGCCCACGCGGCAGCCAGTCGATGCTCTGCTGCAAGCGGAGCCGGGCATGCCAGCGAGACATGGCCTGGTTAAGCTGCCGTAGATTGGAAGTCTGGAGAGCCATCTTACACTTCCGTTCGGCGCACGAAGCGCACACTAAACGATAACAATACGACCGATCCGATCAGATAGACTACCGTAAACACGATCCAGGGGGAAATCAACGGAAGCGTGGTCCCGTTGGAAAGAGTCTGTGTGAAGTAGAAAGCCGTCCCGTTCTGGAGCAGCACAACTTCGGTCAGCACGCCCGCCGTGATCGGGTTGATCGAGGCCAGCAGCCCAAAGGTGTAGGTGAGCAACGCTTCCAGCAGCGGCTGGTCATAGAAACTGCCGAAGCCGAAAGCCGTGATCGGCAGCAGGGCCAGCAGCCCCAGCGGCAGCGCCAGCGTCATGATCAGGGCGAAGCTGTAGGTCAGGATGCTGGCGGAGAGCGTCCGCTTCGTCCAGGCGGAGAAGAAGATGCCGACCGTCCCATAGGCAATCGCCGTGACCAACAGCAGCTCGATTGAGAGCAGCACCTCTTCAATCGTCACGCCGCCCATCAGGAAGGCCAGGCTTTGCAGGGGGACGGCCACAAACAACAGCAGCACGATGTAGGCCAGCGCCGAGACGAGCTTCCCGAACACGATCCGGCGGGCCGGGAGCAGCGTGGTACGCAGCAGGTCGAAGGTGCGGCGCTCCCGCTCGCCGCTGACCGCCGCCGTGGTGAAGGCGGGCGCGATGAACGACACCATGAACAGCTCGACCGCCACCACCCCGGAGAAGATCACCTTGCCGATCACCCCGCCGGTGGTGCTCAAGGTTAGCGAGGCGGAGGTGCTGTAGATGATGTAAAGCAGCACGACGAAGCCGCTCATCACCAGCACGTACCCGGTCAGCACCACCACCGCCCGCGTCCCGCGCATCCGCCCGCGCAGCTCCTTCAGCGTAACCGGGTTGCGCCGCATCCAGCGGCCCAGGGCCGACTGCCGGGGCATGGGTATCTGCGGGTCGATTGGTGAATCACTCATACGGCTCGATGTCCTCGTTAACTCGCCAGCGCCATCAAAATGGATTATACGGCAAGCAGCCGGGCGTTCTGCCGGTTTGCCCAATGTGCCAGCAGCCCCAGCCCGCCGAAAACCCCCGCCAGCAGGATGATTCGCGCGATCTCCAGCGGGCCTGCCAGGAGAGGCGTGCTGGCGATTGCGTTCCAGACGACGGCGATAAACGCCGCCCCGACCGCGCCGCCGAGCAAAGCGGCCAGCAGGCTCAGGTTAGGCTCGTCGACGAACAGCGCCACCGACACCCCCAGCGTCGTCAGAACCGGCAGCATCGCCCAGGGCAGCAGCCCCGCCGTCAGCGCCCGCAGAGCCAGGCGAAAGAACGGGATGCGCCCCCCCGGCAGCAGCCGGACGGATGGGTCGACCACCCCCGCTTCCCCCAGCACCTCGCTGGACGCCCGCCAGGAGGCGAAATCGGACAGATCGATCTGCAGCACGCCGATCGCCAGCACCGGGGTGACGACCAGCGCGAGGGCGACCAGCCAGCGAAGCTGCCACAGCGCCGCCAGGGCCAGCCCCCAGGCCACGTCCCCCGCCCCCATATCCACCAACCGGCGCGGGTCCTGCCCCGGAGTCCCCATCTGGCGAGCCACCCGCCGGGCGCTGATCGCCGGGGCGAGCAGCAGCAGGGTGAGGATCACCCCGAAGCTCAGGCCGACCAGCGCCGCCCCGATCACCCGCCAGCGTGCCAACCAGGTCAGGGCCGAGATGATGGCGAGCGCGCCTGCGCCGATGGGCGCGGCGAGCCGCAGGCGGTCAAGCGGCGCGGGTTTCAATCGCCGCGCGTGGGAGAAGAGTGGATTCTCCCACCACCCCTGCAAAAGGGCCAAAATCGGCTCCAACAAGGTCATGTCACCGGCCCTTGCGCTGCCAGGTATAGATGCCATGCTGTCCGGCGGCCTATGAGACGATCCCTTTCGTCGCCCGCATAAATACCGACTCCAGGTCGCGCGTTTCCTCGACGAAGTGGATGACGGGCACGCCCGCCCGCACCAGCGCCCCCAGCAGGTCGCTCACGTCCTGGTCTTCCCCCGCCAGGCTGACGTGCAGCCGGTGCCGCCCGTTGTCGGGCTTCAGGTCGTCGACGGCCTTCACGCCCTCCACGCCGAACAGCGTCTCTTTCGCCCTGTCCACCTCCCCCAGCAGGGTGATGATCAGGTCGCGGTGGGGGATGAGCTGGCGCTGCATCTCCTCGACGCTGCCCTCCATCACCAGCTTACCCGCCTCGATGATCCCCACGTCGGTGCAGATTTCGGCCACGTCGGCCAGGATGTGCGAGGAGAAGAAGATCGTCTTGCCCATACCGGCCAGCTCGACCAGCAGCTCGCGGATCTCCACCCGCGCCCGTGGGTCCAGCCCGGAGGCCGGTTCGTCCAGGATCAGCACCTTCGGATCGTGGGCCAGCGTCCGCGCCAGGCACAGGCGCTGCTTCATCCCACGGGAGAGGCTGTCGACCATGTCGTCGGCGCGGTGCGAGAGGTCGACCAGCTCCAGCAAGTCGCGCACCAGCGGGGGGCGCTCCGCTTCAGGTATATCATAGCACGCCGCGAAAAAGTCCAGGTATTCCCAGACTTTCATGTCGTCGTACACGCCGAAGAAGTCCGGCATGTAGCCGATCACCCGGCGAACGTCCATCGCCTGTTTGGTGACCGAGTGGCCCGCTACCCAGGCTTCGCCCTCGGTAGGGGCGAGCAGCGTGGTCAGGATGTGCATGGTGGTGGTCTTGCCCGCCCCGTTGGGGCCGACGAACCCGTAGATCGCCCCCTCTTCGACCGTGAGGGTGAGGTCGTCGATGGCCGTGATGTTTTTGTAGCGCTTCGTCAGCCCCTTGGTCTCGATAATCGCCGCCATGTTGCCTACTCCTCCACGCTCGTCTCTCCCAGTAAGGTCACGTCAAATCGTGAGATCGCCGACGGCGGCGCGATCGTGGGCACGCGAATCCGGGCCTGCACGCCGCCCGTCGAATCGACGTAGCGATCCACCTCGCCGATCGCGGTATCCCCCCACCCCAGGTCGACGTTCTTCCATCTCCCCATCGTGAAATCCCACAGGTCGACGTAAGGCACGCGCTCCTGGTTCCCGTAGCTGCTTTCCAGGTGGATGACCAGCGACTCGACCTTGGGCAGTGGGACAAAGGGCAGCGGCTCGAAGCGGAACGACACCTCGTCGCCGCCCTCCAGGTACATGTTGTAGGGTGACTCGATGTAGCTGAAGCCGGTCGATGGGACCTCCAGGAAGCGCCAGGTCATCAACCCCGGAGGGACGCTGCTGGTCCGCTCCGTGGTGCGCGCCAGGCCGGTCTCCAGCTCGGCGATGTGCAGCGACATGTCGATCGAGCGGGCGTTGGCGTTGAGTACCTGTGTGGTTTCCGGGGCATAGTCGCTCCAGCCTATCAGGTAAGCTCCAGGGCCGAGCGAGTTGCTGGCGAGGATGCTGGTCAGCAGGTTGCAGCGCCGCAGATCGACGCCAGGTGAGTAGCAGTTGTCGACGTGGGCAAGCTGGGGAACCAGCTCATAGGTGTAAGGATAATAACCGCCGTAGCCCGACGGATTGGCCGGATACGGGTCGAGACCCTGGGCAGCAGTGGGGGTGGAATAGGCATTCTTGACCACCACGTCGACCGGCAGCACCTCCCCGGCGGGCAGGTCGGGCAGCGCCCGGACAGAGCCGGCCAGCACCAGCGACACGCCGGTCAGGTCGACGTCGCTCTCGTTGACCACCTCGCCGGTCACGTGGAAGCCGTCCTCCGTCGCGCTCAGGCTCAGGTCGCCGCCGATGCGCGGCACATCCTGTGAATACCCCTCGACCACGAAGGGCTGCACCGCGCCGATGTCCACCCGGACGTGGCGCAGGGTCGTCTCCTCCCCCTGCTCGACGGTGACCTCGCTGATCGCGGTAAACGTCCCGCCCCCGAACTCGCTCGGCATGGGCCGCGCCAGGAACCCCCGCTCAAGCTGGATGTCGTAAGAGGCGCGGCGCGGCGACCAGACGCCTAGCAGCGACTCTACGCGCGCCGTGTTGGTGTCCGGCCAGGTCTGGATGACGGTCAGCTGGTGCAGAATAGCCTGCGAGCCGCGCAGTTGGAAGCCGGTCACGTATGCGATCGCGGAGAACAGGACTACCAGGGCGGGGATGGTCAGCCAGGAAAGCTCGCGGCGCTTGAGCCGCCTCAAAACCAGGAAATTCACCGGGCCGACCAGCACCACGTACACGCCCAGAAAGCCGCACAGTTGGATCACCGACGGCAGCTTGACGCCGGGCACGGCGGAGACAGCCTGTGACGCGGAATCCCAGCGGCTCCGGAAGCCGTAGGCCCAGCCGGGGCGCTGGTCGCCGTCGAGCAGCACCCAGGCCCACAGCAGGTCGAGCTTATCCCACGAGCGGAGCGGCTCTAGCCCCGGATCGGCGGCCAGGAAATCCACCCGCCCATATCCCATCTCCCGCTTGGCGAGCAGCGGCGTGCTCCCGTCGGCTGCGAGCACCTGCCCGCCGTCGACCAGCGGCCCGGTCGCCACCTGGGCCTCGACCTGAGCCTGCAAGGGGAACGGCTCGTCGATCAGCGCTGCCAGCGGGGCCAGCGAGGCGTCCTCGCTGCCATCGACTGCAACCGGCAGCAGCGCTCCCAGGCCGCTGAGCGTCCGCTGGTAGCCCAGCCCGCCGGTCACGATCAGGCGTCCCCCCTGCGTGACCCATTCCTCAAGCGCCTCACGCTGCTCCGCCGAAAGCTGGCCGGTGTCCACGTCGTGTATCACCAGGACGTCCAGCGCGCGCCACCCCTCTGCGCGGGCGGGCAGGTCGTCCGCCGAGAGCGTGGCGATGGCCGGCTCGCCGCTGGCCGGTTGCAGCAGGCCAAAACCGGCTAACGCCTGGGGGGTGTCACTCCACAGGCCGACGAACAGGGTGGTCTGGTCGACGAACTCGACGTCGACCCGCTCGCTGGCGATCACGTCGCTCCGGCGCACTAAACTGACCTGGATTTCCCGGCCAAACTCGGAGAGATCGCTGGCGTAAAACGTGACCCGCTTGCGCGATCCACGGGGCAGCTCCAGCGGATAGGTGTAGATAGTGCTCCGACCGGTCAGGCCGGTCGTTTCCACCCGAAGCTCGCCGGATACGTCCTCGCCCTCGTTGCTGGCAACCACCGTGATCGGTGTCCACATGCCCCGCTCGACGAACCCGTCGAACCCGATGGAGACGTCGAGCGAGACGGGATCATCGTCCTGCTGAAGGGGTGCGGCAAATGCCGCCTCCACAGGCGAGAAGGCGAGCGCCGCCAGAAGAGCCGCAATAACCGGATACCCACGCTTCACATGCCACTCCTCACCTTCATGAGGCTACCACATTCGTCTCTGTCACTCTCACGATATAAGCCGCAAAACTCCTTAGGATTGTATCACACTCAGAAAATTCCTATCCAAGCGGGTGCCGACCGCTTGGGCTACGCCTGGCATATACAGGGAAAGCCCCGACCGGTATGGGCCAGGGCTGAAAGGCTCTGGATATGCCTGCTCCACGTACTCAGCAGGGCGTGGGGCGCGCCATTACTCGCCGGGCGCACTCTCCGCCCCATTGTCCCCAGTGGGCGACGCTTCGGGCGTCTGCGTCTCCACACCCTCGCCGGGCAAGACCGGGTTGCCCATCGCGTCGACCACGATATACCGGTCAAAAGGCACGCTGCCGGTCGGGCACTGGACGAATTCGGCCTGTATCCAGCCTTCGGTATCCCACTCCGGCGCGGAAAGGTTGTTGTAGCCCACCCACAGCCAGTCCGCGTCTTCCGTCCGCCCCAGGATCACCATCTCAAGCGACTCAAAGTCGGGCGCGGCAGCGCTGAGCAAGTTGGGCCGGGTAAACACCTCCGCATCCGCCGGATCGACCGTGCAGCGGAAGGAGTTCACCGTGATCGTGACCGACTCCGAGCGCCGGATGTTGTCGTCCCCGACGATGGTCAGCTGGTAGGTGTGCTCGCCCCAGTCCAGCGAGGCAGCCGGGATCTCGTAGCGGCCCGTGCTGAGGTCGGCGGCAGAGAGAGGGAGAAGCGCGTCGTTCTCGTCGCGCACCGACACGCTGACCGGGTTTTGCACGCGCCAGGAGAGGGTCACGTTCCCGTCGGTGCGGTAGGTGATCTCGGTGGGCGACGCGCTGAACTCCACAATCGCCGCCACCGGCGTGGGGATCACGCTGGGCGTTGGCCCGCTCGACTCGGCGGCGATCTCCGCGTCGGCTGTCATGCCCTCCGGCGTGAGGACCTCCACCGTCTCAGGGGCCGATCCCTGGAGGAAGGGGAGCGGCGCGCCGCTCAGCAGCAGGAACCCCCCAACCACGACGACCAGCAGCAGAAACCCGCCTAACAGGAGCGGCAGCCCAACGCGGGCCAGCCAGCCCGTCCAGGACGGCTTCAGCGTGTGGTGGGCCTGGATCGGAGCCTGGTATCCCGCCGCGTCCATCGATCGGGCCACGATTGCAAAATCGACCGTCTGGGACGAGCCGAATAGATTGGATTTCTTCGGCCTGACGCTGAGCGTCACCTGCTTGGTCTGGCCGGGGTCTAAATGCAAGCGCGGAGGCTCGAAATGATAGCGCAGCAGGTTTTCCCGCTGATACCCGCCCAACTGGAGGTCGACCGGGGTGCTGCCCTGGTTCTGCGCGGCGAGGTGATACAGGTTGTTTTGTTTGCCCTCCTGGACGGCCATCGCCAGCGCGGCATACCCGACCACCTCGATCTCACGGACGGCCTCCAGCGACTGGTTGGGGTCGTTCTTCAAGGCCACCCGCACGGTCAGGGCATACAATCCCGGCAGCGTCTGGGTCGTCCTGGGCGGGCGGACGGCGATCATCACCTCGCTGCTTTCCCCAGGGTCGAGCATAATCTCGCGGCGGTTCGGCTTCGCCCAGTCAGACTCCATCCCCCCCAGCTCGATTGTATAGGTGTCGGTGGTGTTGCCCGTGTTCTCGATGACCAGGGCAAGCTGGAGCCGGGCGCTGGGGGCAACCGGCTGGTTGGGTGCGTCGAGCACCAACCGAAAGGGCAGGCCCTCCGCCTCGACCGGCACGGCGGTCGGGGTCAGCTCGATGTTCTTGAGGGGCCGCGCTTCGGGGGGAAAGAAGCGCAGCATCACGTCGCCCATCACGATTGAGTCCCCTTCGGATAAGGGCACGCGGCTGTTGGGGTCGATCTGCTTGTCGTTAACGAAGGTGCCGTTCACCGTCCCCAGGTCGACCAGATAGACCCGCCCCTCCGCGACTTCGAACTGGGCGTGGTAGCGGGATACCGCCGAGGTGTTCAAGACGATGTCGTTCCCCGGCTGACGACCGACAGAAGTCGTCGGGTTCGTCAGCTCGACTTCATGGTAGTCGCCACTCTCTGTCCGGATGATGAGCTTCCCAAACGCCATGTTTCGTTCCCCTAGCGCGGATAAAAGAATTGAGCGCCCATTCAGTCTAGCATGGAGACGAATGAGGTACAAGTTGCACAAAAATGGGTTTCTGAATAGTAGCTTAAGCCTCAATCGAACTCAAGATTTGGCCGATCTCCACCTTAACAAGCATAATGGGTTGTGATCCTTTTGTGTCTATCCGCGAATCGTCGCAGCCGCGCCCTTTCGTGCCTATCCGAAATGCAGCCGATGGAACATCGGGGCAATCGACGGATAGACTCTATGTATACTCGCAAACAGTGGAGCTTTGCCCGATGCCCACCATACGATTACAGCACGCGACGACGGGAAAAGACCTGATCCCCTTACGCCACCTGATGCAGCTGTACATGTACGATTTCAGCGTGTTCTGGGAGGACGATGACCCGGACGCGCAGGTCGACCGGCAGGGCCTGTTCGACGCGGGCGTCGACCTGGAGAGCTACCTGAACACCTCGGCCCGCTGGGCGCACCTGGCCTGGAGCGGCGAGTGGCTGGTGGGGTTCGCCCTGCTCCGCGCGGCTACCGTGCACCGGCCCGGCCCAGGCCGGTACATCGAGGAGTTCTTTATCATGCAGCGCCACCGCCACAAAGGGCTGGGCCGGGCGGCGGCCACCCGGCTGTTCGACAGCTTCCGGGGATATTGGGAGATCTCCGAGATCGGCCCCAACCGGCTCGCCCAGAACTTCTGGCGGCGGGTCATTGGGGGCTATACGGGGAACCGCTACGAGGAGTTCACCACCCACGAGGACGGCCTGCCCATCGTCTGGCAGACCTTTGACAGCAGCACCTGGGGATAACGCCGCAGCGCCGCGCGTCGCTAGAGGTCGTCCGGGAAGACGACCTCCTCTTTCCCGGCCAGCTTCTGCCTGATGCGCTCGATGATGATCGCGATGTGTTTCTCGTTGACGGCGAAGTTCAGGTTGTGGGTAGGGATGGTCAGCACCGGGCACAGGTCGAAGCCCGCCAGCCATTCCCGGTAGAAGTGATCCAGCAGCTCCAGGTATTCCACCGTGATCGTCTTCTCCATCTCGCGCCCGCGCGCCTGGATGCGCTCGTACAGCACCGGCACCGGCGTGTCCAGGTACAGAAGCAGGTTGGGCCGGGGCAGCGCGCCGATCACCAGTTCGTGCACCCGGTGGTAAGCCAGGTATTCGGTCTCGGTCATGTTGCCGGAGGCCACCAGCGCCCGCGAGAAGATGTGCAGGTCTTCGTAAATGCTGCGGTCGATGATCGCCGAGCGCGGTGATTCGGCCAGCCTGCGGTGCTGCTCCGCCCGGTCGCCCAGGAAATACACCTGCAAATGGAACGCCCACTGCCGCATGTCCGCGTAGAAGTCGGCCAGGTAGGGGTTGGTCGAGACGGTCTCATAGCCCGATTCCCAGCCCAGCCGGGCGGCAAGCTGATCGGTAATCGTCGTCTTGCCCGCCCCGATGTTCCCGGCGACGAGCACGAAATATTTGGGCACGGCGTTCCTCCGTCTGGTCAGTTTTTGGGCTGGCTGGTGTGGTTGCGGAAGCTTAGAATCCGTACGAGGCCAGGAAAGCGATGCGCGCCGCCTCGCTGGTGGCGCTCAACACGAGCACCCAATCCCCGTTCCCCCAGGCGGCGTGATACTGGGAGGCGAAGGTGAAGAACACCCCGTCTCTCTGGCCGAGCGCCTCGTTATAGCCCACGTCGGTAGCGGCGAGCGGCACCTCGCTGAGCGCCAGGCCGACCTGATCCTGGCCGACGTCCTTCACGTTCAGGCGCACCTCGCCCGCCGGGCCTTCGTAGGTGGCGGTCGTCACCCCCTCGATCTCGGCGTGCGGAGACGGGCCGCTCGTCCGCAGGTAGTCGCCCACCTGGCCGGGGAAGATCGTGTTGAGCGGGACGTTGCCGGACGCGCAGCCGGAGACCGCCCACACGATCCCCAGCAGCACGGCGACTGCGCCCCATAATTTTTTCGGCAAATGTCTCTCGTTCCCCATAAAGTCTTTGTGTGTGTCCGGCACCACCGGTCAGTGCGCCGGGAAGTACGGCCCCAGGATGCTCTGCCACGTGTCCAGGGCGGTGTTCCACTCCTGGTTGGTCGTCCGCACCGCCGCTTCGTCGATCAACCGGCTGGTGTTGGCTACCGTCGTGATCACCTGCCGCCGCTTGTTGGCCCACACGTCCCCCTCGTCCAGGTAGGCGTCGATCACGCCGCCCAGGATCGGGTCTTCGGTGGGTCGGTGGATCGCGGTTTGCAGCCAGCGGAAGAAGTCGGTCACTCCCCGCGTATAATTCCCGATCGGCCACCCCTCGCCGATGTAGCGGACGACCAGGCATTCCAGGTGGAAGCCCCGCAGAGGCGAGCCTGCCTGCCGGTTCCAGGCCTTGATCATACGGATGAAGGGCACCACGCGGCCCTGCTGCTGCTCGTCCATGTCGCAGACCTGCCGGTCGAAGGCGGGCGGGTGCATGTTGACCCAGGTGCGCTGGATGAAGTCCGGCACCATGAACCCCTTCGTCGGGCTGCTGACGGCGGGCATCACGTCCAGCCGGAACTCCGGCAGCTCGACGTGCAGCGAGTGGCGGCCAACCGGGGCCTGGCCCGCTTTGCGCCGCCCCGACAGCGCGCTGGAGAACTTCTCCAGGATGCGGTCGACGCCCTCCGGGTTCAGCCACCGCTTGTACTTGCCATAGTCCAGCAGCGCCAGCAGGTCGACGTCCCCCTCGCTGAGCGGCCTGACAATGGTGTTGCGGTGGTAAGAACCAATGACCGCCGTCCGGGCCAGCGACACCGGGCGACGCAGGAGCTTCTCGACCCGCTGCTGCTGTTGGGCAACCAGGTCGGCATGCTTGTTGAGTATTTCCAGGTTCCCGGAAAACGTCCAGAACGCGGCTTCTACAGGGTTAGCCATCGACCTCACACCTTGTAGATTAACAGGTTTTATCCAATCATATCATCAATCCAGTTCTCCCGACACCACGCCAACCACACAAAACCAAAACCGGGGCCAGACGATGTTCGGCCCCGGTCGGTTTGATCGATAAAGACGCTGCGCCGTTCGTCAGCAGCTCAACACTCGCTGTAGCCGCAGGAATAACACTTGCGGCAGCCTTCCTCCCGCACGAACGTCGCCTCGCCGCACTCCGGGCACAGGTCGCCGAACTCAAACGCCATCTGCCCAGGGGCGGGCCGGATCGACTCTTCAGCCTTGGCTGGCTCCTCGCCCTCCGACCGGGCCCCCTCGGCCTGGTGCAGGTATTCGTGCAGCACCTGGGCCACCCCGTCCGGCAGCGAGCGGACACGGTTGGGGCCAAGCCCCAGCGAGCGGCCTCCCCCGATCCCTTCAAGCTGCCGCACCACCTCTTTGAGGCGGTCCGTTGGCGAGAGGGGCGAGCGCAGCCGCAGGACGTAGCTG
>Ga0315536_1001448_pt1 | contig 11881 bp, 6 predicted proteins | sample SalMarSW160230MG_FD_203093 | JGI IMG/M metagenome (GOLD analysis project Ga0315536, IMG submission 203093) | Salt marsh sediment microbial communities from the Plum Island Ecosystem LTER, Massachusetts, United States - Salt Marsh Sediment SW1602-30 ... | reverse complement strand
ATCGCGAACGGCACCCAGACCACGAGATAGATGAACGCGTCAACCAGGAACTGCCCGAGTTTGACCGCCATCCCGCTCGCATTCTGGAATGTTGCACCGGGATTCCATTGGTAGGGGACGGGTTCGGGCGTTGGGGTGGGCGTCGGCGGGGCGGGGAGTTCGGGATCCAATTGGATGGTAATGGTGGAAAAGGCGGCCCGGCTGGAGAGGAAGCGCATCCGGCCCTGAACCTGTTCGATTTGATCTTCGATCGCGGCCAGCTCGTTGTTGATGCGCAGGGATTCCTCGACCGTCTGGGCCTGATCCAGAAAGCCGCGGATGCGGTCGCGCGTGGCATCGAGGTTGCGCAGGCGGGATTCAAGATCCACGTATTCCTCGCTTACGTCCTGGCCGCTGGCGGTTTCATCGACAACCTTGAGCGCCAGGGTGCGCAGACGGCGCAAGGCGACCTCGAAGGCATCCACCGGCACGCCGATGGTATATGTGGCGTACTTGTAGCTTTCCGTGCCGGCCTGTTCGAACCATACCCGGTTCGAGACGATATACCCGCGCGTGTCGGAAACGATCTGCGTCAAGCGGTCGATCGCCTGATCGGTATCCTTCACCTGCAGGCGAATCTGCGCCTGTTTGATGATCAGCGGGGCCTGGCCGGCCTGTCCGGACGGATCGCCGGCGGCGGCTTGCCCGGTGGCGGGAGCGGCGGATGTGGGGAGCGGAGACAATCCGTCTTCCGCCTGTGAAACTTCTCCGACGGCGGCATTGGCGTTGGCTTGATTGGAATGTTTATCGGAAAGCAATCCGCCGGGCGAGAAATCCATGACCTCGCCGACGGGAGACGCGGCGGCACAGCCATAAAGCAGAAGTATGCCGATGAGGACCAGAACCAATGGAAGGATGCGGCGGGCGGACATGATCACCTCCTGGATGCGTATGCGGATATCCAGTAGGACGCCGCATGCCGCGAGAGTGTTCCCGCCGTGAGGCGGTTGTCGGGCGGCCGGGTTGCCCGGGGGCGTGCCGGCGGCCAGGTACTGCGCGCTAACGCATCTGCTGCCGGAGCGTTGGGATATCTTCAGGGATGAGGCGCACTATGCCGACCCGTACCAGTGTGCAGAAGGCCCAGACTACCGGGCAAAAAACCCGAAGGAACGTGTGCATGCTGCAGCGGACGGCGATGACGCCCACCGGTGCCGAGAAGATATCCACCTGCCGGGATCAGGATCACCGGCACCATGGTCGGCAGGCGTTAGGTTTCGGTGTAGTAGCGTTCGGTCTCGAGGAAATATAAAAACCAGGTAGTGATCACATTCCAGGGGAAGGCGCCCATGAATCCCTGCGCGAAAAGCTACGGCAGGCCGCGTTTCCTGAAGAGGCCGAGGGCGCGTTTTTTCTCAACACGGAAGATGCCGACGTTTTCCAATCCTTCAATATTTAATTGCACTTTTCCCTGCTGCCGGCCCGAGCCGGGCATCATCTCGTAAAATGCTGGAAAATTTTATAATCATGCGAAAAAAAGGACATTTTGGATGGGTTTTAGCTTATCCTTGACCATTTTTCCCCACGAGGATATAATTCCGCAACCAAGATATTATTCCAACTTAAAGCGCGTGGGCGATGCCCCATGCGCTTGTTTTGCCTGTTTTAACCCGGTAGGGGGTTTTCTCGGACCAATCCTCGGATTTCTATCCCGGAGAGTGAATAGTGGAAGCAAAAGGTATTACGTCCCTCAAGGTCACCCTTGCCTCACCCGACACGATCCGCTCCTGGTCTTACGGCGAAGTCACGCGGCCGGAGACAATTAACTACCGCCGGCTGCGCCCTGAAAAGGACGGTCTGTTCTGCGAGGCGATCTTCGGGCCGACGCGGGATTGGCAATGCTATTGCGGAAAGTATAAGAACGTGCGCCATCGCGGCGTGGTCTGCGATAAATGCGGCGTGGAAGTAACCCGTTCGTCGGTCCGCCGCGAACGCATGGGGCACATCGAACTGGCGGCGCCGGTTGCGCATGTCTGGTACACCCGCCGGGTGCCATCCTACCTGGGGCTTCTGCTCGATATCAGCCGGCGGAACCTGGACCGCGTGCTGTATTTTGCGCAGTACGTGATTACCCATGTTGACGAGGACGCGCGCCAGAAGGCGCTTAAGCGGCTCGACGAGGAACTCTCCAAGACGGAAGACAAGCAAGGCGCCGAGATTAACCAGAAGATCAAACAGGTCAAGCAGCAGCTTGAGAAGCGCATCGGCGATCTGGACGGAAAGATCCTGAACGCAAAGGAAAAATTCACCGAGGACGTCAGCGAACGGCTGGATCCGCTGATCAAGGAAGGCCAGCGGATGGAGCAGTCGCTGAAGGAAAAGCAGGGCTCGACCATCCGCGTCGCGATCGTATTTTCGGCCACGTCGACGACGATCGCCGAAAAGGGCGATACCATCACCTCCAAACACCTGACCGTCCTGCAGAAGGCGGTCAAGACGCGCCTGGAGGAGATCGAAAGCGAGCTGAAGGAAAAACGCGACAAGACGATCGACAAAATCAAACTCGACAAGGAAAAAGCAAAGGCCGAGGCCGACGAGACGCTCACGCAGCTGCGCGGCCAGATGGAAGACCAGACCCAGGAAGCGCGCGATTCGCTTTTACAGCAGCGCGAAGAGCTGATGGAGATCAAGAAGCTTTCCTTCATCGGCGAGAGCCGCTACCGGGAACTGAAAACGCGCTGGGGACAGGTATTCAAGGCGGAAATGGGCGCCGAGGCGTTCTACGAAATCCTGCGCAACCTGGAGCTGGATAAGGAATCCGAAACGCTGTGGAAGGACGTCCGCACCACCAAGAGCAAGCAACGCAAGAAGAAGGCTTCGAAGCGGCTGAAGGTGGTCGAGGCATTCCGCCGTTCGCACAACCGGCCGGAATGGATGATCCTGACGGTCCTGCCCGTGATCCCGCCCGAACTGCGGCCAATGGTCCAGCTCGACGGCGGCCGGTTCGCCACCTCCGACCTCAACGACCTCTACCGGCGGGTGATCAACCGCAACAACCGCCTCAAGCGTCTTATTGAACTCGGCGCGCCGGATGTGATCGTGCGCAACGAAAAACGCATGCTCCAGGAAGCGGTCGATTCCCTGATTGACAACTCGCAGCGCGGCAAGGCCCTTTCCCGCCGCGGCCGCCGTGAGCTGAAATCGCTTTCCGACATGCTTAAAGGCAAGAAGGGCCGTTTCCGCCGCAACCTGCTCGGCAAGCGCGTGGATTATTCCGGGCGCTCGGTGATCGTGGTCGGCCCCAAGCTCAAACTCTACCAGTGCGGGCTGCCCAAGGTCATGGCGCTCGAGCTCTACCGGCCGTTTGTCATCGCCAAGCTCGTGGCATACGGTTACGCCAACAACGTCAAGGGCGCGCGCCGGTTTATCGAACGCGAGCGGCCCGAGGTATGGGAAGTCCTGGAGGAAGTGATCCGCGACCGTCCCGTGCTGCTCAACCGCGCGCCCACGCTGCACCGCCTGGGCATCCAGGCCTTCGAGCCGGTGCTGGTGGAGGGCAAAGCCATTCATATTCATCCGCTGGTATGCGCCGCGTTCAACGCCGATTTCGACGGCGACCAGATGGCCGTTCATGTGCCGCTTTCCGAACGAGCGGTCACGGAAGCGCGTACGCTCATGCTTTCCACGAAGAACCTGCTTAAACCGGCCGACGGCGAACCGATCGTCGGCCCGACCAAGGACATGGTCCTGGGCGTGTACTACCTGACCCTGACCGATCCGCGGCTGGAGGCTCAGGCGGGGGAAGCGCGAAGCCAATTCAGCAGCATGGAAGAGGTGGAGCTGGCCTACCGCCTGGGAAAACTCAGCTTGCACACCCCGGTCTCCCTGCTCACCGCGACCTGGTTCAGTGAAAAGGGCGAGCGCTACGCGCGCGCGCAGAAACGACTGATCCATACCACGGCCGGCCGGGTGCTCTTCAACATGATCCTCCCCGAAAATATGCGCTATGTGAATCAGATCCTGGATAAAGGATCGCTGCAAAAATTGGTCGCCCAGTGCTACCAGGTATTGGGATCGGAGCCGACCATCGAAGTGGTGGATCGGATCAAGGAGATCGGTTTCCATTTCGCCACGCGCTCCGGCACGACGATCGCGGTTTCCGACATCACCGTTCCGCCGGAAAAGGCGGAAATCGTCGACCGTACGTTGGAAGAACAGACGGATCTGGAAAAGGATTTCCGCCGCGGCCTGCTGACCGAACAGGAACAAAACGAACGCATCATCGACCTGTGGCAGAAAGCGCTGATCGATGTCACCGACGCGGTCCGCCGGCACATGAACCCGACCGGAAACCTCAGCACCATGGCGATGTCGGGAGCGACCAAGGGCGGTTTCGGCCCGATCTCCCAGCTGGCCGGTATGCGCGGCCTGATGGCGGATCCGGCCGGTCGCATCATCCCGCTGCCCATCCGCTCCAATTTCCGCGACGGGCTGACCGCGCTGGAATACTTCATCTCGACCCACGGCGCCCGTAAGGGTTTGGCGGACACCGCGCTGCGCACAGCCGACGCCGGCTACCTCACCCGGCGGTTGGTGGATGTGGCGCAGGACCTGATCATCATGGACGTGGATTGCGGTACGGAAGACGGGATCCACATCCGGCGAAAGGATGACGTCGCGGGCCAGACCTTTGATTCGCGCCTGTTCGGCCGGATCACCGCGCAGAAAGTGGTGGAACCAAACACCGGCGAGTTGATCGTCGGCCGTAACGACGTCATCAGCCTGGAACAGGCCAAACAAATCTCGGCTTCCGGTTTAGAGGAAGTCGTTGTCCGGTCCGCGCTCACCTGCACCCTGCGCCACGGGCTGTGCCAGAAGTGCTATGGCATAGATCTGGGACGCGGCGCCATGGTGGACATGGGCGTCGCGGTTGGCATCGTCGCCGCGCAATCCATCGGTGAACCGGGCACCCAGCTGACGCTGCGGACTTTCCATACCGGCGGCGTTGCGGCCGGCGGCGATATCACCTCCGGCCTCCCGCGCGTGGAAGAACTCTTCGAAGCCCGCAAGAAGCCGAAGGGCGAGGCAATCGTCACCGAGATCGGCGGGATCGTCGAAGTCCACCGCTCCGAAACCGGACACCGCACCGTCAAGGTCGTTTCGAGCGAGGTCTTGCGCGATGAGTACCAGGTACCGGGCAATTGGTCCCTGAAAGTAGACGAAAACACCACCGTGGAAGCCGGGACGGTTCTGGCAACGCGGGGCGATGCGGAAATCGTCGCCGAGCATGCCGGCAAACTGCGCATCCGCGAACACAAGGCGGTCATCACTTACGAGAACCGCGAAGAAGCCGAATACGAGATCCCGAGCGGCGCGCGCCTGATTATCGCCGAAGACTCGCGGGTGGAAGCCGGCCAGAATCTGACCGAGGGCTCCCTCAATCCGCACCGGATCCTGCGCATTTCGGGACGAGAAGCCTGCCAACTGTACCTGCTGACGGAGATTCAGAAGGTGTACCGCGCCCAGGGGCAGAACATCAACGACAAGCACTTCGAAGTGGTCCTGCGCAAGATGCTGGCCAAGGTTCAGGTGGTCCGCCCCGGCGATACGACCTTCCTGCCGGGCGAACTGGTGGAACGGTTCCGCCTGCAGGATATCAACGAAACGCTGCTTTCGGAAAGCAAACAACCTGCCACGGCGGCACCGGTCCTTCTAGGAGTAACCAAAGCTTCGCTTTCCACCGATTCCTTCCTTTCCGCGTCTTCCTTCCAGCACACGATCAAGGTGTTGGCCGGAGCGGCGATCGAAGGAAAGGTCGATCCGCTCCTTGGGTTGAAGGAAAACGTTATCATCGGCAAACTCATCCCGGCCGGAACGGGGTACCGGCCGGAGGAGGAAGCGGTCGAAGAACCGGCCGCACCTAAAACGGTTGCGGAATAAAGAAGGCCGGGGGAATCCCCGGCCTTCTTTTTTTTCAGCCGTAGAATTGAGGTGTTGAGGGGCAATTCGGCATGGCGCTCGCTTCACCACGCTTGTGGTGCGGGAAGGGATTCTCGAAAATAAAAAATGGATTCAACCAACGAGGTGAAAGATGAACAAGAAAACAACAGCCAAGCCGCGCCGGAATCGTGCGCCGTACCGAGCCCGCCCGCAGAGCAACAACCGGACCGGGTATAACGGCGTCAGCGTCACGTATACCAAGGGCAACAAAGGCCGGACGGTCATGCCGGTTGTCAGCGTGTATTACAAACTGAAGGGGAAGGTACACAATAAACGGTTTTACATCCACCTCTTCCCCTCGAAAAAAGCGGCCATCGAAACGGCGGTGAAATTCCGGAAAAAAATGGAAAGAGAAATGGCCCGCGAGCGCAAAACCAAATCCGTGCGGGGGAAGAAGCGGTAAGGCGGGCGCTTTCGTGCATTTCCAAAGCGGCTCTTCGAGCCGCTTTTTTTTTAGCAGAGTGGTGAAAAAGGAAGAAACAGGTGTCATTGAGAGCGACCCCTTCGCTGCGCTCAGGGTAAGCTCCGGGAGCGAAGCAATCTCCTCCTTTGGAAATAAATGGAGATTGCTTCGCCGCTTCGCTCCCCTGACCCCGCCACGGCGGAGCCGGGGCAGGGCTCGCAATGACAGCCCAGCCTTTTTCAACCCCTGCCAAGGTGAATAGATGGAACTTAATCCGCTTCAGGCATCCTCTGCAAAAAGGGAAGGCTGATCCCGCGTATTCCCGGGGATCGATGTCAGGCGGAGAAACCCGCGCGCCAGGAGAATCGCGCGCGGATCAACCGGGTATCCGAAATCCGCGGCCAGATCCTGCGCAGCCAGAAGAAAACCGTGGCGCGGATTTTGCGGGGCGCGGCGGACGGCGCGCCGCCAGCAGGCTTCCCAATCGCCGAAAAAGCGGTCCAGCGGACCGCCCGGCTCGGCGTGATGAATGAGGTTCTTCGGAAGCACGGCCTGCAGTTCCCGCGGGCCAAACGGGCGGCGCAGACGCGCGAAAAACACCAACCCTTCGTAGGTCAATTCCGCCCCGGTCCTGCGGTAGGTGTTGAACGCCATTCCACGCCCCGTCGGATCACTTGTTCCTTCCAGGAGCAATCCTTCCTCGCACAGGTGCCGCGCCAGGATCTCGATCGCGGGGCGATATTCGTTTTCCGGATATTGGCGCAGCACGTTCATTGCGCGGATGAGCGCCGCGCGTTCGCCCCCGCGCAGCGGGAGATTGAACCCTCCCAAACGGAATGCCATCCCCGGTCCGGCGGCGTATTGCGCGGCCGCCACCCGCGCTGGATCGATCTCCACTCCCAGGAACTCTTGATCCGGATTCAACCGCCGCAGGCGCGCGGCGGATTCCAGTGTTGTCCGGGGGGTCTCCCCATACCCCAAATCCACATACAAGCCGGGCAGGGTGCGCAGGAATTCCGCGTGGCACAGGGCGAGGTAGGTATCCGTCGGGCGCAGTCGGTTGGGGGCGGTTTTTCCGCGCGTGGGGAGGCCGAGCGGTTTTTTCGACCGGGCGGCATACGGGCCGGGTCGCGCGGAAGGACGAACGGCATGGGGGAATGGACGCTTGCGGGTCATGAGGTATGGTGTGCCGCCGACAATTAGTATTGTACGCGGATTGCGCGGAAACAGCGGATGTTGCGGATCATTCCAATGTGTTTTCCATGTTCAGCCAATCAAAGAAACCCAAAAATTCCGTGTCATTTGCATACATAGCAATCTCGAATTCCCCTCACTCTTCTTTCCCGATCAAACCGAGCTGCCGCAGCCGCCATTCGAGTATTCGGCTCTCGGAAAAATCTTCCAGGCGGACGTCCGCCGCACACCAACCGCGGCAGGCAGCCTGAGGAATCAGGCCGATTATTTCCGAACAATCTACCGCTGCGCCCAGCCGTCCGGCTTCGGCGGACACTGCGCCGTAGGCTTGCGGGACCGAGGTCTGCGTGTAATCGGTCAGGTTCATCGAGACTTGCGCGCGTCCGCCGGCGATCACGCCCATGGCCTGGAGCGCAGGGAGGCCGCCGGACGACGCACGGATCCGCCGGGCGATCTCGCGGGCAATCCCGAGCGCTTTGGTTTTCAAGTAAATGTTGAAGGCGATCAGCGGGCCGCGCGCACCGATCGCCGTGGCGCCCGCCGGCCCCAAACGGGCAGGTCCGAAATCCGGCTGATAGGACGGATCGATGCCGACCGACGCAGTCAGCCCTTCGAATTCTCCCTTGCGGATAGCGGACAGGTTTTTTCGTTCGGGCCGGGCTGCGGCTTCCCCGTAGAGATAAACGGGCAGGCCGAGTTCCTCGCCGACCCGGCGGCCGAGGGTGCGGGCAAGCGCCGCGCAGGCTTCCATGGAGATTTCCTGGATCGGGATAAACGGCACAACATCGGTCGCGCCGATGCGCGGGTGGACGCCCTGGTGAAGGCGCAGGTCAATCCGCTCGGCGGCGCATTGGATCGCGGCAAAAGCGGATTCCGCCACAACCTCGGGACGCCCCGCGATTGTGACAACGGTCCGGTTGTGGTCGCGGTCGCTTGAGGAATCCAGAAGGCGGGCGCCCGGCACGGCGCGGATGGCGGAGCGGATTGCGTCGACCGTTTCCGCGTTACAGCCTTCGGAGAAATTCGGGATGCATTCGACGAGCGGTGCAGGCAACGTCACCTCCCGGGAAGGAAAAAGCACCGCGAACGGCGGTGCCTCAGGCGGAGAGGGTGGGATTTGAACCCACGGAGCCTTGCAGCTCACGCGCTCTCCAAGCGCGCGCATTAGACCGGACTATGCAACCTCTCCAGGATGTGCGCCGACGGTTAATTCAGCGCGCGGGGATTATACCAAACAAACCCCTCCCCTTTCCCCTCCCCAATTTGGGGAGGGGCAGGGGAGGGGTAGGAATAAATCCACGGAGGCCATAGAGGTGCACGGAGTTTTTTCAGATTAATTCTCCGTGTGTCTCCGTGCCCTCCGTGGATATTTACTTAGCCAGCATCTTCTTGAGATCTTCGATCACCGCCACGGGGCTCGGGTCGGTGGCATAGAGGATGGCCAGGTAGAATGCGGTGTAATCCCCGAAGTGCAGACAGGTGTACATCTGGGAAAGCGGGTCCTCCCCCAATCCGGCGACCTCCTCCATCTGCCAACCCTGGCGTGCGAAGAGCTCGCGGGTGATGTCGACCCGCCGGGCGTTGCGCGGGTGGTTGAATTTGGAGCGCAGGAGGATGACCACCGCGCGGTCGATAACGTCTTTGGGCTGGACCGTCCCGGCCACGGTATTGTGGTCGAGTTCGGGAAGTTCTTCGAACTGGGCCCAGGCCTTGGCGATTTCCGAGACCTGCCCCTTCCAACGGCGCGCAACCGGCGCCAAGAAATCCGCGCCGAAGATGATCACCGCTTTGCCCGCCTCTTTGGCGGCCAGTTGCTTTGCGGGATTCTTGGCGCCGGGAGAATCGGCGCCGATCGCCTTCTGCTGCAGGCGCATCGCCGCCGCTGCCGCGGCCACATTCTTAGTGGGATCGGGCAACAGTCCCAGCCGGGCCGCCACGGCGCAGGGCAGGGCGAAAGTGTACCCGACGGCGCTACGCGGCTGTCCATCGTATGTGAACTTCCAAACCGGGACGCCGTCCTTTTCCGCGGCGGCGGCCAGCTTCCCGCCGGTTGTCATCGCCAGGATCGAGCAGTTATTTTCCTGCGCGGATTGATACGCGGAAAGCGTCTCCTCGGTGTTCCCGGAGTAGGAGGAGACGATCACCAGCGTCTCCGGCCCTTTGGCCCAGGCGGGCAGCGCATAATTGCGCCACACGACGAACGGTGCGTCCGCAATCGGGGCGGCGTAGGCGGTGAGCAATGAACCGCCGATGGCGGAACCGCCCATGCCGGCGATCACAATCCGCTTTGTCTTCCGAAGCGCATCCGGCAGGGGGAACGCTTGTCCGGCCTTCCAGGCTTCCTCGAGCTGGTCCGGCAGGCGGTTGATGGATCCGAGCATATCCAGCATGTCGATCTTTTTGATGGCTTGCAGATCATCCAGGTTCATATGTCCTCACAGAAAAATTTTTTTCTCCCCCTCCTCTGTCCTCCCCCGTTTGCTTCGCAAACGGGGGAGGACAGAGGAGGGGGCAGTATGGATGAGGTTGTGTCAGGTGTGGATCAGCTTGTATACGTCCCGTTTGTTCCACCCGCTTTGGGAGGCGATCTCCTCGGCGAGTTCGGATGCCGGCAGGCCGCGTTTGGCTTCACGCTTCAACGCGGATCGAACCTGCGCTTCACCCCATTTTACCGGTTCTTCCGCGCCGCCGATGACGAGCGTGATTTCCCCGAGCGGCGGATGGGTGCGAAAATGCTTCACCGCGTCTTCCACACTCCCGCGCACGAATTCCTCATGCAGCTTGGTCAACTCGCGGCCGACCGCCAGCGGGCGGTCGCCCAGCACGGCGAGGATATCCTCGAGTGATTCCATCAGCCGGTGCGGCGTTTCCAGAGCGATCAACGTCCGTCGCTCGCGGGCGAGTTCCCCCAGCAGCGATTTCCGCTGGGCCGAACGGCGCGGCAGATAACCGAGATAAACAAACGAATCGGTCGGAAGGCCCGAGGCGGTCAGCGCCGCGATCGGCGCGCACGGGCCGGGGATGGGGCTGACCTCATATCCGGCGGCGAGTGCCGCGCGCGCGAGTTCGTACCCTGGATCGTTCAACCCGGGCGTTCCGGCGTCGCTGACCAGCGCCACATCGCCTGTCGCAAGCCGTTCCAGAACCGCCCCGATCCGGGTGAGTTTATTGTGCTCGTGATACGCGATCATCGGCGTGCGGATCCCGTAATGCGCGAGCAGCTTGCCGGTCTGGCGCGTATCCTCGGCGGCGATGCAGACCGCGTCGCGCAGCAGGCGCAGCGCGCGGGCCGAGATATCCTCGAGGTTCCCGATCGGCGTGGCGATAAGGTACAGCTTGCCCATGACGGCGGGATTTTAACATATCCCGATTGTGTTTCTGGGGGCTTGAAACCCAATGGAGGGGGGCGGGAATGCCGTCGGTGAAGGACACCTCCGCGGGGTCGCCGGTTTTTGGTTGACCGCCCGGAATTATTTCTTCTTGGGCCCCGGCTTTGAAAGCACCCTGGCGATGGTGCGCATATCCATCCACCACTGCTCCTTGGGGCGCGAGAGGGTCATGTCCGCCATCCGGGAGATGTCTTCGATGTTATAGAAATTAATATCGCCGCCCCGCATTCCGACAAACATGGCCGGCGGATTGCCGCTGGCCGGCAGCTCCGAGAGGTGCTCGATGCAGCGGGCGGCCAGCCGCGTGGCCTGGATCCGGTCGAACGGCGAGGGATCGCCGCCCTGTTGCAGATGGCCGAGGATCGCCTGGCGCACGTCAAAAAGCGATTGGCCTTCCTCTTCGAAGAGTGCGTACATGAAGGCGGTCGTATACAGCGGGTTGGCGTTCTCGTTGCGGATCATCAGGCTGATCCGCTTTCCGCCTTCAAAACCGCGGATCAAATTATCCAAATCCTGCTCAAGGTTCTTCAGCGTGACGCCTTCCTCGTGCAGATATACCCGTTCGGCGCCGGTCGCCAGCCCGCTCATCAGCGCCAGGTACCCGCAGTAGCGGCCCATTACCTCGACCACGAAGCAGCGGTGGAGCGATCCGCTGGACTGCTTGATTTTATCGACCGCACCCACGATGTTGTTGACCGCGGTATCGGCGCCGATCGAAAGCTCCGAGCCGGGCAAGTTGTTATTAATCGTCGCCGGAAGGCAAAGGATCGGAATATTAAAGGCCGGGAAGTTGTCGCGCTCCTTCCACAGCCGGTAGGTGGTTTCGTATCCTGACCAGCCGCCGACGATCAGCAGGCTGTGGATATCGAGCTCCTCGATATTGCGCGCGATGGCATACAGTTCCTTCCCGGCGGGGACC
>Ga0315536_1001447_pt1 | contig 11884 bp, 12 predicted proteins | sample SalMarSW160230MG_FD_203093 | JGI IMG/M metagenome (GOLD analysis project Ga0315536, IMG submission 203093) | Salt marsh sediment microbial communities from the Plum Island Ecosystem LTER, Massachusetts, United States - Salt Marsh Sediment SW1602-30 ... | reverse complement strand
CTCATAATGTCAATGGGTTGTGATTACTTGACAGAAGCCAAATATATCATCAAGTTCAAAAACCTGTGATATCTTCAAGTCGGGAAGATTGAGTAAATCTGATATATTGATTCCGTATATCAATCTCCGATGTTGTCAGGCTGGCTTCTGCTTTCACATCTGAAACTGGTTGGCGAAATATAGGTTACAGCACATAATCTTCCTCCTTTTCAAACTCTGGAGTGCGTTGATACAGTGTCCACAATACAACAAAACCAAAACGGGTTCCTATCATCAATGGGCGATTTGGTTTTTCTCATTAAGGGTGGTTTCCATCTGTGATGGGATACCGCCCGAAAGAAGCATCTCAATACCGCACTCGAGTCCCCTTTAAGCTTAAACCCCTAATCACATGGAGTTCGGCTGCCATTGACGTCGTATCGTAATCGAAGGCAGGATGACCGGTTGGTTACTTTGGGCTCGATTTCCAGCCAGCATTTGTGGAAAGACAGTCGTCTCTCCATAGACATTTGTCCTCGTTGCAGTACGCAACTCTCTCTGTGGCGAAACACTCCATGTTATTTTCCGCCTGTTGAATCGCATGGAAATCCCCTCTTTTTTCATCCCTCACGTGTTGATATCCATCCCCTTTGCGATCTTTCTAACGTCGTTTATCTTCATGCTGTCTCTCCCTGAACTCAGATTGGGTCCTTACTCGATGACCTTCACGCGATAAGACCGGGAATTTTTTGCTTGAGTCTCTCAACGGCAAAGAAATCCTTTAGGACGTATCATCCATCGGCCTGTGATGCCCTTGGATCATCCATAAGATTATCATAGGCCGTGAAAATGAGGACAGGCAGATGGGGGTATTTTCCCTTTATGTCCTTCAACATATCCCACCCCTCAAATCCCTTCAGATACAGATCGAGAACCACCAGATCCGGCTTCGAATTATTTCTAAGATGTGGTTGATCTTTTGGTGTGGGGGAGGCTATTTGCTGACGTTATTATTAACATCCAAATCCTTTGAAATAGATATATGGAATGTGGCCCCTTTATCTGTGTTCTTTTCCATCCATGCCTCACCCTGATGTCTTTCAGCGATTTCCTTTACAATGGCCAACCCTAAACCGGACCCTGCCTCGCCTTTGGATGTTTCATTCCGTTGAAACAGCTCAAAAATCTTCTCTTTGTCCTCCCCCTCTATACCCACTCCGTCGTCGATGAAAGAAAAGATATGGAATGCCTTATCTTCTTTGTATCCGATCCTTATTTCGTGCAGGTTATCGCCGCCATACTTCAGTGCGTTATCAACGAGATTTCTAAAAACCCTTATGAGGTCCAGCCTGTCGGAAGTAATTTCGGGGAGGATGTCAGGTTCTGACCACCTGATTCGGCGTTTTCTTAGTCTGACAGAGAATTCATTTCTGATTTCTTCCATAATCTCTTTCATATTGACATTTTCAAGATTGATGGGCGCTTCTTTCGCGGCAACGTAGGCATTAATTTCTTCCAGGAGCACAACCATCTGCTCGGCGGTCTTCAGGATTTGATCACAATAGGCCTGCCCCCGTTTATCTAAGATTTCCTTGTATTTTTCTTTAAGGCGTCTTGCAAACCCATAAACGCCGATGGCCGGGCTTTTCAGATCGTGTGAGACGGAATAGGAAAAAAATTTTATCATTTCCATTTTTTCTTTCAGTATTTGGTTTTTGTTTTTGAGGTCTCCGTACAGCCTCGCGTTATTGGCAGCCACGGCTATTTGATTGCCAATCGCCATAAGGACATCGACTTTGTTCTGGTCGAGTTGTATCATCCCACTTGTTGCAAGATTTATCACACCCACAACATTGCCCATGTTAATTAGAGGCACGCAAATGATGATTTTAAGCCCTTTGCCTGAAAGAAGAAACTCTCTCTTTTTGTCTTCCAATTCAGAAATATGCTGGGCGATAAAAGACTTTGTTCGAACGGCTTTGCCCGAAAAGCCATCATTGATATTCATTTTTTCAAGGCCTTCTATTTCTATTCCTTGATGAGCTGCAAGATTCAGGGATTGGCCCCCACCATCCATGAAATAGATCCTACCCGCTTCCACATTAAAGTATTCCAAGACCTTGGATAGAACGCCTGACAGAAGCTCTTTGAGTTCCATGGAGGTGGACAAAAAATTACTTATTTCCAGGAGAATAGACAATTCCCTGTTTCTTTTTTTCAGCTTTGCCTCACTGAACTTTATAGATATATACTTCTTCTCAGATAGCATGGCTAAACCCCAATCTTTCCTTCACCAGCCAAATTGATCTCTCTTTGGCCAGATGAATTATCCTACCATTCACACCTCACGGTCCGGGCGCTCTCCCTGTGCCGCCTGCCGCAAGGCTCGTATGATATCTTCCCTTGCCACAACCCCGACAACCACATCATTCTCGACCACAGTGAAGCTCTTGTGACCCGTGTCAATCATATCTTGGAGTACCCTTGTAAGCGGTGTTTCCGGATAAACAACACGAGGATTCTTCGTCATCACCTTGGATATTTTTCGATCCATAATGGCGTTATAGTGAGGAATTTTGCTCTTTTCCGTGAACGCAAAGGCTTTCAGAAGATCAAGCTTGGTGATCATGCCTATGAGCCGGTGGCTCTCATTAACCACCGGAAGCCCGTTAAAATCATGCTTTTCAAAAATATCCTCCGCCTCCGAGAGAGTAACGTCTTTGTTCACCATGGAAGGCCTTGGCGTCATAACGTCTTTTACTTGATAATAGATAAATTCATACATGATCGTTTCTCCCCGGCTTACTCTCTGCTGAGGCTTTTCCGGACATCGGCAACCCCTCCATAGTCTTCAAACCAAGAAGCTCATATATCTCCTGATTTACGGTAAGGTGTATGCGCCTTTGCCATTCGGACGCTCTCCCTTATCACGTCTAAAACTCTGTGGGCTTTTCTCTAAAAAATCTCCCGCCTGTTTTCGCGGTGATCCACCACGTAGAGCAGGGTGGCCTTTTTTCGGATATCAGCTTCTAATTGCGGCAGTTTATCGCGCTCAACACCGTACATCCTGATGAAGACCTTTCTGTAGCCTTTGGGCACATGTTCATAGGAACTCAGGATGCTCACCATGCGGCCCCCGTAATGTCGAATAATATCACAAACGTCCTTGATTGTTCCGGGAAGGTCTTCAACCTGAAAGGCAAACTGAATCCCTCTCTTTCCCACTCCGGTCAGAGAAATCAACACCCTGAACAAATCTCCCTTGGTAATGGTCCCGACAATCTGACCTTTCTGATCCGTCACCGGCGCCCCAGATATCCTGTTCTTCATAAGGACCTCTGCCGCTTCCTCCACGGTGAAATCAAAGGGTACTGTGATCGGATCTTTGGTCATAATGTCCTTGACCCTGATCTTCGAGATTAGAAAAAGAAGCTCGTGTATCTCAAGGGTAGTGGCGTCTGAGGCGGAGGATCTCTTCAAATCCCTGTCCGTGACGACTCCCACTAACTTACCTTTTTTCATCACCGGCACCATGCCGATATTATGCTCTTTCATCAGATCCATGACTTTGTTCATTCCATCGTTTACGTCGGCGGTGATAACCGTTTTGCTCATCCAATTTTTTACTAACATCGTAATACCTCCTCATCTCTTAGGTTTTCTTCCACTATTTCCCAGTTCTTTTCAAAGGTGCTGTCATGCAGGGTGTAGGCATAACCCATCATCTTTCCTATCCCAGGCAGCACTCCCTTTTTGACTCGCCAATATGAGAGATAGATGGATCGAGTCTTTCTTTGTCTCCTGTATTCACGTAATCAAACGCCAACTTTGCCGTCCTGAGGCCAGTTCACCCTCTCTCGGTCCTCAAGTGCCCTTTCCTGGCCTTTGCTCCGCAGGCTGAGTACCGGGACAGGTGATCTGCGAATGGCCTTTTCAGCAGTAGAACCCAAAAGCACACCTCTGAGGTTGGTTCGGCCTCTTGTGCCCATCACCAGGAGATCCGCGCCTTCTTCTTTGATCGCATCAATCAATTCACGGAACGGTACCCCAATTCGAAAGACAGTCTTGATCGGGACATCATGACAATTACACTTTTCCACTAATTCCTGTATCCGCTTTGAACGCTCCTTCTCGCGCATTCCAATGAAATCCTCTCCCGTGAAAGCACTGTTCATTTGCGCTATCCTGGCATAGGCGTTAATATCTCTCTGGTTGATGACATTAACGATGACCAGGTCAGTCTTCAGCTCCGCTGCCAGGTTCGCCGCATATTCCAGCGTTTCTTTTGAATAGTCCGAGAGGTCGATTGCCACCATGATTCTCTTGATATTTTCCATCTGTTCCCTCCTTTTCTGAAACGAACCCCCTCTGTCCAAAGGATTAAATAAAAACACCTGCTTCACTCTGCTATCCCTAAATAGAGCAAGGCCTATGCCACGAACATAATCAGCAGCTAATAGGGCATAACCGACTGATATCATAATATTATTATGCTTTACGAAAAAGGATTCGGTGGGTATAAAACGGGGCCCCTGTCCGTTTTTTTTACATAGTGTAAAGATATGGTACCTGCCCGGGCTCAAAGTTCGGGTGGCATGGGCCAGCGGCCTGAGGTTCAGCCTCATTTTTTCACCCTGCCAGACGGGTTTTGATGTCCCCGGCAATTTTTATTGTGATCGATTCAGCCTTTGCCTTCAGTCGCGGAGTTAATTGATGGCCAAAGCAGATCTCGTCACCGATTTCTATTCCATAGACCCCACCCACTTCAGGCATTTCATATCCAAGCGCCTTACCAAATCGTAGGAGCTCAAAAAAGTTCAGGCCGTGAGATGAGAAAAGGTGCAGGACCCCATTTTCTTCAGGGCCGAATCTGGTGACCTCCCCGGGACCGCTTCTTTTTGCTATGCTGGCATCGACCAGAAATACCTGGTCATATCCCATAATCAGATCAAGAATATCAAGTCCCGCCATGGCGGTAGTAGAAACATCAACGGCCGGCAGGCTTTTTTGGAGCTTCCGCGCAATAAACAGACCCACCCCGTCGTCGGACAGGATGGGGTTGCCCATTCCTAAAATCAACACTTTCATGCGGCGGCCTCTGTCCTTTAAAGTTTTCTGATTATCTTTCCCTCTTTGTCCCTGATATTTATCGAAAAGGGGATAGTTCCGGGCAGGGCATGGGTGGCGCAGGCAAGACAGGGATCATACGCCCTGAAGGCCATCTCCACTCTATTGAGAAAACCCTCTTTTACATCAGTTCCTCTAACAAATTCCTGAGCGGCCTGCTTTACCGACAGACAGATGGGCGCTGCATTGTGTTGCGTCGCGACGATCAAGTTGACCATGGTCAGTATGCCGTTACGGTCTGTTTTGTAATGGTGGAAAAGGGTCCCACGAGGTGCCTCGACACAACCCACCCCCTCCCTCCGCAGCCTGAGATCCATGTTCCGGATATCTTTACTGGTCAAGAACGGATCAGCCGCAATGATCTGGTTGTGCTCGGCCGCCTGCAGAGCGCAAATGAGCCTTGCCCAGTTCATGGCCAGGGTGTGGTGGGCGGGCTTGCCGCCGAGCGTCTCAAACATCTCCTCATACGCTTCCTGTGCCAGCGGCGTTGCCATACCCTCAGCCACGTTGAGCCTCGCCAGTGGGCCGACACGGTACAGAGACGTCCCGTCTCCCACCATCAACCCCTTCCACCCGATTTTTCTTAAATGAGTCAGCTTTACATAGGTCCAGGGTTCCACCCATTCTCCTATATGTTCAGTGTAGTCTTGCGGATCAAACAATGCGTATTGATTTCCTTCAGGGTCCACGACCCTGACCTTGCCATCATAGAATGTCACTTTCTTGTTTTCATCGACGAGCGCCATATAGTACGTCTTCAACTTGTAGGCTTCACTCTGAACCATCTCGAGATATTCCTTGTTTCCAAGGACTGTGTCTCTAAAAAGCTGCAGGGCAAACCGGGCGAATTCAACCGTAAAATCGGCTGTCTCCCTGATCCATTTCCTGGCTTCCTCGGTTATCCTCCCGGGGACACCTCCCGGCAGTCCTCCCTCCGGATGTGCGGCCTTGCCGAAGATGTATTTTATGATTTCCCTGTTCCTCTTCCGGACCTCAATGACTTTCAGCCCGGTTTCCTTCCCGACCTTGTCGATCAACCCGAGGATATTTCTTGCCGCGGGATGGGCATCCGGTCCGACGACAAAATCGGGCGCGGCCAGGAAAAAGAAGTGGATATAATGATCTTCGATCACAAAGGCATTGTACTCAAGTTGTCTTATTAACTTCGCCGTGGGCGTGGGATCTACCCCGTACAGACCGTCGAGGGCTTTGGTAGCCGCCATATGATGGGCCGAAGGGCAGACGCCGCATATGTTGGGGGCTATCCTGGTCATTTCCTCTGCCGGTCTTCCCAGACAGAACCTTTCAAACCCTCTCAGCTCCACGACCTGCCAGAAGGCGTCCTCGACCTTGCCATCGTCGTCAAGGAAAATTTCGATTTTCCCGTGGCCTTCAAGTCTTGTAATGGGATTTATTGTTATTTTCTTAGACATTTTCCCCCCTACTTTTCCTTCCGAGAATCGAGCTGGGCTGTGAAAAACGATAGCAATATCCCGCAGGATCATCAATGGACTCCATAAGTTTTTTGGGATCGCCGTATTGCCCCCCCTTGACCAGACAGCTCAGCGCTGACAGTGCTTTCGTTCCGGCATCTGTCACTCCAGGGACAGGCCCGAAACAGCCCCTGCAAGGGGTGTTCACCCCAATGCAGGTTTCCCCGCAGCCGCTCCTGGTGGCGAATCCCAGACAAATGATTCCCTGGACAAGAAAGCAGGTCTCCGGGTCAGCCTCTACCTCGTGAATTCTTTTTACCGTCGTTATCTCAATCCTCTCCGGTTTAGTCTTATTTCGCGGGCACGTATCACACAGGGCGGCTCGCGGGGCGAGTGTTGAGCCCTTTGGCGGGAGGTTCCCCGACGCAACCGCATTGACGGCGTTCAGAACCAAATCCGGTGGCGGCGGACACCCGGGGAGATAATAGTCAACATCAATGACCTGATCGAGTGTATAGACATGATCATAGAATTCAGGAAGAGTTAATGTTTTTCCGTCCACCCGGGTCTCTGGCTGGGGAAACCTGCCCTCGGGATTCACGACTGTCGGGGCGTCACGGTAGACCCAATTGAAGATATCCTCCCTGGTCCTGAAATTGGCCAGGCCCACTGTCCCACCGAAACAGGCACAGGAACCAAAGGCCAGGATTAGTTTTGATTTTGCCCTCATCAGTTTCGCAATCTCTTCCTGCTCGGAATTCCTCACGGCGCCGTGCAGTATGCCCAGGGCAAGCTCTTTGTCCCCAAACGATTCCAAATGGTCATACTTGAAATCCAGGGCAATGGGCCAAAGCACAATATCAACGGCCTCGGCCACCTGCAATATCGCGTCGTTCAGATCCACCACCGCCTCGTCACACCCCGCGCACGATGCCAGCCAACACAGGGCTATTTTGGGCTTATCGGCCATATGGACACACCTCCCTTCTTACCTTCTTTTCATCGGGCCTAACTTGCCAAGGGCCTTTTTCATTTCTTCAATACGCTTCGGGATGTCCTCGCCGCCGGGATTATTGGAAAGAATCATTCGGAGTCTGAACCCTTCAATGCCATAGGCCTCAAGGACCTTTTGTAAAAGATAGATCTTTTTCTCCGTCCGGAAATTGCCGTCCTCAAAGTGGCAGCGGCCTTCCGGGCAGCCAAGGATCAGCACCCCGTCCGCCCCCTCTTCGAAGGCTTCGAAGATATAGGCGCTGTCCACCTTGGAACTGCACGTGACGCGTATCCAGTTGTCTATTTGGGGGGCAAGAATATCGTGTGCAGTCACATAGCCCCAGCCAAAATCACAAGAAAAGCACACCAGCTTCGGTACATATGCCTCCATTTCATCCCTCCTGTCAGCGTCTAAAGGGACGCGTATACTTCTCTGACTTCATTCTCCGTTTTGTCCCCGATCAAGCGCCTGGCTCCTGACGGGCACGTTTCCACGCACATACCACAGGATTTGCACTTGAATGTATCAATCGTGGATACCAGTCGACCGTCGACTATCCTTATTTGGGCTGCGCCATAGAAACAGGCTGAAACGCAAATGCCGCATCCGCAGCACCTGTCCTGAGTGACTTCAACAAGAGGCAATGATTCCTGGATACCCAGGGAAACGCAGGCCTTGCAGGAGACGCAAGGGCCGCAGCAAAGGCACCTCTTTGCCTCTTCCACGGCCTCCCGTAAAGTAAATCCCCTTTCATATAACTGAAAATGCATTCTCTTTTCAGGCGGTACCCAGAGGACCTCGGGTTCAGTAAGGTAAAGCCTTTTCAGCGGGGTATCCTGGACCTCATAATCCCTTTTCCTGCCTTCTTTCAGATCCTGACCTGAAAGATACCGGACAATGGATTCGGCTCCTGTCAGACCGTCCTTCATTGCCTCCGCCATAAAACCGATCCTTCTGAGGTCCCCTCCAATAAAAACATTTTCCCTTTTGAGACTCTGCAGTGTCAACGGATCAACCGCAAGTCTGCCCATCTTGTCCAGGAGGTCGTCCTTTTTGAGTGACGTCTTGTCAGGCCCCTGTCCCACAGTAATGATGAGGATGTCTCCGGCAAGAGACATACAGTCGGAAGTGTCAAACTGGGGATTGAAGCCTGATTCGTCGAAGACGCTTGTACACCTGGGACAGTCAATACCTTTCAATCGCTCCCCTTCTCCGAAGATCCTGCTCACCCCTCGAGAGTAAATAATCCGTATCCCTTCCTGCCATGCCCCCCTTATTTCTTCAGAATCGGCAGGTATGCCGTCGGGTGAGTCTTTATCCTCACACTCAAGACACAATACGGTCGTATCTCCACCGAGCCTTCTCACGGTCCTGGCCACGTCAAACGCCACGTTTCCCCCGCCGATGACCGTTACTTTCTTCCCCTGGAAGTAATGGGACGGGATGTTTCCATGACTGACCTCGTAAAGGAATGTGTGGCCATACATGACACCGGAGAGATCCTGACCTTCCACTTGCTCATCGGCGAAGAACAATGTCCGCGGAGTAGGTGTCCCTTTGGCAATAAAGATCGCATCAAAGCCCTCATCGGTTATCCTCTCGAGGGTCAATTTACCCTCGCCCACCTTTGCATCGTATTTCACGTCAATGCGGGCGATCCTTACCATATTTTCGACGGCGAATTCCAAAACCTTTTCAGGCAAACGGTACCTTGGGATAAGCCATAGTGCCCCCCCCAGCCGATCTGATGCCTCGAAAATAGTCACCCGATATCCCCTTATGCTCAGGTCATAGGCGCAGAAGAGCCCCGCAGGTCCTCCTCCCACAACAGCCACATTCGCCTTGTGCTTTTTTATATCGAACTCTTCTTTATTATCCAGGTAATCGGTGTAGGTATCTCCTATAAACCTCTTGAGGAGCCGTCTCTTAATCGCCCCTCCTTTGGATCGGTAATTACAGGCGAGTTCACACAGACCGCAGACATACCCGCAGACAGTAAAGAGCGGGTTTTTTTCGAAGAGATAATCACCTATCTGGATGATACCCTCTTCTGCATCCTCAGGGTGTTCCGGAAGAAGAGAGATAAGGACATTTGTGCGTTGAATGTCTTCGTTTATCGGGCATTGGGCCTGGCAGGGGGGGAGAAATTGCCTCACCGCCTCTTCTACGGCGGCGGTTCCGTTACGAATAGATTGCCACATTTGTTCTGCTCCTGTTCATCCACGTTAGGGTTATATCTAATCGGACCACAAACCCCGGGCGGATCGCATTGATTCTCAAATTGAAGCTGGTGCTTCCGGGTTTCCCTCTAACGATGCTGTATATTGTGCTGTAACGTTTAGATCTTTGTCAATGGAAATGTAGAAGCTCATGCCCTGAGTAGAACTGGATTCTATCCAGGCACTACCGCCATGTTTTTTTGCTACCTCTTTTACAATGGCAAGTCCCAGCCCGGACCCCATTGTCCCCTGGGATGTATTACTTCTCTGAAAGGCATCAAACACTTTTTCTCTGTCTTCCGTCTCAATCCCTATTACATCCTTCTATGCTGTAAACTGAGCGGCATTCTCACCGGTAAAAATTAGGCGTATTCGATCCTTATCCAGGTCCCCCAAGTGGCTATTGAAAACACCTACACCGAAAGGATTAAGCTCTTTCAAACAATCCGTATGGATAAAAATGGTCGAGAATTTCGTGCAATATTTCCTTAAGTGATTCAGAAGTTGATGCGCGGAAACCCTATCAAATTCTCCGACAAGTTTCATGTGAAGATTGTCGTCGTTTCTATGGATCAATATTTTAAAATTGCTTGCCATGATATACCTCCTTTCCTGCCGGCCATGTGATCATCCCTTGCCACCGGATATAGCTCCAAATTTTTTTCAAAGGCCCTTGCAATGCTCGCCATGACAGATTGCGGTCTATTGATGTAGTGACATCAAATTTTGCCCTACCCACGGACGCTCAGCAACGGCACGGGACACCGCCGAAATGCCTTTTCCGCGCTTGAACCTACACGGACATCCGGAAGATCAGTGCGGCCTTTAGGCCCCATGACCAGAAGATCAGGGCCTTCTTCATCTACCGCTTTCATCAATTCCTTGAATGGGACGCCTGTGCGAAAAAGAATCTTGGTGGGAAGATGCCCGAAAGATGTCTTTTCGATTAACCCTTGCATGAGTTCCAAACGCTCCTCTTTTTGTGTTTTTACCCATCCCTCGACAGAGAATTTTTTGGTCATCTGCACTGTCTTTTGCATGGCCTCAATGTCTCTGTTGTTAATGACATTGACTATAACCAATTCGCTTTTCATGTTTTGAGCCATAACTCCCGCATATTCCAAAACGTCTTTCGAGTAATGCGAGAAATCTATAGCAACCATAATTTTGCCTATTTTTTTCATCTGAATCCTCCTTTCATAGCCGGAAAACAGCGGCTACGTTCCATTCTTCTCACCTTGAGTCAGACAAGACTCATAAAGAGATCAACCGTGAACTCAAAACCGAGAACCACACAACCTGATTAATTATAGGAGCAAGGCTCATGCCATGTTTCCCGGGGATGTTATGTCTCGGTAACTGCAAGAAAATACGTGAAAAACAGGTAAGGTGGAGATTTGTATGTTTGAAGGGAAGATGTCGGATTCTTTTACATAGTGTAAAGAGGTGCCACGCCCTGTCATGCCTCCGGTGAAGATACCTTATTTCTCTGTGACAGAGGTCTCAAGTTTTAGATGATACTTGTCTATCTTGGCGTGAAGGGTAGGACGGGAAAGACCGAGCAGTTTAGCGGCCTGTGATCGGTTTCCGGCAGTCATGTTCAGTGCCTCGGCAATGATGATGGCTGCAAACCGGTCCATGCAGGTGTCGAAAAGGTGCCCTTCGGATGGGGTGGTGAGGGTTTGTCGTGCCCATTCCCGTAAGATCCGGTCGTCTCTTTGGCCGGGCTTTTTCTTATCCGTCGGTTTCCCACTGAGGGTATTTATGACATCTTCGCTGGATATGGGCGTCCCGCGGTTGAAGATCAATACCTTTTGAAGGGTATTGGCCAGCTCACGAATATTGCCGGGCCAGGGATAGCTGGAAACTATGGCCTTGGCTTCTCTCGTGATGCCTGGATTTTTTGAGCCCCCATCCCGGGCAAAGAGGGCCAGAAAGTAGTCCGCAAGGATGGGAATGTCTTCTATTCGATCGCGAAGCGGCGGCAGTGTTATGGTGACCACCTTGAGCCGATAGTAGAGGTCTTCGCGAAATCTGCCACTGGCAAGTGCCACTTCAAGATCCCGGTTGGTGGCGGCGATGATCCTCACATCCACAGGGATGGTCTCGCGCCCACCCAGCCGTTCGATACT
>Ga0315536_1001446_pt1 | contig 11886 bp, 7 predicted proteins | sample SalMarSW160230MG_FD_203093 | JGI IMG/M metagenome (GOLD analysis project Ga0315536, IMG submission 203093) | Salt marsh sediment microbial communities from the Plum Island Ecosystem LTER, Massachusetts, United States - Salt Marsh Sediment SW1602-30 ... | reverse complement strand
GCGAGTTAAAGGGCAGGTCGCCGCTGACCCAGGCGTCATAGACCTCCAGCGGGGCGGTGCGCAGCATCACGTCCTCGATCCAGTCGGTGCCTACCCAGCCGGTCGCGTCGCCGCTCTCAAAGCCGATACACCAGGGAGTCCTGCCATCCGCCACCATCCGCTCGGAGAGAGCGAGCATCTCCTCCCAGTTCTCTGGGATGGGATAGTCCGCCTCGTAAAACTCCGGCACGGGGTACCAGACCAGGCTTTTGATCGACGCGTCGTACCAGAACCCGACGATCTGCCCGTCGACCGTCGCTATGTCGATCCAGCTCGGCCTGTAGCGCGCCCGCAGGTAGCCCTCGTCCACGATGCTGGTCAGCGGCAGGGCGTGGCCCCGCAGGTAAAGCGCTTTCAGCAGCCCCGGCTGGGGGAAGATAGCCAGGTCGGGCAGCTCGCCAGACTCAGCCCGGACCTGCATGACCTGCTCGAACCCCGGCTCATAGACATACTCGACGGTGATGCCGGTCTGCTCTTCGAAGGGCCGCAGCGCGTTTTCAAAGTTGGCCTGCGCCCCGTCGGTAAGCTTACCCATCACGAACACCCGCGTGCCCGCCAGGGCGGGGGCCACCTCGCGCTCTGGGAGCGGCGTCGGCTCGGCAGGCGGCTCCTCCTCGCGGGCCGCGACCTCCGCGGCAGCAGTTGGTTCCTGGCCCCGGCCAGCGCCTCCCCCGCCCAACAGGCCGGGCAGCAGGAAAATCCCAGCCGCCGCCAGCCCGCCCAGGCAGACAATGACGGCCAGGACGATGCCGAGGGTCTTCAGCGGAAGACCGCCGCCTCCACGCGTGCGGCCTCCACGCACGCGGCCTCCACGCGTGGGGACTTCGGGCACCGGTGCCGATGGCGTGGGGGCCTCCTGCTCCTGGACGGCGGTGGGGGATTCAACGAGCGTGGGCGCTGGCTCATAGGGCGACTGGACGACCGGCTCCTCGATCGCCTGGCTGAAGGCCCGCGCCATGTCGCCACAGGTCTCGTAGCGCATCTCCGGCTCTTTGGCGAGCGCCTTGAGCAGCACCCGCTCGACCGCCTCCGGCAGGTCGGGCCGCAGGGAGCGCGGCGGGGGCAGCGGATCGTGCAACTGCATGTGGATCACGGCAATGGGCGTCTCCGCCTCGAAAGGGGTGTGCCCGACGAGCATCTCGTAGGTCACGATGCCCAGCGAATAGATGTCGGTGGCCTCGGTGAGATCGCGCGAGCCCATGCACTGCTCAGGCGACATGTAAGCGGGCGTGCCCAGCAGGGTGCCCGTGCCAGTCAACTGGGCGTTCGCCTCGACGATCTTGGCGATGCCGAAATCGGTCAGGTAGGCGTTGCCATTCTCGTCGAGCAGCACGTTGCTGGGCTTGACGTCGCGGTGCAGGACGCCGCGCAGGTGGGCGTAATCCAGCCCTTCGGCGATCTGGGTGAGAATCCGGGAGGCCTCCTCCAGGGGGAGCGGCCTCTGGTAGATGTATTCGGCCAGGGTGCCGGTGGGCAGGTAGCGCATCACCAGGTAGGTGGTCCCCTCCTCCTCGCCGAAGGCGTGCACGGGCAGGATGCGGGGGTGCTCCAGGCGGGCGATGGCCTTCGCCTCGCGCTCGAAGCGCGCCAGGAACTGCGGGTCGTCGGCCATGTGCTCCGGGAGGACCTTGAGGGCGACGTAACGATCGGTGCCGGGGTCGTAGGCTTTATAGACGGACGCCATGCCGCCTCTGCCGATCCGCTCGACGATGCGATAACTGCCTAAAGTACGGCCAATCATGGTGCGCTCCCTGTCGTGTGGTGATGAATGGCAGCCCCTGGAAACCCCTTTCCGACCGGTAATCGGCCCGTGGTCGGCCCTGCCTGGGCTTGCGCCCCTTTGGGCTTGGGTCTGCCTACGAATCATGATGGAAATGTGTGCATGGGCATTGTATCATAATTTAAGGGGACGGGCGCACAGACCGGCCAGGTATGAGCGCCCCTCTGCGAGTGCCCCCCACGTTTGACAAGGCATTCGCTCAGGTATATTATTCCCCCTGCGCTTGATGCAGAGCCGGTAAGAGATCGCTGCGTTACGCACCGGCAAGGCTCTAGCGTTTTTCATGTACCCAGGGATAAGTTGAGACGAGATGCTTGATTTGGAGGCTCAATGATATTAGTCGAGGGGCTTACCAAGTATTACGGCGACTTCAGGGCGATCAACAGCCTGTCCTTCCACGCCGACGCGGGCGAGATCATCGGTTTTCTCGGCCCGAACGGGGCGGGCAAGACGACCACGATGCGCATCCTCACCGGCTACATGCCGCCCAGCGCGGGCAGCGCGTCGGTGGCGGGGTTCGACGTCTTCGAGGAGTCGCTGGAGGCGCGGCGGCGGGTCGGCTACCTGCCGGAGACGGTGCCGCTCTATAAGGAGATGACGGTCTGGCGCTACGTGGACTACATGGCCGGGCTGCACGGCATGCGCGGCTCCGGGCGAGCGGATCGGGTGGACGAGGTGCTGGAGATGGTCGACATGATCGACCGGTCGGACAGCCTGATCACCAGCCTGTCGAAGGGTATGCGCCAGCGGGTGGGGCTGGCCCAGGCGCTGGTGCACAGCCCGGAGGTATTGATCTTAGACGAGCCGACGATCGGCCTCGACCCGCGCCAGGTGCGCGAGGTGCGCGAGCTGATCCGCTCGCTGGGCAGCGACCGCACGGTTCTGCTCAGCACGCACATCCTCTCCGAGGTCAGCCAACTGTGCTCGCGCATCCTGATCATCAACAAGGGCGAGATCGTGGCGGAGGACAGTCCGGAGAGCCTGGCAGGCCGCCTGGAAGGGGCGATGCGCTTCTTCGTGCGGGTGGGCAACGCGCCGCCCAGCGAAGTGGCCGCCGCGCTCAACGACCTGGACAGCGTGGCCAACACCTACGCCACCGAGCAGGGGGTGGAGGTGACGGCCAGCCGGGAGAACGACGCGCGCCCTGCCGTGGCAGCCACGATCGTGAACCACGCCTGGGATTTGCTGGAGCTGCGCTCACTCCAGATGTCGCTGGAAGACATCTTCCTGGAGCTGACCACAGACGAAGAGATGTTTGAGAAGGCGGCGGTGGAAGAGGAGGGAGAAGCAGCGTGAGCGAGGTAGGCCGTTCTCTACAGACGTTGTGGGTGATCTTTAAGCACGAGTTCTCACTCTTCTTCATCTCACCCATCGTGTACTTCATCGGAGCAGGCTGGCTGTTCTTCGCCGGTCTGTTCTTCTCCTTTGCGATGAACAACTATAACAGCGGCTTAGCCGTGCCGAGCATGACCTCGGTGTTAGGCTCGATGGCCTTCCTGCTGATCTTCATCGCCCCGGCGATCACGATGCGGATGGTCTCCGAGGAGATACGCACCGGCACCCACGAGCTGCTGTTCACCGCGCCGGTGCGGGATTGGGAGATCATCGTCGGTAAGTGGCTCGGCTCGTGGGGGGTGCTGACGATCTTTATCCTGCTGACCGTCCCCTACCCGCTGATCTTACTCTGGCGGGGCACGCCCGACACCGGCCTGATTCTGGCCGGGTACCTGGGCATCTGGCTGCTGGCCGGGGCGGTGCTGGCGATTGGCATCCTCACCTCATCCCTGTCCCAGTACCAACTGGTGGCGTTCATGATCGGGATGGCGGTGCTGATCACGATGTGGCTGTCAGACGCCTTCGTGAGCCTGGTCAGTGGAGCGGTGATCTCAGACGTGCTGACCGAGCTCACCCTGCAAAGCCACTACCACGATACCATGCTCAGCCGGGGGCTGGTCAGTCCGCTGGACATCGGCTATTTCGTCGGGATCATGGTGCTGTCCCTGTTTATCGCCACACAGATACTTGGAACGAGGAGGTGGCGGGCGTGAATGACGTACGAATCAACCGCGACCTGCTGCGCTGGATCGTGCTGGGCGTGGCGGCTGTTGCGTTAATTGTGATGGTCGTGGCGCTGCTCGCCACACCGCAGAATCGTTTCACCACCGTCAGCTACGTTGCGCTGGGGGTGACTATCCTGGGGCTGGCAGGCTACGTGCTGCTCGACCCGGAAGACATCGTCCAGATGGTGACCGGGCGCACCGGGCAGTACGCGCTGACCACCTGGCTGCTGAGCCTGGTGTTTGTCGCCTTCGTCGTGGCGCTCTACATCCTGCTGCGCTCGGCGGACCTTCCACCCTGGGACCTGACCGAGGCCCAGAAATACCAGCCTTCCGAGCAGACGATCCAGTTGTTGGAGTCGCTGGATCAGGACGTCCACGTGACCGGCTTCTACGCGCAGGGGGCGGAAGAGGACGCCAAGGTCTGGCTGGACAACTACCGCCGCTACAGCAACGGCAAGCTGACCTACGAATTCATCGACCCGGACGCCAACCCCGGCCTGGCCGGGCAACTGGGCGTGACGCGCACCGGGGTGCTGGTCTTCCAGAGCGGGGACAACACCGCCGAGGCCAACTCCGCCAGCGAGCGCGAGCTGACCGGGGCGCTGGTGCGGGTGCTCTCCGGCGAGCCGCGCAAGGCGTACGTGATCACCGGACACGGCGAGCGCAGCATCATCGATGGGGCTGGCGAGGGCTACCGGCAGGCCGATCAGGCGCTGACGAACGCCAACTTCGAGGTCGAGACGCTCAACCTGCTGGAGACGGAGAGCGTGCCGGATGACGCCGACCTGGTGATCATCCCCGGCCCGACGAGCCAGTTCGCCCAGCCGGAGGTCGACGCGCTGGCCGCCTACCTGGACGGGGGCGGCTCGCTGTTCGTGATGAGCGATCCGGGCACCGGCGGCGGGTCGCTGGGCAACGGCGTGCTGGACGTGGCCTTCAACGCGGACGGCAACCTGTTCGCCTCGGCGGGCGCGGACGGCACGGCGAAGGTCTGGGACACCGAGAGCGGCGACGAAGTGCTCTCCCTGACCGGCCACAACGGCAGCGTGATAAACGTCGCCTTCTCCCCCGACGGGAACGAGATCGCGACCTCTGGCGCGGACGGCACGGTGCGGGTTTGGGACGCCGAGAGCGGCGACGAGATAGCCCAGCTCCCCGGCCAGACCGACGCGGTCAGCGACCTGGAGTACTCGCCGGATGGCGACCTGCTGGCGAGCGTGGGACAGGACCAGGTGGTCAACATCTGGGATACGAATAACTACGAGCTGGTGAGCTACGCGCCGATCCTGACTTCGGTGCCGCTCTTCGCGGCGGACTTCTCGCCGGACGGCTCGATGCTGGCGGCGACCGGCGCGCGGAACACGGCCAGCGGCGGCGTTACGTCGGGCACGTACGTGTGGGATGCGACCAACGGCGACCAACTGGTTGACGTGTCTTTGCACTCTGCCCTGGCGCTGGGGATCAGCTTCTCGACGGATGGCAAGTCGGTCTACACCACCAGCGTGGACGGCACGCTGGGCGTGGTCGACGTGGCAAGCGGCGAGGGTTCCACGAGCAGCCTGTACCCTGACCAGGGGATCGTCACCTTCGACGTGATCGACGCGGATACCGGCGTGTTCGCGCTGGGCGACGCCTCGCTGCACGTCCACTCCCTCACAGAGGCGGCGGCGGACGACGAGGAGGTGCTCACCGGCCACGAGGACATGATCCAGGCGGTGGAGGTCTCCCCGAACGGCGAGCTGGTGGTCACGGGGAGCCGGGACGGCACAGCCCGTATCTGGAACCTGGATACGGGGGAGAACACCGTCACGACGCGCGGACACTCGGCCAACGACGCGCTGACCAACTACCTGAGCAGCGCGTGGGGGATCACGCTGGACGACGACGTGGCGGTCGACCTGTACACGGCGAGCGTGTTCGACCAGGTGACGCCCGTGATCTACAACTACAATCCTTCGTCGCCGATCACCCAGCCGCTGAACGACTCGCAGCTACGCATGTTTATGGTGCTGGCACGCAGCATCACGATCGACAGCGCCATGCAGGAGGCCCTCTCGCTGACGCCGCTGCTCTACACCTCCAGCCAGCAGGGCGCGTCCTGGGGCGAGACCGACCCTTACGGCGGACTCGCGCTGGACGATCAGGACATCCCTGGCCCGCTGACGCTGGGCGTGAGCGGCGAGGACCCGGACAGCGGGGCGCGGATCGTGGTGGTGGGCGACGCGGACTTCGCGTCGAACGACTCCTTCAACCAGCCCGCCTATGGGAACGGCGAGTTCCTGATCAACGCCGCCAACTGGCTGACCGAGAGCGAGAGCCTGATCGACCTGCCGGGGCCGGACGTCGGCAACCGGACGATCGACAAGCCCTTCTCGCAGGCGGGACTGGTGATCATGTCCATCGCGTCGGTTTGCCTGGCCCCGCTGCTGCTGGTCGTCGCCGGTGGAGCAGTGTGGCTCGCCCGGCGGCAGCGCCGCTAGACGAGAGGAGGCGGAGATGGGCAACCTGCAAAGACGGCTGATCGTCGTCGGCGTCATCCTGCTGCTGTTCGTCGGGGTGGTGCTGGTGCTGCGTTTCGTCGACCTGGGCGGTGGCAGCGAGGAGAACGACCTCACCGTCGACCTGGCCGACCAGCCTGGGCCGCTTTTCCCAAGCGAGGTGTTCAGCTCGGTGACTTTCGTCCGGCTGGTCGACAACCAGACGGGCGCGGTCTTCCAGGCGACCGGCTCGGAGGACAGCTCGCTGGCCTGGACGATCGACGAGATGCCGGAGCTGACACCCACCCCCACGCCGGAGGCAGCGGGGGAGGGCGAGGAAACCGGCGGCGGGGCGCAGGAGCTGGTGCCCGACGCGACGCGCATCCTCTCGGCAGCGGGACAACTGGCGAGCCTCACGCCGACGCGCACGCTCAGCCAGGTGGAGGCGCTCTCGACCTACGGGTTGGGGGACGATCCGCACTATACGATCGAGTTCAGCACGAGCGCGGGCAACGACTACACGCTGTACGTGGGGGAGCAGAACCCCGCCGGGACGTCGTACTACGTGGGGCTTCCCGGCCAGCCGGAGGTGCACCTGGTGTCGTCCTCCGCGCTCAGCTCGCTGTTGGGGTTCCTGACCGACCCGCCGCTCACCGCGCCCACCCCGACCCCGACCGCAACGCCGGAAGGTGGAGAGGGTGAAGATGGATCGTAGAGCTAGCCGGGACCAGACACCCATCAACTGACTCTTTAACAGGAGGTTCGCCCTGTATGACTGTGGCGAACCTCCTGCGATCGACGTAAAGGACACAGACGATGCCTGATTGGTTGGACTGGACGCAGCGGCTCGCCGCCATCGCGCAGACCGGGCTGTTCTACGCGGAAAACCCCTTCGACAAGGAGCGTTACGAGCAGATTCGGGGGATCGCGGCGGAGATCACCGCCGCGCACGCGGGCGGTGAGACGGAGGAGATCGTCGACCTGTTCGCCCACGACAGCGGCTACGCCACCCCCAAGGTCGACATGCGGGCGGCGATCTTCAAGGGCGATAAGGTGCTGCTGGTGCGGGAGGTTTCGGACGGCGGCTGGACGCTGCCCGGCGGCTGGGCGGACGTGGGCGAGCCGCCTTCGGTGGGAGTGGTACGCGAGGTGCGCGAGGAGGCCGGGTACAAGTGCCACGCGGTGCGCCTGCTGGCCGTCTACGACCACCGCCACCCTCGACACGGGCACACGTTCTATATGTACCACGTGTTCAAGATGTTTTTCCTGTGCGAGCTGACCGGCGGGGAGCCGACGACCAGCATCGAGACGGACGGGGTGGGCTTCTTCCCGGTGGACGACCTGCCGGAGCTTTCGGTGATGCGGGTCACGGCGGGACAGATCAGGCGGCTGTACGTGCTCTCGCAGGACCCCACGCTGCCCGCGGATTTTGATTAGAGGCTCTCACGTCAGGGCCGGGTATGCGGTCAGATGGATTGGGTCGTTCTGCGCTGCATGGGCATCGGGATCACCGCGCTGCCATCAGGGCGGATGATTGTCGATGCTCACATCCCCAGGATGGCGGGCAGGGTTAGCGCGATCACCACGACCAGCACCCAGATCGCCGGGGCGGAGGTCAATATCTGTTCCTGGCGGCGCGCGATCTGGGCGGCTTCCACCTCGCTGCGCGACAGCCACCAGGGGATGCCGCGCTCTTCCAGCAGGTAGATGGCTGCCCCCAGGCCAGCGCCGTAGGCGAGGTGGCCGACCAGCGCGGGGAAGGCGTCGGCGGCAGCCGAGACCGTCCACTGGGGCGGCTCGCCCAACAGCACCGGCATCAGGGTCAGCGCGCCGAGCACCCACCAAAAGAACCCATAGGACACGCCCCACCCCAGCGCCGATCCCAGGTCGTAACTCTGGAGCCGGAAGAGCAGGCTGTAGCTCACCCCGATCACGCTGGCGATCAGCAGGTGAACGATCAGGCCGGTCACCAGCGAGGTTGAGCCGACCAGGCTGGCGACGCCCGGCAGGAAGCCGACCCGCGCCATGACCAGCGTGAACAGCAGCCCGCCAACAAGGCCCGCCAGCATCCCACGCCCCAGGGCGCGCAGACCCTGTGTGCCTATCCCCTCCTGATCGTGGCGTCCCAGGTCGTCGGCGAATAACAGATGCACGATCCGGTCCAGCCATTGGTAGATCAACGCCATCCCGGCCCCAAACAGGAGATAGGCAGGCAGTGTGGCGAAGTCATCACGCACCGCGCCGAGCGCCCAGGCCGGGCTCTCCCCGCTGAGGAAGGGGGCCAGCGTCTGAGCGCCCACCACCCACCAGACAAACCCGTAGACACTGCCCCGCATCAGGGCCGCGCCCGACCCGTCGAACGGGTGAGGGTACAGCCAGGCGAAGATGCCGCCTGCCAGCAGCCCGATCAGCAGCGTGATCAGCCAGGCGGTCGCCGGGGTGTGGCTTTCCATCATCTCAGGCATCACGGCGTTCATCGCCATCAGCTCGTTCTGCGCATTCAGAAAAGTGCCCAGCAGCCACCCACCCAGCAGCCCGGCCACGGCCCCCCGCACGAGCGGCCCGCGAAGGGGTGCCCTATCCGGCTCCACCCGCCGCCACAGCACCGCGAGCACCAAGCCGACGATGATTCCGTAGAGCAAAGACCCCAGCATGGCGGGCAGGTGGTCTTGCGCGGCGTGCACGTCCCAGGTGATTGTCCCTTCCTGGATGAGCGGCACGAGGGTGAGCGCCCCGAACAGCCACCACAGCAGGCCGAACGTCGTGCCCCACAGCAGCATCTCGCCTGCTCCTGGCCGCTGCCGCGACATCAGGAGGCCGAACCCGGCCCCACCCGCCGCCCCGATCAGCGTCTGCGCGATCAGCCCCCCCGGCGTGAAAGCAGGTTCGCCGGGCATCCCGGCAGCGGCCAACTGGAACGCCAGGCTGCCGATCACCCCGGCGATCGCGCCCCACAAGAGCCAATTCCTGGTGGTTTTGGGTTGTTCCATAACGTCACGTCCACCCTATAATAGTCTCAATACGGGTCAGCGCCGGTGTCCGCCGCCTCCTGCCCGGATCGAGCGAGGACGGACGTGTCGACCGTGAGCACGATGTCACGCGGGAAGAACAGGTCAATCGTCCAGTCCAGCATGACGCGCACCTTCTTCTCCAGGCCGGGCAGCTTGCTCAGGTAGATGCTTCGCCACAGCAGCCAGGCCAGCAGCCCGGAAAAGCGGCGGCCCTGTATCTCCGCTGCCCCGGTGCGGTGGCCCAGCGCCACCAGCAGGCCGAGCGTCCTGAAGCGGAACGGCTTCGGCGCACGCCCTTTTAAGGCGGCCACAACGTTCTCCGCGACGACCTTGCCCTGGCGCAGGGCGTGTTGAGCGGTCGGCGGATAGAACTCCCCCTCGTGATGCGGGTCTGGAATCTGGGCGCAGTCGCCCACCGCCCAGACGTCGTCGACGCCCACCACCCGCATCGTCTCGTCGGTGACGATCGCGCCGCGCCGGTTAAGCTCGTGGGGCAGGGTCGCCAGCAGGGGGTTGGGTTGGTTGCCCGCCGTCCAGACCAGGGTGCGAGTGTCAATCGTCCGGCCATCCTGGAGGACGACGGCCTCCGCTGTCGCTTCTGCGACGCGCGCGTTCAACACGCACCGAATCCCCCGGTCTTCCAGCTTCCCCTGCGAGTAAACGCCCAGCGCGTGGCTCAATTCCGGCAGAATCCGGTCGCGCGAGTGCACCAGCATGAATCGCAGCTCCGCCGGGTCGATCCGCGGGTAATAGCGCAGGACGTCGTGAGCGAGGTCGAACAACTCGGCGACCGTCTCCGTGCCCGCGAAGCCGCCCCCGGCCACGACGAAGGTCAGCTGCCGCTGCCGCTCCGCCGGGTCAGGCTCCACATCGGCCCGCTCCAACAGCGAGATGACGTGGTTGCGCAGGCGCATCGCGTCTTCGAGAGTCTTCAGGGTGAAGGCGTGCTCCTCCAGGCCCGGCAGCCCCCGGTAATCCGGGATGGAGCCTAACGCCAGCACCACGTGGTCGTAGGCGAGCGTCTCAGAGGGCAGGTTATGCCCGGCGTAAACGCGCACCGTCTGGCTCTCCGTGTCGATCGCCTCAACCGCCGCGCGCAGAAACCGCGTGCGCGGCGAGGCGGCCCGGATCGGCGCGCTGATGTGCTGGGCTTGCAGGGCGCTGGAGGCAACCTCGGCCAGCATCGGCGTGAACAGCAGGTAGTTGCTCTGGCTGACCAGCGTGACCTCGATGCTCTGGTCGCGGGCGGTGAGCTGCGCGAGGCGCTGGGCGGCGCTCACCCCGGCGAACCCGCCGCCGAGGATGACGACGTGGCGGGCAGGGGGAGCGGATGCCCGCCGCTCGCCTGCATCGGGCGGACGCCACCGCGCATAGGCGGCGCTGAGGGCGTGGAAGCTCAGGCCCAGCACGCCGCCATAGAGGGCGTGCCCGACGACGTTGAAGAAGGCGGTCCCCGCCTCGCTTAAGGCCCAGGTTGGCCAATGGCCCATCAGCAGCGGGGCCAGCGTGAGTGGCCCCAGCACCCACCACAGTAGCCCGTACAGGACGCCGCTGCTGATCGTCGCGGCGAAGCTCTCGCCCGGCTGGCCGAAAATCACGCCGAAGCCAGCGCCGACCAGGGCGGATATCAAGAAGTGGACAACCGTGCCCCCGCCCAGGGTGGTCAGCCCGATCAGACCGAGGCTGTCCGCCATCATGTCGTTGGCCTGCAACGCCCAGCCAAACGCCAGCCCGCCAACCAGACCGGCTGCTGCGCCCAGCAGGGCATCACGGCCTCGCGTTGATGTCATGGGAACGTCCGTTTGCCTTTAGATACAGAACTGCGCCGTGGACCCGGCAGCTGAGGTGCTGCCGTGAGAACGGCTCAAGGTGGCTTTTATCCCTGAGTCAGTATACCTATCAGTTATTAACAGAATCTTATACTGTGCTCAGGCTCATCGTGGATGCGGATGAGCGCATTGGGGAGCCGACGACGAGCATCGAGACGGACGGGGTGGGCTTCTTCCCGGTGGACGACCTGCCGGAGCTATCGGTGATGCGGGTGACGGAGGGGTAGGTCAGGCGGCTGTACGAGTTAGCGCAAGACCCTGCGTTGCCCGCGGATTTTGATTAGAGCAGGCCACATATCTATAACTCAAACTGAATAGTGCTTCCATCCTCCGAAACTTTGGCTTTTTTCGGATGGAGTTGGACGCGTATCCGCCCGAATAACATATCTGCTTGTTTGACAAATATTGGGCCAATGTTATTTCGGGGTGAATACCATTCTGCCATGATTATCTGGTTGTTATCATTCCACCCAGAGAACGATCTTAAGCGTTTATCATGCAGGTAGACTCGAAGGAAAACATACTGAGGTCTCCGTAATCTTCCGTACTCACCACTAAGACCCAGTTTCTTGATACGGTGTCTCCTGAGCTTCTTAACCATGTGTTTGAGCACTAAGTCTATACCAACGTTCTCAAAATCTGTTGTTAGGGGCAATACTATGAACGCTTCTATTCTCCTATGTTTCAATG
>Ga0315536_1001443_pt1 | contig 11889 bp, 12 predicted proteins | sample SalMarSW160230MG_FD_203093 | JGI IMG/M metagenome (GOLD analysis project Ga0315536, IMG submission 203093) | Salt marsh sediment microbial communities from the Plum Island Ecosystem LTER, Massachusetts, United States - Salt Marsh Sediment SW1602-30 ... | reverse complement strand
GTCGGATAGGTCGGGCGGGTTGCCCCGCCTTTCCCTCCTAAGAACCGTACTTGCGACATTCACCGCATACGGCTCAAGCACCCTAAAGGTAACCAGGTTACCCGGCAATTCCAAAATCAGGCGGCCATTTTCCATTTGAGAACTTTCTGATATTCTGACCGAGGAAGTCGAACCCGGTATACACATCTGTGATTTTGGTTTTAGTCTCCGATAGAGTCAGACCTCGTGTAGTCAGGAAATCGGCAATAACAGGTTTAACAACGTTCATTAATACCTCTTTGCTTGATCCTGTTACAATAAAGTCATCTGCGTATCTCACAAAATGGATTTTGTGGTAGTTCCTTCGGCAGCCATCGTATTTTCTGATACGAGTGTTAACACTTTTATAAATGGCTTCTTCCAGTCCATCCAGTACCATATTTGCAAGAGTGGGAGAGATTATACCTCCTTGTGGGGTTCCTTCCTTTGTGGGGAACAGTTTGTTCTTGTCAATAAATCCAGACTTAAGCCACTTGGTAACAATTTGTTTATCAATGAGGATGTGATTAGTGATCCAATCATGACTGATATTATCAAAACACCCTTTGATGTCACCTTCCAGTATCCATGTGGCACTGTCGTTTCTCGAGAGGTGTATATAGCACCTTTCGATAGCGTCATGGCAGCTTCTCTTACGGCGGAAGCCGTATGAGGAAAGGTCTGCGGTTGTTTCCGATACCGGATCGAGAGCAGCCAGGAAAAGAGCTTGCATAGCCCTGTCATTCATTGTAGGTATTCCGAGGGGTCTTTCTTTACCATTCTTTTTCTTGATGTATACCCTTCTCAGAGGTTTAACAGTATATCCTTTTCTGCTTAACGATTTTGCAGCTTTCAGTTTTTGTGCTGGGGATTTCCATAACACCCCGTCAATGCCGGGAGTGTTCTTTCCTGAATTTTCAGTAACTCTCTTAACAGCCAATAATTTTGCTGCAAAAGAGTGCGTCAGTAACCATTGCAAGGTTCGTGCCTTGTTAGGTTTTCTTTCGCTGATTGCCTTTGCAATACGTCTCTGCAATGACCTTACAATCTTATACACCTTATCCCATGGAATAAAGTTCCACGCTGTGGCGAAAGTCTTAAGAGCACATCTTTTTGAGGGATTCATTTGCTTCCTTAAGTTAAAGTCTTACTACAGATTTCTTGCAACAGAGCACCAGATAAAATTCAGCCTGCTTTCACAGTGGGGCAAATTCTGAACCCCTATCTACCAAATTACATGATAGCCTTCGCTTCCTTTATCCTCCTTTACCTGCACAGTATTGTACTCTCGTCGCCGAGAGCCTACCCCGATGTTGGGGAACCATTCAGGCTTACCACGTTCCGCTTAAATAACAGGATGGGTTAGGTGCTGCCTATATGCCGAAGAGACTACATCCATGTATAGAATGCCAAATATATCTATATCCTGCCCTTTTACCTTTTGGTCAAAGCGTATCAATAACTTCCGCTTTTGCGCATGACGACACTTACAACAGTTCAAATGTTTTCACCATACCACCCAAGCCGGCACCTTCCGAATGTTATTATCGGGCAGGTAACCTTGTCCCGGCAGCTCCACACCCGGAAATCACTCTCCACGCATGTGCCGGTAGGCTCATCTGATGGAACAGAAGGTTAACTCGTGTTGTAGAATGTTGTCATAATGCAATGGTTAACAGTTATTTAGGCGACATCGTGTCGCACGTCAGCTTATGCCTAATGGCCCGGCAATAAAGGGGCCGACCGTTAATAAATTGTCCGTGTTAGGTGGTCGTAGCAATTTTATTATCGTCCTGTAAATACTGATCTTATGCTTATTGGCAATCTCTTTGTTATAAGCTATCTGTCTTATCTTTTCTTGACATTTGGAAAAATCTGGTCAGAGCGACTCCTATCGACATTCCTAAAACCAGAATAAACCAAAATCCAGCATCGCTGGGTTTACATGCAATTCTTGAATAAAAAACCACAAACAAGGCAAGTGTTATTACTACAGGAAATAATGCATACGTTAGGCCTTTTCTCTTTTTCATGTTGTTAAGTTTTAATTATCAATGAATAAGAATCTAAAATTATGATATTAATTTAATATTATCTATGAAATTTATTAGGTGCCGTTATGTGGTATAGCAGCTATGCCCCATAACGGCCCGGCGGTTTGGTTAGTTGCCGGTAGCCTGCCCCGACGCAGGCGGGGCGTCGCGGTGGCGTGGTTTTTGTCTGCCTGACCGACGTCAGCCGGGCGGGCCAAGTCCCGATAGATGGAAGAGCAGTTTCTCGTCAAGATGTAGGTGTCCGGGCTGACGACTTCGTCGGCCGTAGGCAACTACGTCGTACGAATGCCGAAGGCAACCGAGGACCGACCTGAATTTACTTTGCAAAGCAACATGCAATTATCTTTCGGTCCGAGCTCGGCGAAGTCAATTAACTAAACCGTCCGTATTAGGCGCCGGAGATATTTTAAAATTGTCACAATGGGAGGGATTTATATTAAGGTCATTTGTCATGGTTCATAATCTGTCTTGTTATAGGGATCATTGCAAACTTTAGATTTTAAATTAATTGAATTTTGCTATTAATTTATTAATCTTTTGAAGCATTTTGTCCTTATTCATAACTGAGCCAGCTTTTGCACATTCGGTTAACCAGTCTGCTATTGCAACAAGACCTGATAGCTTTTCTGTTTTTGGAGACCAAGTTTGACCTCCAATTAATCCAAATCCATTTTCAAATGTTAAGAAGAAATAATTAGTTCCATCTAAACCATCGGACAGATAATCAAACTTAGCTTGTGAAATAGCCAGAACAAATAATTCATGAATTTTTTTGGTAATGGAAGAGTCAAACACTATTTTATAATTATTGCATTTTATTTGATCATTAGGTTTTGGAATATTCCAAATTTGTTGTTTCGCAATACGATATGTTAAATAAGTCTTACCATCTTTTGTGTCGAGTGAAATCAAGTACTCTGGTAAAAATGAAGGCAGTACAATAATTCGTAAATCTGTTTGCAATGATAAACTATCAAACAGGACTTTTTTAACGGCTGAATAATAAGATTCCTGGAGATTATTTCCTGAGAACAATCCTTTCTCTGGTTGAAGATTGTCTGGTTGAGCTTTAGAACTTAAGCATAGTCCAATGAAAACTACAATAGAGATTAGCTTTTTCATGTATGAGTTTAATAGTATCCTGAAGCCAAAAATCACGGAGTCAAGGTACAATATTTTACCTTGACCGTTAGGTGACGGAGGGATTAAATCCAGGTAGCGAAGACTAAGTTTTAGTGTCATAATGAAGTTGTCCGGGCTGACGACTTCGTCGGCCGTAGGCGACTACGTCGTCCGAAGGCCGAAGGCAACCGAGTCTTACGTAATTGTCCAGTTGTGATTTGCCAAAATAATGCGGAGTTATAGTGAGTTCATGCTTTTCTCCTTTTCAAGTGCTACTCTTGTTCTTGGTAAACTTTCAGGATAATTTTTTTGAATAAATTCGATCATTTTTTCCCTTATATATACTCTTAAGTCCCATGCTGTTGGTGAGTTTTTAGCACTCACCAGTATCCTGATTTCCAAAGTAGATTCTTTGGAATCAGTTACTTGCAGAACATTTACATTTTTGTCCCACAATTCACTTTCATTTAATAATCTTGAAAGTTCATCTCTCATTGCCTGAAAGGAGATTGTATAATCAGTATAAATAAAAACGGAACCTATTAATTCAGCAGATGTTCGTGTCCAGTTCTGAAATGGTTTTTCTAAAAAGTAAGTGGAAGGCAGGACTAATCGCCGTTTATCCCAAATTCTTACCACCACATAGGTTAGATTTATTTCCTCTATCCAACCCCATTCATTTTCAACAAGTACAGCATCATCAATTCTAAAAGGCTCGGTAATAGCAATTTGAATTCCAGCTAACAATGCTCCAACTACTTTTTGGGCGGATAAACCAATAATAATTCCAGCCAAACCTGCAGAGGCAAAAAGTCCAATTCCAATCTTCCTGATACTATCAAAGGATAGCAGGACTATTCCTGTTGCAAAAAGAATAATTGCAAATATGATTACTTTTTCGAGAAGATTAATTTGAGTATATATTTTTCGGGATGTAAGATTGTCTTCTTTGGAAATATCAAATTTTTTTAAATAGGTCGTTTTTAATGTCCTTATTAATACAATTAAAAACCACGAAATACCAATTGTTACAAGAATATGACTATTATTATATAGTATTGATAATACACCCTTGGCATGATCAGTAAAACGGCCAAGCATTGGTTTAATAAATAAAAATACTATCGTAAAAAAGATACTTAGTATAATTTTATAATATTTTTTCATTATTGCTATTTATTTATTGTCATAAAAATAGTTAAAAAATAGAACTTTGTCAGCATGACGCTAAACCGGCCCCGGTGGTATGGGAAGTTGCCGTCTTTGTCGGGGCTGGCGTGGTTTTTACAAAGTCCCGGTAGACGGATGTAAGTTTTCCCAACTGGAATTTACTTTGCACAGCAACCTGCAGTTGTCATTCAGTCCAAGCTCGACGAAGTCAATTACCTATTCCATCCGTGTTATATGTAGGGTTAATTTTAAAACTGTCTCGGTGCCCAAAAACTGTCTCGGTATAATTTTGTCTCATTACATAGCTAGACAGGATATTTGTCAATACCCGTGTGTTGTGAGCTGAGCTTTATTGTTTTCCGTATTCCGAATATTATAAATCCAATCCCAATAAAAATGTAAGGAAGACTCAAGAGTTGTCCCATATTAAAAGTCATTCCATCTTCAAAACCTACTTGATTTTCCTTAACAAATTCAATAATAAATCTGGATGTAAAAAATAAAACAGTTGCAAGCCCAAAGAAGAATCCGTTTTTAAGTCTATTTCTCATTTTTTTGTAAAGAATCATCATAATCGTAAAAATGATAAAATAAGAAATCGCCTCGTACAATTGAGCTGGGTGTCTCGGTACGTTATCTACTCGCTCAAAAATCACACCCCAAGGTTTTGTTGTCGGAATGCCGATAATTTCAGAATTCATAAAGTTTCCAAGTCTGATAAATCCAAAGCTCAATCCTGCAACAACCGCAATCAAATCAATGGTGTCAATCATTGAATGTTTAAACTTTCGAGAATAGAAAAATAAGGCAATCAGTAATCCTAGTACACCACCATGACTTGCCAATCCTTGATATCCGATAAATTTTATCCCACCATCAGGAAGAAAGGTAATTGGAAGAATCATCTCCAGAGGATGTGATAAATAGTAAGAAGGCTCATAAAATAAACAGTGTCCAAGTCGTGCCCCTGCCAGTATACCAATCATTCCGTAGATTGATAATCTCTCCAGGTTTTCCGATGGAATTTTTTCTCTCTTAAAAATCCACCCCAAAATGTAGATGCACAAAATCAATCCACCTACAAAGAGTAATCCATAGTATCTAATAGAAATCCCAAAAATATTTACTATCTCAGGGTCAGGGTTCCAGTGAATATAGTTTAAAATCATATCTTATGTTTCATTTTTGTAATGTCGCTGTCTGCTTTGCGCACAAAGATTGTGTAAACGCCATAGTGGCGTTTATTTCTGACCTGTGCGTTCGGAGTCCTGGCATACGTAGGGAATTTAAAGCTTATAGTCAAACGGTCCCTTCCTAATGATTGGCTGTCTGTATAAATAACTTATCGCAAGTATTTTCTTACTACATAATAGTCAGCATGCTCTTTTGTTATCTGGAAATTGTGTTTTTCATATAAGTCTAATGGCCCATGATAATGTTTCTCACAGGATAAACTACCTTTTCCTGGGTAAGCCTCTAAATAGTCATAATCCAGAGATGAATAATCAATAATAATTTGTTCAAGAATTTTTTGTGCTATCCCTTTTCTCCTTAAATCAGGACTTATTACAAAGCATACAATTGAACATACTTTATCATCAGGATTATCAATCAAATCATAATACTTTAATAATCTTTGATAATTAAGTCTATTATTTGCGTTGCACCATCCGACAGGTTTATTGTCATGGAATGCCAAATATCCAGACATTTTATTCTCATTAATTAACTTCATTACCGAGGAGCGGTTTTCATCTTTATTCCATTGATCATTTGTCCCTATAAAATGGAATGAATAACAATAGCATCTCGACCAATCTGGATTTTCTGTAAAGACCATATTATCGAAGAAAAATAAATAGTCATTTAGTAAATCAGTTGATAATGGTTTAATTGAAATATCCATTGACTCTGTATTAGGTATATAATGAGATATTTGTGAGTAAACAAGGCCCGGTAAATATAAAAAAAATGTCTTGTTGTACGAAGTTTTTAAAAGGAACTAATCCGAGTAGATGGGAAGTTTTTGTCTCGTCATTTATAATTTGTCAAGGCAGAGTTATCTTTTTATTAATGCGTTTGTCCCCCAACCAGATTCTACTATTGTCTTGGAGAAGCTGGTCTATGGTAATTTGATATTCTAATCCGGGGAAAGCGAACGAGATTCTATACTCTCCTGGATTTAGCGGGCTATTAATAGAATAGATTATGTTAAATTCTTTAGACTCTCCTGACTTTAATTTAGATAACCAGTCAATATTCCAACTATTCCAAGGGTCAGGAACTTGAGGTTGAATGCTACTTGAAAAAACTTCATTGTTTGCTGAATCAAAAATACTCAAACCATTTGTAAAATAGTGAAATAAATTAAGTCCGGTTTTGTCAGGATCAATGATTAAAAGATCAGACTGATCATTGTTTGAAATTGTAAATGTCAGAGATAGTTGAGGTCCAATTATGTCAATTGAAATTGATGAGATTGAAAGTCCTGAATGCAGGAGATCATGGTTTTTTAATAGGTTTATAATTCTTGAGTCACTACGTACGTCTGGTTTTTCAGGCGACCAGTTCTCAATTCTGAGTGCATAGTTTCCAAATAGAGAAGGAGGTGAATAAATGAATGGGCCTGTTGGTACAGAGCTGGCATAACCAGGCCAAAACGTACCTGAATAAATGACATCTCCATTATCCAAAAAGGTAAAAGTGTTTTTATCAATACTTGAGAATTCATCATGGACGGTTTTGAAATACATGATGTTAGTCGATGTGTCATAAAGTTCAATATCGCTGAACTTATATTCAAGATCCTTTCCAATTTTGAAGAAGACCTCACTATCGTTTTTTTCGCAAGAAGTCAGAATTAACAGAGTTAGGATAATAAATAGAATTGACTTTTTCATGGGTAGTTGGTTATTAGTCAGTAGTATATTTGCCTCAAATTTTATGCCATAATATATTGAAAGTCATCGTTGTGGAGATTTTCATGAATTTTTGATGAGTTATATTTAGGCAAGTCCATCTTGATTATTTAGTTTTGGCTGACGTTGCCTAAATATAACGGCCTGGCAATAAAGAGGGCCATAACCCGGTTGCCGGCAGCCGGTTAACGGTTTTAAAACCTTTATTGTCCGTGTTAGCACAATTAATCTGTTAGTTCTCTCGTCGGGTGAAATTGAAATTTATCTTAGTTTTTCTTTATAAATTCTCGAATAATGGGTTCTGCTTTCTTAATGTCAAGTTGTCGAATATAAAGGTCAAGAGCGCTTGGAGTGCCACTTAAGAAACTATCGCCAGAGTTATTTCGAATCGTGGCAAGAATTCCATTTTGTTCTAATTTGTCTTTCAAAATACGTACCAGGCTTTCGGTCCCGCTAAAAGCCTTGATTAATTTGTCTATTTCTTTCATTGTGTCGAGTTATTAAATTATCATATTCATTATTAACATGTACTCATAAGTGTCAAGATTTTTTAAATTACAAGATTAAATAGATTTCTGTTAGCACAAGTAAATTATTTTAATAATTGTCCAGAATTGGCCGGAACGGAACTTGTAAAAGGATGAATAACTGTCTTGTCAAGACAAATTGTCAAGGTATAACGTGAGCGAAGGCGCCAGACTGCCGCGGGGGCATAACACCCAACCATTACATTCTCTTAGGTCCTGGTACTTTAGCCGGCCTGCCCGACTGAACGACGTCAGTTGTTCGGGCGGGCATGACAACAGTGCGTTGGCCGGTAGCCCTATTGACTTTGTCTCGGTAGTGTTATTTTGTTAACAGTTGTAGTGTGGTTGTGGGATGAGGTTCTTTCATTCTGCATTATCGTAAGCAGTTTTTATCCATTCAATTACTTCATTGTCAATGTCGTTTATATCAGTCAAGTTGATTTTGTGAGAACACATTGCATTTGATGTATTAATCCCTTCCAACTTTCCTTTTGGTTCTTGTCCTTTAAGGTTGATACCAATTTCAAATCGTGTTTTTGTTGCTGGTTGAAGGATGGCAAATTGTTTTTGACGCCTTAAGCTCACATATGCATTTTTTGGTGCAATTTCTATGTCTTTACCAAACTTATGAATTTCAGCTATCAACTTCTTGTAAATTGGCCTAAAATGTTCTTTACCTTTATATTGCTTTTCAATTAACTCGTCTTTATTTTCTACTGACCCTGCATCTGCACCCCGCGATTTCATTGCAACCATATTTGCAAATCCGTGGGTAAAGGAGTGTTGTTCCTTCAGAAACTTTAAAATTTGACCGTGCTTTTCAAAGTTTTCTTTTTTGACAATCTCAATCCACTGTTCTAGCGTTTTGCCCGTGTTTTTGAGCAGATTGTCCAACATTGTTTGTTCGGCTTTATCCATAGTCTAATTGTTATAATTGTTCTAAGTATTTTTTTAGTTTATTTAGAGACATCTCATTTCCCTGAATAAAGAATTTGAGTAATTCACGCCATTGTTGATCATTTTTATAGCCAATACCGTATATAGTCAATTTGGTCTGGTTCTCATCCACTTTTTCAAAGTCAACGATACTATAGAGATTCTTTTCTTCACCAATCATAAATTCAGGGAAATTCTCGTTTAACTCTGCTTGCATTGTGATTTGCTTTTGAGGAATATAATTCAAAATGTGATTTACAATTGTTCCTTTGTCGCCAATAGATGCGGTCGAGTCATAATGTGATTTTATTGTTCCATTAATTTTAAAGTCCATTTCTACAATAGGAGTCACCCACTTTGTCCATCCTTCTGGTGTAGTATATGCATTCCAAACTTTTTCAACAGAGGTATTTATTACAATCTCTTGTTGAAGTATCAATTCTCCTGAAGGTAAAGTGTCTGTTCGACTAGTGGCTTGCCCAAAAGTCAAGTTGGTCAGGAACAATATTGTCAATGTTAAAATGTATTTCATTGCTTAAAGATTTTATTGGTACAGCTGTCCCATAAACGGCGCAGCCTCGGTACAAGCATTGTGTATTTGTCCTGATAGCAGGTGCAAAAGCAAAAACTGTGACGAACCCATAAATTTTATTGTCCGTGTTAGGTGGTCGTAGCAATTATTATATTTTGGTATTAGTTTGTCTATTAGGTGATTGTCTTAAGATTTTTTACCTGCCTTTTAGCCATTATATTTTCAAATCTTGTGTTACTGATTGGGTGATGGCTAATAACTTCATTATTATGAATTATGCAAAAAGTCCCGAAGGCACAAGGAGTTTGTTGAGCTGATTCGGAATCCTGTATTTCTATCAGATTGGCTTTAATATTTAGCTTCTTAGCGGTCTTGAGAATCGCATCTACATTTTTTACTGAATATGGACATTGTGCTGAACGAATAATAGTCAGGCCTTCTGAATGCTTTTCCAGGGAGGTGCTCTTAAATTTGGGGTCAGATGTCTTTTGATTAAACTTTAAAACCAGAAGTTCAAAGTCAGGTTTTGTTTCGTCAACCAAGATGAATCCTTTTTTAAGAAAAATTTCCTTTTTTGCCATGAAAGGTCCCTTCCTGGTAACAACCGCAACACCATTCATATTTGCAAATTTTGCATCCTTGATGCATTCATCAATTAAAGAGGAAGCAAGACCTTTTCTTTTGAACTCGTTTTTAAATCCGACAAAAACACAATGAATAAACATATATCCGTCAGCATCTACCGGTCGATGAGCATATTTCCCTGGGAGATACTCTAGCATGCCTTGATATCCATCTTTTTGTGAAATGACTGCTTTTATTCTTAACCCTTTAGGATAGTATTCCTTAAACCAGTCTATTTTTCTTCTTAACTCCAAATGCTTTTCAACGTCTTTGTATCCACAGACACCATAGTCAGCAATGTTCTCTGGTGTAAGGTCAATGATTTCTATATCGGTCATATTATTACTGTTAACTTAACAATATATGAAAATCCATTATCAAAGTTAAAAATATTAATTGTCGTGAAATTGTGAGTCACGGTTTGACAATTTGTTTACTTTATTTTTCATGATAGTAGTTTTTGTAAACGTAAGTGTCTCTCAAAAATCGTTCAGTCATAAATTGACTCTTTAAATATCTCTTTTATTTTTCCTCTCCAATTCTTTCTCCCATTTTAACAGTAGTTTCATAGCCCTTTGCTGTATTGATCAATAAATCCTCATCAATGTGGATTTTACTTTTTTCAAACAGCAGTACTACCGTTGAGCCTCCAAATTTAAAGTAGCCTTTCTCTTCACCTTTATTTACAGAACTTCCCTTAAAAGTTTGTTCGATGCTTCCTACCAGGGTGGCACCAACTTCGGCCATAATAACATCACCAAACAAAGGATTTGAAAGAATTGTATATTCTCGTTTGTTTAAACAGAATATTTCAGCCTTTTTACGCAAAGCAAAGGGGTTAACGGAATAATAGTCACCATCAATCTTTTTGTTTGGAGATAAATTTCCACTGACTGGAAAATGAAAACGATGGCAATCGAACGGGGCCAGTCGGATGATAAGCAGGGAACCATCATGGTACTTTTGTGCAAGATCAGGATTATCCAAAAAGGAGGATACATCAAAGCGCTTTCCTTTTATGATAAAATCGGAGTTACTAATATCGGTGTAAGCCAAAATTTTCCCATCGGCAGGTGATACAACAATATTAGAGCTGGTATCTATCGGCCTTGCCTCATCCTTTAGTTTTCGGGTAAAAAAATCGTTGAAATTGTTGAACTCCTGTTTTTGAGCAACGCTCATATCAATATCAAAATCTTCAATAAAGGGATGTATCTTTTTCGCTGAAGAAGTGCGATCCATCATATTACCATAGATCGTTGAAACTAGCTTTCTTTTCGCCAACGCCCACAAGGTTGCTTCTCCAATTGGATTATAATACAACCATACTAACCACTTTTCTCCGGCCACCTTTTCGGTTTTTATTTGCCCACTTTCTCTTTCATAATATTGAATGGGATCTTGAGGCGTTAGGGGATAAGAGGCTAGGCTGATAATTATTACAAGCAACAACAAAATGATGCCCCACCTCATTTTAGTTTTTGTTATTTTCATGTTGCTTTGTTTGCCTTGAGAAGCAAATATAATACAATGTCCTATATTTTAACCCACTTTCCATTAATCAATAAACTCTCAACAAGGTGGGCTTCTTTCCGAAATCAAATTCTTTTAACCAGCCGAATGTAAATTTTATTATTAGGGTTTATGGATGTAATAATCCGATGCTATTAAACGCTTTAAATAAATAGTCAATTACTCTTCTTCCAGATTCTGTTGCGCAGTATCGCGGTAGAAGTTCGGCTGAAGCCAGTCAACTATCACGGTGCAGAGATTAAATTGCGTGCAGCTGTGGTAGTCCGGGTGCATTGTTTTGCAGTTTCTATCTGGATTGTACAGTTGATGTATTTCATCATCTGCAATCATTGCCGCGTGGTCGCAAAACCCGTCAAGTGTTATATTGATTGCTGCAATTAATTTTCTCATAAGGAGCTGTTTATAGTCCGGAAGAATTAGAAGCTACAGAAACGACCCCGTTTTAAGTTCCCCAT
>Ga0315536_1001441_pt1 | contig 11893 bp, 4 predicted proteins | sample SalMarSW160230MG_FD_203093 | JGI IMG/M metagenome (GOLD analysis project Ga0315536, IMG submission 203093) | Salt marsh sediment microbial communities from the Plum Island Ecosystem LTER, Massachusetts, United States - Salt Marsh Sediment SW1602-30 ... | reverse complement strand
GAAAGAGAATTACAAATTATTCAGCTGAGTGAAAATAGTGTGCTCATACCTACCCGCCAGGCTTTTATAATTTACAATCTGTCGCGTTTGGGATTATCTTCATCAGTTTCCGATTTGAAAATCAACAGGCTTGTTTTTCAGGGGAATAAAAAGAAGATTGAATTTTCTGGAGGAAACACGCGCGAAATAAAAGTATCTTACATTACTAATAATCTTACTGTTTATTTTGCTAATCCGGGTCAGTTTTATGTGGAGCAGAAGGAGTTCCAATATAAGCTTTCAGAGATTGATGATGACTGGCACACTACGACCAGGGATAATTTTTCGTATCTGAACCTGGGTTATGGTACTTACAATCTTGTTATCCGGTCAGATATAACCAGTAATTTCGATAAGGTGACATTTACCATTGAAAGGCCATGGTATCTGGAATGGTATTCGTTTATCTTATATGTTCTCATCCTGACAGGCATAATTGTTTTAAGTATAAGGATATTCCGGATTGAACTCAGAAAGCAAAAGCAGCTGATAGAATTCGAGCTAAATACTAATAAACTTGAGAGTGAACTGGATTACAAAAGTTATGAGTTAATGTTGACAATGAGATATCTTATTCAAAAAAATGAGATACTAACGCAATTGCATGAACAAATAACCACACTTCAGGAGCAATCATCAAAATTTCCCGTGAAATTCATCCGTGATATGGAAAGGATAATAAATCAGGGTCTCGATTCCCAGACCGAAGAATGGAAGAATGCAATGAATGTTTTGAAATTATCGCAGCAGGGATTCTTTAAAAGATTAAAAGAAAAATATCCTGAGCTGACTCCCCATGATCTGCGACTGAGTTCTTATCTGAGTATGAACTTTACTACGAAAGAAATTGCGAAACTATTGAATATTTCAGCCAGAGCAGTCGAAATAAGCAGGTACAGGTTAAGGCGCAAATTAGGCCTTGGCCATGATATAAATCTTACCGAGTTTCTTATTAAGGAATCTGAAAGAAAAGATTAACCCATATTGGCATAATAACGACTTCCCCGCATAAAAGAAAGGATTGTTCATATAAGTCTCATGAAATAACGTGTATTGAAGGTATTTCTTCCAGTGCCATTTCAATAAACTCTATATGTTTCCTGTTAATGGAGAGGAGGGAAACTTCAAAGAAATATCCGTCATCATTTTCTTTCAGAAACTTTATAACGGGTTCTTCTTTCAGGTTGCTCCAGGGTGCGTTAAGTATCTCTGTACGTATCAATGATTCAGATGCACTTGTATTGCCTGCTGACAAGTCAACCCGAAGATGCAGGACGTGTTCCTCAAGGGCATCCGGATATGCCAGTTCTGTGATTACTTCATTGACTATCCTGGAGTATGGGATGCGGATTATTTGTCCATCATCAGTCATGATCTTCAGATAAGTGAGATGCTGAGATTTGATCCTGCCTGAAAGATCTCCTGCCCGGACATACGAATCGTTCTTCAGGTTGTGTTTGAATCTGAAAATGATACCTGAAAAGATATCCTTTAGAAGAAACCAGGCCACGGATACTACAATTATCAGGATAATTGCATAAACCACGTATGTGTAGTAAAACTTTCCACTGAAAAGGAAATCAAGTGCCCAGAATATATATATCAGCCAGATGATCAGCTCTGCTGCTATAATCAGATTATCGATATAGTCTAATTCGGAGTAGCGGTTTAACAGGCGTTTTAGCACAAGCCTGGTAACCTTCAGGGCCAGGAAGAATGATACTGTAACTATAAGTGCGATAATAATTTTCATCTTAATCCAATCATTAGGTTAATTGAAGATCTGTCAAAGTATCCCTTCTCTTTTGAAAACCCTTATGAGATGGGGTTCAATGAAAGGATTAATAATATAGAGGTTCTCTCTTCGCTCTTCAATCAGGCCTGCCCTTAACATAGAACTGATAATTTCTCTCGTCATTTTGTCATCTGAAAAAAATATCTCATTTATCCTTTCAAGAGCCAGCCGTTTTTGCAGAATCATCTGGGTTAGTACAACTTTCCAATTATCATCCAGTTCTGCCAGGATTTTAGTATCCGGAAGATACGGGTTTTGAATATATATTTTCTTGTCTGAAACTTTTACAATGTTTCCGAGCCAGGCTTTCAGAGCAACTCCCGGATTACCTTCAGAATAATTGAAGTATTTATTGAATAAGCTTGCCATACGGATTTCTGACAAATCTTCCTCTTCCCTCTTATTAAGTACGAATTCCAGGCCACTTGAATGATGTCTGAGCATGATTATCTCCTGAATTTCTTTTGAATCGAAAGGCATTAATGGGATAACACTTATGAATGCATCCTGCAGGTTAACAATTTTGTTCATGAGTTCGAAAGCGAATGGATTCATGTTTACCACAAACAGGATTTTTTTGCTATATTTATTTATCAGATCGATAAGCAGTTTGATAACTTCCCATCCTTTAATGGATCGTTCCCACCAAAGCTCAAGATCATGAATGATGAGAACGCTCCCCTGGGGAAGAGCTTCCATTATTTCCTGTATACTACCCAGGTTAAAGGTAACCTTCCCTAGTTCGCTCACGAAATCTGACACGTTGACTGATCCTTTATATATTGGGGAAAGATGATGTACCTTCTCTTTTTTGAACCCCTTTTCGGTTAAATGCCGGCAGAAAGCTGTCTTTCCCGAGTTTCGCTCTCCAATAATCATTATGCCTCCCTGATACCCTGAATTATTTCGACGCACACCGGTTCTGAACATCTCTTCATTCTTCTCACGACTTATCCAGAAATCCTCACTAATGCTTGATCTTCCACTAAATAGATTTTTGTAGAACTGGGGTAAATCATCAATCACTTTTTTCTTCGGGCTAACCATTTCAACAAGGTCAAGTATTTTTTGATTAACAGTACCCTTCCTGTCAGATTCCATGATTTTTTTTGCCAGTAAGATCCATTCGCTCCTGGAATAGAGTGCCCTGGTAGTTAAATATTTGAATGATAATTTAAAACGGTCTAAATATGCATAAAATCTCTTTTTGACTTTTTTGCTCTGATGTTCTCTTATAAACCATGAATACTCTGAGACTGTTTCTGGTATTTTATATGCGGACAGTTTATCGAACACTTCTTCCAGAGCGCTCTCAATCAATTCTGTAATACTCTCCTTTATACGGTGTATATTTTCTTCCTCTTTCAGGATTTTTTGACAGGTGTCTTTAATAATTTGAGCAATTATCTGGGTTTTATCTGGCAGGTCTTCAGGGATATTATCAAGGTTGAAACGTGTCAGACTGAGCATATCATTTGTAACAAAAATAGAATTTTTCAATAATTCAGCTACCTTCTCCAGCTCATCATGGCTTGTACCAATAAATCTTGATTCGATATAAAAACGGGTGATTCTTCTCAAAGGTACATTCAGGTAATCTTCCGAATCAGACGGTGATGACTTAGTGTTACCGGATGAGGTAATTAACATGTTTTCGGGAAGGGTCTCAGCAAGCAGTAGTATTTCTTTTCCGAAACTCGTAAAATCCTTGAGAAGAGTAATACTTTCTTCGAAAGAGTTTATCGTAATTTTAAGTTCAGGAATATCGTCAGGGTTACCTCCAAACTTTTCAAGCTTTGATCTGAGTGACTGCAATTCCATGCCAAACCTGTTATCCAGCTGCCTGGAAATATCAAGGTTAAACTCATTTATCTTGTCTTTGATACGACTTTTATAGGATTGTAAAAGCACATCCATATGTACTTTATTGATCTGAAGCAGAGTTGTTTCATGCCAGGATTCGCTAAAACCAGAATTTTTTTGAACTAATTCCTCATAATATTTTTTCTTCCTTTGTTTACGTCTTATCCGGTAATTAATATCAACTCTTCCCATATCATTGCTCATCAGCTGAAGATTCTTACGAAACTCAAGCATGAGACGGTATAAGAGTTGCTCGTTTAAAAATGTAATACCGGCCATAAGTTTATCCATCCTTTTATTATTTGTCTCTCCAGCCATTGTTAAAGCATTAATAAGTTCATCCTTATTCACTGCTTTTTCAAAAAGATTCTCCAGCAGGCTGTCAACAGAGATGATCAGCGCCCTGACTTCCGAGAATTGCACTAAAAGATCAGTCTGGAATTTATTCAGATAAGCTGAAAGAAAATAATGACGGGTATTCCTTAAATAATAAGCTGCTATTTCATAGTAATGTATTTTTCCGGGTATCGTTTTCCTTGAAAATGGATGGGTCAGACGTTTCCTGAGGATAAACCACCTCAACTTGAAGGGGGTCTTTTTTTTCAGAGTAAGATCTTCTTTTTCATAATGGATTACCATTTTATAGGGAAATTGCAACAGATCCTGGTCAAGGCGATGAATATACCAATCTATACCGTTAGCCAAAGCTTCTTTCTGGATATTAAGTTTATTATCATCCAGATCAGTGAAAATGCGGTTTATCCGGAAATAGAAATCATTTTTAATTTTAATCAGTGTCTTTCTTCTCCGGTAAGTATCATCCAGGGTTTTTAACTTGTTCAGTTGAACAAATACCGTACTTATGGTTGCCAATAATTCATCGTAAAGTTTCTGCATTTCTGCAAAAACAGGGGCAATGGCCTGTTCAAAGAATTGTGTAAGGGTTTTCTGTCCGTTGGCGTCTATCTTTTTTATATCCTCATTAATAACCATGAATTTTGAAGGAACCAGTTCAGGTAGTATAATATTCAGAACTGAGGCGATCTTATGTTCTGGTTCCTGTTTTATTTCCAACCCGAGATCAAAAGATTCAAATCTCGTGGAACTGTTCACAAGTAGAAAAGTGCCCAGATGTTGAGAAAGAGCCATTACTTCGTCGTAGGTCTGGTCAATATGCTGATATTGGTTGTCGGGGATCCCTATAAAAGTCAGGTCAGTCAGTGAAGATTCCTTGATTATGATCTCCTGTTTCGACATCCCTTCAATACTGTTGTTAATAATTTTAATTTCCAGGTTGATCCTGTACCGGATAATGATTTTTTGCAGTGACTTGTAAATAGATTCAGTCCGTTCAGGCTGGCCGTTTATTATCATAAGCCTGATATGAGCATCTTTCCAATCACCTGCTGATGTAAAATGTCTTAGCAGGAAGATAGAAAAAGTAAGATTACTCCCCCATCCATGCCACCAGATATCAATTGTTTTCTTATTTCCGTATTTCTTATGCGAGTTATAATTCAGAAGGATTGTATTAAAGTCACTTTCTTCAAAGTTTCTTATCACATGCAGAAACTGTTCCTTGTTCCTGGAATTTTTGCTCCATCCCATAAGAATTGTGTTTGGTTCAATACCGGAGAAACCATACACACGTGATATCTCATCCATTCCACTATAGATATCACGGCACTTATGCTGGTGGATCACGAGTTCATCATTTCTGCCGGAAGCGGAATAATATCTTTTATCTTTAATTAAACGTTTTTCCGCAGATTCAACCATTTCAAAAGCGGAATACATTCCGAGTCTTCCGGTAAATGCACCAGCAAGTTCAACGAGGTGTGGCCGGGCTTTATCCTGGCCGCAAAAAAGAATTATATTAGGTCTCCAGTTACGCGTTTGCAGGGAAGATTTATTCAGTCGCTGAAGCCCTGTCCTTACCAGGGTGGACCAAACACTGCTCCATGCATCTCCGGTCTCCAGAACCAGCTGCCTGCGTTTGAGAATAAGAAAGAGGGTGCCAAGAATTACAACCGCTCCGATCATAGCTAGGAAGTCGAGCTGGACCATGACCAGTATACAAGCCATCGCGCCAAGTATGCTAACCCAGGCTGGTGTTTTAAAGGAGGGTCGGAAATCAGCACTGGTAAGAGACTCAAAAGCTGCGCTCAGGTTAAGGAAACCATAGGTTGTGATGAAAAAAATAGACACTATCCGGGCAATGACGTCCAGTTCCCCAATAAGAATACCTGTTTCGGCAATAAGAAAGGTTAGTAAAAGGGCATTCCTTGGTTCCCTGGAGGCTCCTGTCCCACGAGCGAATACCCGATGAGTTATTTTATCAATAGCTGTAGACTGTAAAATTCTTGGTGCAGCCAGTATGCTTCCCAGAGCTGAGCTAAGGGTTGCTCCCCAAATGCCTGCGATCACCAGTTGCGGAACAAGGGCTATCTTGAATAAAGCTTTTGAATCGGTGGCGAGAAGATTACCATCTACTGTATAAGAATAAAAAAAAGCCAGACCAATATAGACCACCAAACCAATAGCAATGGAAGAAATTGTTCCGAGAGGTATTGATTTTTTAGGATCTTTAAGATCTCCTGACATAGAGACACCGGCTTCAAATCCTGTCACAGCCGGGAAAAAGATGCCAAATAAAACTACAAGAGGTATGCCGGTCCCATTACCGAAAAAGTTAGGAGATGACGGAGCTAAATCATGCCTGCCGAAAAAAATTGACAGCAGGGAAAGAAAAATAGCTGCCATAATAAAATACTGGGTCTTGATAGCCAGTGAAGTGCTGATAAAAGTTATTATAGTAACTATCAGTAAAATAATACTTCCGGTAATTCTGATGTGATTGATATCGAGAGGCAGATTGAAGTAACCGAGAAAGCTTTCTGCAAAACCAATCAGATAAAGACTTACACTAAATGATAATCCTACAAACAATGCAAGGCCAAGTGTTCCTCCGATTGGCAATCCAAGGCTTCGTGATATAATATAGTATGTGCCTCCCTCCTTAACCTTCTTATCGGTTGCGATGGAAGAAACACTTAAACCGGTGGTAATTGAAATAAGATGTGCAACCAAAATGATACCCAGCGTTCCAAATAACCCAGCCTCGCCTGCAATCATAGGTAAGCGCATATACATAATAACCCCAAGAATAGTAAGGATGGAAGGGGTAAAAACGCCGCCAAAAGTTCCAAATTTTCTTGTTTTTGCCATTTTATACACTAATACCTGAAGAAAGATGTTAGTTTCTTTAACATAACATTTTAATATTATCAAATATATTAATTTTGCTCTTAATAATTACTCTGGAAACCTGAATTATGAACCCTTATGCAGGAATTATAGCTGGTTGTATTATTCTGATTTTATTGTATCAGTTTAATTGGATATCAAAGGTCTTCAATCTTCCCAGTGTCTTGCTGCTCCAACTGCTTCGTCTGTTCGGGCTGCGAGATATATTATTGCCCTTCATGCGATGAGGAGATCGTTATAACTCCGATAAAAAGAATGGTAAGTTCCTCTGAAAGTAATGAAAATAAACCTGGATTAATATGAGTAATCTGAGCAAAGTACTTAAAAAACTGCCGCGGGTCTACTGGATAGCTAATTTCATGGAACTGTTTGAACGCTGGGCCTGGTATGGATTCTATAATGCCTTTGCGCTTTATCTGACTCTTTCAAAAGACACAGGAGCGCTTGGTTTTGACCAGGTTCAAAAAGGCATGATAATTGGTACCGGTTCAATGCTTCTCTATTTTCTTCCACTGATTACCGGAGCAATAGCAGACAGGATCGGATTCAAGAAAGTACTTATTTTATCATTTACGGCATATGTTGCAGGTTACTTTATGGTAGGAACCTTTGAATCCTTTTCAATGGTTTTTGCAGCCTATATTTTTCTGGCAGTGGCAGGAGCCCTTTTTAAACCCATTATATCCGGGACCATTGCTAAAACGACGAATGAGGAGACTTCTTCAATCGGTTTCGGGATCTTCTATATGATGATAAATATAGGAGGTTTTATCGGTCCTTTTATAGCGGGCTTCATTTATAAAGTCTCATGGCACCTTGTCTTCCTGATGTCTATTATAACCATTGCATTAAACTTCATTTTCGTCATCTTCTTCTTCAAAGAGCCTGACAGGTCCCCCTCTGGAAAGACTTTTGTGCGGAATATAGGAATAGCTTTCAGAAATATTTACGATACTCTGCTTGACTGGAAGTACGACCTTTTTCTGCTTATAATGGCTGTATTCTGGACTGCCTTCAACCAGCTTTACTATTCCTTCCCGGTCTTTCTTGAACAGTGGGTGAATATGGACAGGCTTTCTGCTTTTTTCGGACTTGCTCCCGGAACTATTACTGCCCCGACCGTAACCAGCCTGGATGCATTTTTCATCATTGTTCTGCAGATATATATCTCATCACAGAGTATGAAAATGAAACCAATTCATTCGATGATAACCGGAATTACTATACTCGGGGCCGGGTTGATGCTGATGTTCTTTACACAGAATCCATGGCTTGTGATCGTTGGCGTACTTATATTTGCAATTGGTGAAATGGCATCCTCACCTAAATATACCGAATATGTTGGCCGGATAGCGCCTTCAGATAAAAAGGCATTGTATATGGGAACCTCTTTTCTTCCCATTGCATTAGGACATTTTGCAGCAGGTTGGATATCAGGCAGACCTTTTGAGATAATTGCAGATAAATATTATCTTCTGGGCAGGGCCCTGGCGGAAAAAGGGATAATGCTCAGCCAGGAAGGACTGACTCAGAATGAGTACTTTTTAAAAGCTCAAAGTCTGATGAACATGAACTCCTCACGGCTGGAAAAGTACCTGTGGGATACTTATCATCCTTCAAATATATGGTTCCTCTTTACCGGAATCGCTGTCTTAGGCAGCCTTTTGCTGTTTTTATACGACAGGTTCATTATTCCTGAGGCATGAGTAAAAACTATTTCCTATCTGCTATACCTCACCCCAACCCCTCTCCTAAAGGAGAGGGGCTAATGCATTGATTATCTTTTTATTACCCCCTTCTCTTTCAGGAGAAGGGGGGCAGGGGGATGAGGTGGAAATACCAGGAGAAGGGGGCAGGGGGATGAGGTAAAAAGATCACGGAGAAGGGGGCAGGAGGCTGAGGTGAAATAAAATAAAAGTGGACTTAGGCGGATGAGCACATGATGAACATAAGAATACAGGGATTGTTATTGTACATTCATGACGTTTATTAAAATATACTGATAAAAAGCTATTTAATTTACATTTTATGAATCCGACCAGAATAAGAGAATTTGCAAGTTCCTATCAGAAAAGCAGGATACTCCTGAGCGCTTTTGAGCTTGATATTTTTACAAATATTGATGAATCGGGTTCTGAAAGCAATCAGATTGCAAGCACTTTAAGCCTTGATAAACATGCCTGTGAACGTCTGCTAAATGCGCTGGTATCTCTTGGCTTTCTGACAAAAAAGAGTAAGGTGTTCTTTAACACTGCGGAAAGTTTTACCTTTCTGTCAAAAAAAAGCCCGGAATATTTAGGAGGACTGATGCATTCGAACCACCTCTGGACAACCTGGAGCAATCTTACCAGCGTTGTAAAAACGGGAATGTCAGCTCATCCTGCAGAAATTAACGAAAGGGGAGAAGAATGGCTTTTTTCTTTTATAAATGCCATGCACGACAGGGGGAAGAAACAGGCTCCACAACAGCTGGCAAATATAGATCTGTCAGTCACAAAATCAGTTTTGGACATTGGTGGAGGCTCAGGTGCATACTCAATGGAATTTGTTTCGAAAAAACCTGGCATTGAAGCTACTGTCTTTGATCTGCCGAAAGTTATCCCGATTACAAAGAAATTTATTGATAAAGAAGGTTATTCAGGTAAAATAAAAACTTATACCGGAGATTATACAACTGATGAATTGCCGAAGGGTTTCGACCTGGTTTTTTTGTCGGCGGTTATTCACAGTAATTCCCTGGAAGTAAATCAAAATCTGATTAAGAAATGTTTTCACTCTGTAAATCATAATGGAAAAATAATAATCCAGGACTGGATCATGAACAATGACAGGACACATCCGGTATCGGGAGCTATTTTTGCAATTAATATGCTGGTAGGAACAGAAGCCGGCGATACCTTCACAGAGCAGGAAGTTACAGAAATGTTAACTTCAGCCGGATTTAAGCATATTTCAAGAATTGAATTTGAATCAGGTCTGAGCCAGGTGACTGCAAGGAAAGTATAAATATTAATTTGTTTCATGTATATGGACCCGAATTTTGCATCTAATGCAGTGTAAAATATACATTTATGGATCTTTATATACCTTTCAATCATTAATTGTTGCCATAGTTCTCAGCAGAGCGGCTGCCCAGGAATAGATATTTTGTCTGACAATTATCAATCTCATCTGTTTCATTCTCTGTATTTGTTCATCTTTAGTCATTTCCAATGCAAATTTTATTGCATCTGCTGATTTCTCAATGTCATATGGATTGATTACAATGGCTCCCTGTAGTTCCTGCGAAGCTCCTGCAAACCGGCTAAGGATAAGTGTGCCGTCGTTTTGATTTCGCGATGCTACGTATTCTTTGGCTACCAGGTTCATCCCGTCATGCAACGATGTTACCATGCAGAAATCTGCAGAGGAATAATAGGGTATTATTTCTTCATGGCTATGATGCCTTTTTAATAAAAGAATTGGTTTCCAGTACCTTGACCGGAACCTTAAATTGATTCTGTCAGCTTCATTCTCAACAGCGCTTACCATGTCAGAATAACTTTTCAGCAGAGTACGGCTTGGTGCTCCTATCTGTACAAAAGTAAAATTTTTCATATATGAGGGATACTTTTCAAAGAATCGTTCAATGGCTAAAAATTTTTCAATCAATCCTTTTGTATAATCAATCCTGTCTACGCCAATCCCTATAAATTTGGCAGATACACCATGCTTGAGCAAAAGGCTGGATGCACTTATTTTTGGTGAAATATCATCATAATCTTTTAGTGTGAATGAAATACTTATGGGGAACGGTTTGACCAGTGTCGTCCGTTCGCCGATTTTTATTGAAAAATCTTCCCACGAGACTCTTGATTCAAGCGCACTGTTTACAGTTTCAATAAAATGGTTGCAATGATACTGTGTGTGAAATCCTATCAGATCAGCACCAAGCATACCTTTCAGGATCTCTTTCTGCCATGGGCATATTCCAAAAGATTCAGGATTCGGCCATGGGATATGCCAGAAAATAGCAACTTTTGCCTTTGGCTTATCTCTTTTTATAAGGTCCGGCAGCAGTGCAAAATGAAAGTCCTGTATCAGTATAAAAGGTCGTTCTTCATCTGATGTCTCCTTAAGTACTTCCCTGGCAAAATCTTTATTCACTTTTTTATAATAGTTCCAGTCCTCTATTCTGAATGTTGGTCGTGTATGGGCAATATGACAGAGTGGCCACAGCCCTTCATTTGAAAAACCATAATAAAAATGGTCCTCTTCTTCTTTTGTCAGCCAAAGTCTCTTCAGAGTATATTTTGGTTCTTCAGGCGGTACGGGTAATTTGCCATTTTTATCTACAGTTTCCTTATCCGCATCTCCGGTTCCTGATGCAATCCAAAGCCCGCTGCATGCTTTTAAAATAGGTTCCATCGCAGTGATCATTCCGCTGGCAGGAACAATGCATTTTATTTCTTTTCCATCGTGGATGTGCATATAGGGCTCCCGATTTGATACTACAATCATTTTCCTTTTCTGCAAAAGATTTCCAACTTCAACTTTCAGCCGTTCAGGTGTCCAGATGGCTTCGGCACTCGTCCGCAGACGTGCTTCTTCTGCCGCATTGGTCTTTGCCTCATGCATTGCTTTTGCTATGTGCTCTATTTCATTATGCAACGGGGCAAGGAATTTCACATGTTTTTGTTTCTCTATCTGGTCGGGGTTCCCGGTGCGAACAGCTCTTACCCAAAGCGCAATTTTATTCACCTGACTGAAAACCCCCCAGCGCATTATCAATACAAGGATCATTGATACAAGGAAGGCCTGGATAAACCATTTTGTCAAATTCCGTATCCAGATATTCTCTATGAATTTATCGATGTATCCGGCATCGGTATAGATAACAATTGCATTACCTGACTTATCTGCCCTTTTTATCGGTTTGATAAACTGATA
>Ga0315536_1001440_pt1 | contig 11898 bp, 5 predicted proteins | sample SalMarSW160230MG_FD_203093 | JGI IMG/M metagenome (GOLD analysis project Ga0315536, IMG submission 203093) | Salt marsh sediment microbial communities from the Plum Island Ecosystem LTER, Massachusetts, United States - Salt Marsh Sediment SW1602-30 ... | reverse complement strand
AATGCCAGAAATGACCTAACAAACCAATTCATGGATCTTTCTAAACCAGATTATGCCGGTGTGGCTGGTAGAGCATCTGCAGATGTACGGGCATCCACTGATAAAGCTTTGGCCGAAAATACAAGGCAAGCTATGAGCTATGGCGTAGATCCTACTTCGGGAAAATTTGGGGCATTAACTCAAAAATCTTATCTCGATCAGGCACGAAATGAGGCCATGGCCATGAATGTTGCCAGAACCGGAGAAAAAAATAGAGTATCCGATATGGCAGCAAAAGGCCTTTCTCTCATAGATCCATCAAAGTCTTATGGAATAGCGAAAGATATTGCGGCCACAAAAACAGGCCTTACTACGAATCAAGCAAATTTGCAACTGGCTGATACAAATGCGAATAACCAGGCAATGCAGCTTAAAGGTGGGTTGGCGGGGAAAGTTGCCGATATAGGTTCCCAATATGGGAGCGCTGGCATGACAATGCTTGGTCTTGAAAATGCAAAAGCGGAGGCAGGGACAAACGCAATGCCATATAATTCTGTTTATGGTGATCGTACAACGACGAGTGTTACAACTCCTATGTTAACGCCAGCGAATCAGAGATCAATATCAGTTAAAGGAGCTTAAAAATGTCAATGGGAAGCGATTACGCACAGGGGTATAGTCTTGGTCAACGTGATATAGCTTTACAACAAAGTAAGCGGCCCTATGATTCGGTATATGGGGGTCGTCGTGCAATGCCTACAGAATCAACATTTGGAAATTATCCTTCAGGAGGTACCCGAAGAGGAAATCTTCCTTCTCCTTCAGAAATAAGAAGCTTAGCCATTGAAGATGCTTTAAATAAAAAAAAGCAACAGCTTCAACTTGATGCGGTCTCGCTTGAAAATGAGAAAGCCAAACTTTCTAATGAAGCGATGCAATTCAATAATAGTCGCATGCGTTCGAATGAATTGGGAACACAGGCAACAGCGGCCCAGACAAGAGCCGACACTCTTCGCTCCCAAAACAATCAAACTGATGCCGGAACAAGAAATAATATGATAAATCAGGCTGTTCAATCGGTTTATATGGGTGACTCCAATGGCTTTAAACAGTTTTTCGATGTTTATGGTGCCCCAGGAGTAACAGTCAACGGGATGAAAAAAAATGGCGATGGAACAATAGATGTATATTTTAATGGCTCAGAGTCTCAAAAGTTTAAAAACGCGGATGAACTGATCAAACAACTTCTTATGCCTGCTGCAGCTATAGCCTCGGGATATACATCAAAAGCAAAACTTAATCCTGAAACAAATCAGAAAAATCGGAAATGGGCAGTAGAGCAATTATTAAAGGCCGGAAATGACGCTCCCACCGAGGAGCAAATTAAGGCAAAAATGTCCCTAATTACAGGAGAGCAATCTCAGGGCATACAACTTGGAAATGCCACTGAAAATAATAGTAATAAAGTAACAGGCAATATAAATCAAGGAGTGACCCATAATTATATTTCTCGTAAAAATTCCAAAACTGGTGAAGAAAAAAGGACTGCTATAATTGATGGGAAAGTGATTGATCTGGTAAAAGATCCAAGGTCCGGAAACTGGTATCCTCCGTCTGAAATGCCTCAAAAAAGTGAGGCTATGCCAGTCAAAAAGAAAGCTGAAAAATTCGATATAACAAAATATAGAACCGCCTCCGAAAAAAAAGCGGCGTTAAAAAAATATTTAATGGACCAGGGATCAGATGAAAAGCAGGCAAATAAATATATCCAGGATGCTATCAAGGCAGGTAAACTATGATCGATCCTCTTGGGATTTACGAGGCCCCTAAAAGCAAAGAGGATCAACAAAGTGATCGCCTTTTCAATGATCTTGTAAAAGAACAGCATAATGCTGCGCCATCAAATAATCCTTCTTCCTCAACTCCCGCTATGCAAGTAGGTCCTCAAAAAACTACTTATATCCCTAATCTTATGGGTGGTCCTTTAGGAGTTATTTCCATCGATAGGGGAAATAACAAAATATCAAACGTTGAAGATAACGCATCTCCGGCTCGAGTATTAGGAACAATTGCCGGCTCAATGGCAGCAACACCTGGCGCAGGTGTAGAGGCAGCAACAAAACTTATTCCCCGTATTTCAACAGATCCTAATGCTCCATGGTATAAACTTGAATCTGGAAGTCTGAAAGAGGCGCAACAGACTTTGGATAAGCGTATGGGCGCCATGAATTTCATAAAAACTCCAGAAGATGCTCAGGGATTAGAAGCATTAAATAAAGTCATGTCTTATATACCGGAAAAAGCTGGTAAAGGCTTAGGAATGGTAGGACAGATTATAAATAATGCCTTGAAAGATCCGAATATGCCACAGGATGAAGATCCTATTCCAATCCTTGAGCCATTTCTATCGAGTATCGGCGAAGTGTCAGCCATATTCGGTTTATTTGGAATATTTGATGAAATAAAAAATAGTTCAGCTTATAGACGGCTTACTATTCCGGAACGGCGTATAATTATTAAAGATTTTGCCGATACCATGAAAAAGAACCCTAATATGTCAGAGGCTGATTTATTAAGAAAAGCCGGCCCTGGCAGTGATTTGTGGAATGCAAAACTTAATGAATTAAGAGTTAAGAGCGAGCCCACAGATTTAACTGATCAAACTATTATTAAAAACCAAGAAATAACTCCCGAACCCTCTCCTGATGAGCCTATAGATTTGACCGATCTTAAATCGAGTCCGACAAAACCGGTGCCAAAAGCTGAACCTGAGCCACAACCAACTCCTGAGGAAATAAATCGGGAAGCTCAAAAATTTATGGGGGAGGAGGTAAATTTAACAGACGAAGAAGCAAAATCACCTTTATCACAGGAGGAAATTGATAATGCCAGCAGGTTACGAGAAAATCAGGGATCAGAAATTCCAGAAGAAAGTGGACAATTGGGAAGCCAGACATCCCAGGGAGAATATGTCCAAGGCAACGAGGGACCGCCTATACAAGAACGCCCAGGGATCGGCGGCCAGAATATGGAACTCCAACCCGAACAATCCGCACGTGGGGAGGGGCAGCAGTTAGCGCCGGAACTCGATCCGCTCAATATTAATGGAAATATCGATATTGATCGGCAGGCGCACCAGGCGGCGACCTCTCCACAGAATGAAATCCCTGAACCATCACAGGCTCAATTGAAAGCTGGAAACTATAAAAAAGCGCACATTAATCTTCATGGCCTCGATATAAGTATTGAAAATCCAAAGGGATCGGTCCGGAAAGGAATAGATAAAAACGGGAAGCCCTGGAAAAATGAAATGACCTCCCATTACGGATATATTCGGCGAACCGTAGGTGGAGAAAATGAGCAACTTGATGTCTTTGTCGGTCCTAAACCTGAAAGCGAAAAGGTCTATGTCGTAAAGCAGATAAACCCTGATACTAATAAATTTGATGAAAACAAGGTATTAATGGGTTATGAAAATGAAAAAAAGGCTCGAATCGGATATCTTTCAAATTATAAGAAAGGATGGAAAGGTCTTGGAAGTATACAGGAATTTTCCATCAATGAGTTTAAGGACTGGCTTAAAAATGGAGACCAGACAAAACCGGCTGAAAAAAATAATGTTGAAATTCCAGAACTGAATAGCACTGAAGATGCGATCGCTTTTTCAAAAGTTGCATCCGATGCACAGCTTAAAAGAGTTGCTGCTTTGCGGGAAGAAGTAGAAGCTCAAAGAAAAAAGATCATGGATGAAGCAATGGCCGCGAATAAACAGGGAAAGAGGGCCAAGGCAAATGAACTTATAAATGAAGGGACCCGTCTTGCTACCCGGGCGCAGCTCTTAAGGGAAACTTTAGAAGCCAAGGCGAAGCCTGGACGAATGGAAAATACCGCCAGATCCAGAAATGAAAATCTATCCTCTTCAGAAAAATCCATTGATGAAGTAATTAATAACCCGAAAGCTTCTCAAAAAGAAGTCATAGCAGAAAAAATAAAGCTGAAAAGCCAAGTGGTTGCGGGTATAAAAAGTGGTGAATTTGATGGTGCAGTCAGATTCGGGACCGTAGATGAAATAAAATCTATCCTTAAAAATGGGTACATGCCTGTCTCCTCAGAATATGGCGCTATTCATGCCCAGCCTATTCTTGGCAAGAATGATGATGTTTTTGCGGCCTATGGTTCGTATGAGAAACATAATATGGCCCTTGTCTTTCCAAAAGATTCGATTATTAAAAAAATTGATGCCCATACAAAGGAAGTCTTGATTGATTCCAATGTCGATGTAAAAAAGGTAAAATTCCTTATTGATGGTCATAAAAAGATTTATTCCTTTAATGAGCTTAAAGATGCGATAAACTCCAAAAATGCCCCAGGATCGACGATCTCGCCCAAGCCGGTACAGGAAGTCGCAGGGGGCGAGGTTCAGCAAGCGGCAACGGTAGGACGTGGGGAGAAAGCAGGAGAAAAGAAAAGGGCTGAGATGCCTATTCCTAATTTTAAAACTTATGATGAGGCTCAAACCGCCATTGATGAATACGAAACTAAGCTTATGGATCAGGGCAAAACTGATGCTGAAATGGATAGTGATCCATATCTCAATAAATTATATGATGCCAGAGATAATATAGGACAATCAGAACTCGAACAATCTTCATCCGAAATATCTAATATTATCAAAAAGGAAACCAATGATAATGAATTAACCAATAAAATATTAAAGAATATTTATAATATCGATACGACATCAAAGACTGGTCAATATTTTGCCTCTGAGTATACACAAAAACAGGTTAAAGATAGAGAAAGAACCCTAGAATTAATATTTAATGCAGTCAAAGAAGATTATGGTCGTAAGAATAATCTTGATATGGATGGTGTGTTTTCTGAAATATCAGGGCTAACTCGGAAGGGACAAATAAATCTTCTTAAAAAATTAACAGACAAGGCCGCAAAAATAGAAACGGCTGTATATGAATATTTCAATGGGAAACAACCTGATAATATAAAACCAAGTATTGAAAAAAAACAGATTGGATCTCCCTCCCCGCAGGCAGAGGTTAAGGGGACCGAAACAAAAAATGTAAAGGCGGAAGAAAGTAAAGTGCCCAAATCTGCCCCACAATCAACGAAGGAAGAGACTAAGGCAACTACTCCCGGTATGGTCAGGCTCGACAAGGGCGGCGTAAAACCTTTCACAGAATACAGGGAAATTAAAAGGGGTAAGGACTCCGGGAAGGTTGAAATAACCCTTGCAATCGGAAAGAAAGTCAAGGTCCAGCCCGAGCAAATACGGGAATATCCCTCTCAGGAACCCGGTAAGAAATATGCTATTTCCAAGACCCAAAAAGAAAAACTTCAGGGAGTGACGAAACAGGACATACAGAAGGCTTTCCCGGGCAGTAAGATATGGCAAAACGTAACTTTAAAATTCGATGATAAATCAATAACCGGATTTTTCGTGGAATTACCAAATGGTAAACAATTACTTATTGACCCTCAAAATGATTTCATAGTGGGTGACATTGACCAAATTGCGAAGGATTATGGCCAGACACCGGACGAGATAAAGAGAAAGTTTGCGAGCGATGAAGCCAGAATAAACGGCGCTTTTACTCCCAGGAATGGCGTAAGCCTTATTGAGTTGGCATCATGGTCTGACCCGGGAGACCTGAGCCATGAGAAATTTCATTTTCTTTTCAATTTATTGAAACGCGAAGATAGGGCAAATATATTTAAAAAATATGGGAGTGAGGAAAAGGCTGCCGAAGCTTTCAGGATCAAAGAAAATTATACCAAATCCTTCTGGGAAAAGATTCTTCATACTTTGAGAAGGATAAAAGATAAAATATTCGGCGATGTATTCAAACCTATTTTCGATAAACTTAAAGAGGAACGCGGATCAATCAGTTTTAAAAATAAAAATGCTGAAAATGTTGAATCATGGATAAATGAAAAAGGAACAAAAGAAAATCAGATCAGTACTCCTGAAGAAGAATCCAGAGGTTTGGCAAAACTGTATACTCCCGGGCTGGAAAAAATTCTCGAACCTTTTAAAGAAATAAAAGGAAGTTTGGAAAGTCTTTTAATTCCCACAAATAAAAGTCCTGAACATTTAAAAGCAGCCGAAGTATTGGGAAAGAACCTTGGATCAATGGGACGTGATGCTGAAATAGCAAATAATACTTTAAAAGATGCCTCAAAACTATTTAATAGACTTAAAGTTCATGATCCTAATATGCCAGATAATCAAAATCCAGGCCTGAAATTTATGTCAGATATGTCTATGGGACGAAGAATGTCTGATACGATGAATAAATTAAAAATCATGGCCAACACATTTTTTAAAGATAGACTCGATAAACTTGAAGCTGCTGATGTCCCGCTTCAAACTGTAAGAGAAAATTATTTTCCCGGTATGTGGACATGGGAATCAAGACGGGCTTTTAACCAAGCTATGGCTGAAGCGGTTGAAAAATATCCTGTCATTGCTGATAAAATTCATATGCTTTCTGATAAACAAAAAGCAGTTATTAAAAATCGAGTCAATCAATTATTGAAGCAAGGAAAAGGCTCAGATAAAAATGGCCTTGAATATTTATCAAAAAGACCATTTAAAGGAAAAGAATCGTTCCGAAAACAAAAAGTTTTTGACGATATTATGTCAGGAATAGACCTTGGACTTAGACCTATTTCAAATAATCCTATTGATATTATAAGGCTTAAACTTGCCGAAATGGATCGGTCTATTATGGCAAACAGAGCCATAAAAGAATGGAAAGAAAAAGGAGATATCCAATTTCTTAAATCAGGAAAAAATATCCCAGAAGGATTTGCAAAAATAGATGATCGATATGGAACTGTATATGGCCCTCCTGAAGTTTTAACCTCTGAGTATGTAGATCAGAATATTTATAATGCTTTATCAAAAACTGCTAAAAATCTAGGAGTTTCTCATCAAAGAAAAATGAATGCTGGACGTGGGCGATTGGGTGCATATTCACCACTTGAAGGGATAAAAACTCAATATGCTACAGAATTGGGAATATTTGGGCATGAAATAGGGCATGCTTTAGATCAAAAATATAATCTATGGAATAGCATCGTAAAAGATGCGCGAGGTATTGGAAAAAGAGGAAATATTACAAAAGGTGCGACTCAAAAATTACAGGCAACAATCCAGAATGAATTGAGAGCTTTGTCAGATCTTACCTGGGAAGGAAAAGCTCCTTCAAAATATTTTAAACAAAAAGTTAGGACAAAAGCTGAAAAAATTGCACATATTCTTGAAGCTTATACTCAGGCTCCTGAAAGATTGATGGAAGTTGCGCCTCATGTCTATGATGCATTTGAAAAATTTTTAAAAAGTGTTCCAGAACTTAAACCTTTAACAGAGATTAAAGCTGGAATTTCATATAAAGAATTACAGAACAAAATAAATATCGGAGGCTTTCCGATAATAGGACAATGGATTGCAAAGGAAGCGGTTGCAGATGTTTTAAATAATTATCTTTCTTCTCCACTCTATAATAATAAATATATTGGGAAAGTTTTTTCTGCCTATATGGGAACTGCTAATTTATTGAATCAATTTCAACTCGGTATCGGATCTGCTTTTCATGCAGGTTTTACTACTGGTGAAGCAATAACCTCTCAAACAGCAGGTATGTATAAAGATTTATATGGTCTTATTAAAGGAAATCGATCGATAACAGATCTTTATAAAACTACAAAAAGAATTCCTATAGGATTTATTTTGAATCCCATGGAGGGAAGTAAAATATTAAATGAATGGATATCTCCTACAATTGATATTCCTATTGATCAAAAAATATCTGAATTACCATCTGACAATCCTACTCGAATCGCCATGATTACAAAAGCTGCTGAACTAGCCGGAGGTGGCTTTAAGATGGAAAGAGGCTTAAGAACTGATTTATTTCAGGACATTAACAAAGATTTGAATAGTGGAATGAAAGGAAAAATAAAACTTGGCCTTAAATCTCCTTTTATATTTTCTGAGGTAATGGCTAAACCTATTATTGATATTTTGGTTCCACGCCAAAAAGCCGGTATTTTCGGAGAACTTGCCGGACGTATCATTGACATGAACCCGGATAAAACATTGGAAGAATTAATACCTGAATTCAGGCAGGCATGGAATAGAGTGGATGCTCGTCTTGGCCAGGTTCGTTATAATCGTTTATTTATTAAAAATTGGTCCAAAAATATTGTTCAGGCTTTAATTCGGGCTCCTGGATGGACAGGCGGTACAATTGCAGAAATTGGAGGTTCTATTAAAGACACAGGTAAATTTCTTAATGAATGGGTAAAGACAAAAAAGATGCCTGAAAATATGCCGGATAGAATAGCTTATACAATGGCTCTTTTTACTGTTTTTGGAATATTAGGAGGGCTTTTGACATATGCCTTTACTGGGGAGAAACCACAAGGTAAAGATTTCTGGGCATTCCGGACCGGTGGAATTGATGAATATGGCAGACCTGAAAGGATGGTACTACCATCTTATATGAAAGATGTATGGGCATATTCAAGGAATCCTAAAGAAGTTATTCTAAACAAAACACATCCTTTAATTGGGCTTATCAAGGATATTGCTCAGAATGAAGATTATTATGGAGTTAAAATATATAATGAGGATGATCCTTTTATTATTCGACAAATAGAAAAAGGACAATATATTTTAAAACAATTTACTCCTTTTTGGTTAAGAGGTGCAAAAAAAGAATCAGATCGAAGTGGTGGATTTTTAGAAACTTTAAAAAAACATCCTATGAAATTGATCGGTCCTGAATTTGGTGTTATGCCAGCACCATCAACTTATACAAGATCGGAATTTGAAGATTGGGCCTTTAAAATTTCACGAGAAAAGAATAGAGGTTTACGTACTAAAAAACAATTTGAAAAGAGTCAGGTTAAGAGACAATTAGAAATGGCTCTAAGGCGTAAAGATAAAGATGCAGGAATAAAATTAAACGATGCTTTAAAAAATGGATCAATTACATATCGGGATAAACTTGATATTCAAAGAAAAGCTAAAGAAGATCCTATTGAAAAAACGGCAAAATATTTAAGTCTTGAAAATTTAGCCTATGGAATTCAATATGCAAATGATAAAGAGTTATTAAAAATAATTCCTATATTCAGGAAAAAATATATCAATAAAATAAGTAATAGATCTATGTCTCAAGAAGATAGACTTCGATTCAGAAATATTTTAGATAATTTGAATCAAAAATATAACGAATTAAAAAGAAATCAAAAATAGGAGGAAATTATGAATACCTGGGATAAGAAAAACATTATAATCGATAGGTCCAGGCTTTATGGTACCGGGGCTTTAAATGGTACTTTGGCCAATTCGGCGGTCATAAATAATGGTGATGGAACCGTTGGCATCGTTATCACAGCGCATGGTTTAATTGATGGTACCCATATAATAATAACCGGAACAACTAACTATGATGGCATTCATGAAATTACTGTTGCCGATGCCAATACAGTAAATATCACGGCTGCCTATGTTGCCGAAACTCCCGCAGGCACCGAGACCTATGCTATCTATTTTGATATGTATAATGTGCTCCATATGCTTCCGGGAGGCTGGCGGATTCTTCAAACCAGGTTGACCTTAGATGCAGCCGGAGCGGATGAAGCCCTGTCTCAGACCCTTGATCATAATTCAGGTGACACATGGAATGTTCCTCTTGGATCTGTTAATGCGAATGGAGCCCTTGGGGGAATAATAGATCGTACACAATATTCAGATTATCTCGGTTCATATGATGGCCTCGTTATGAATTACGCAAATACTGGCGGCGTTACCTGGGGCCTTGAGTTCTTGTATGAAATTTTATTATGAGTTCTTTCTCAGCCATACCGGGAATAACTGATATAAAAAAATGTATCCTGGCCATTAAAAAAAATCTTGAGATTGGATTGGGGTATATTGGCCAAAAAGACAGTTCCGGTTATTTTCTCGATAAATTTGTTACCTTTAGGGATCTTGAGAAATATATCTTATCGAGTGGTGTAATTGCATCTGCTATTTCATATTCAGTAAGTTCAGCACAAGGAATGAATGACCCGGTCGATACTACGATATTGAGTGGCATAATAACTGTATCTGGTTCAGGAATGGTAACTATATCATCGGAATCAGGTACTGCAGATGATCTTGATCAAATCTCGGGACTTTCAAAAGGTGAGACAATTTATATTTTGGCAAACAGTGGTCATACAATAACAATCAATGCAGGGACCTATCTTAAATTACCCAGTCCTACCTGGATGCTTTCAGGTTATAGGATCGCAACTTTTGATTGCATAGGAGGCGGAATATGCGTGATGCGAACTCACGAAGCAAATCGATCATAATATTTTTGTTAATTTCAATATTTTCATTAACTTGTTTTGCCTATGATGGTGATGCTATTCTTGATAATGTTCAGCCTGAAGGCGGGGGGACGCTGGATATTTTAAATATTAAAGATGTAACTGGAATTGATTCTACAACAGAGGCTACTATCGAAAATGCGATCGACACTCTTCCAAATCTAACAAGTATTCAAAGTCAAACGATATCATTATTGGGTAGTCTCACAGTAGAAAGCACGAGCGTGCTTAATCAGGACCTTACCACAGATGCCTCACCAACATTTGCCGGAGCGACTTTTACGGGGCCAGTAACAGGCATAGCTCTGAATGAAATTGAAGATCCTACAACCGATAAGACATTCACAATGGCAAATAAAACGCTTACTTTTCGGTTTACAAATCCCAGTGGCGGCGTTGCTATGGAATGGACTGGAGATGCAAGTGGTCATCTTTTTGAATTAAAACAAGATACTGGCAACCCTACCACTACATACATGATGCATTTGGAATGGTCCGATCCAGATGTTATTGGAATCCATATGCAGGCAAGTTCTTCAAGCGATATTGCAGAAATAATCAATGTGGCCGGTGATGCTGATTACAGACTCCATATTCATGCTGATGGATTATTTGATTGGGGCGATGGTACAAATGCTACCGATACAAATCTTTACCGGAGTACTGCCGATACCCTTAAAACTGATGATAATTTTGTTATTGGAAGCATGGGAAGTTATACTTCTCATCCTACCTTTACATCCGATACCGAAATTGTTGACAAAAAATATGTGGATGACTCCATATCTGCTGTCGGATCAATTCCTTTTTATAACGAATCAGGTGTTTTAGAAAAAATAGCCCTTACTTCTAATTCAGAAATTCCTTTTTATAACGAATCAGGGGTTCAAGATAATATTGCTTTAATAATACCTTAAAAGGAGCTGTCATGAGAAAAATATTATATTTTACATTGATTTTAATATCTATAGTAACAACCGTCCATGCTGGCGATAAAATACCCGTAAAGGCGATAGAAAATGGTACTGGTGATATTACTGCCCTTGGTCGATATGTTGCAGGTGACACAGTTCCGATTGCCAACGGTGGAACTGGGGCTATTACTAAATTTGGGGCCAGAGTAAATTTTGAATTGGCTGATAAAGATGACTTACTTCTTCAGCATGACGGAATGTTGCCAGGCATACAGGAAAATATTGGTGCAACCTGGACCGATCTGGGTCAGCAGGGTTCGGAAACATTTATTTTATCGCTGTCTTATCTAGGTAATGGTATTGCCCTGGCGGGTACATATCCTCATGGTAAAATATACAGGAGCGTTGATTATGGTGCAACCTGGACCGATCTGGGTCAGCAGGGTTCGGAAACACATATTTATTCGCTGTCTTATCTAGGCAATGGTATTGCCCTGGCGGGTACATATCCTAATGGTAAAATATACAGGAGCGTTGATTATGGTGCAACCTGGACCGATCTGGGTCAGCAGGGTTCGGAAACATATATTTATTC
>Ga0315536_1001439_pt1 | contig 11900 bp, 9 predicted proteins | sample SalMarSW160230MG_FD_203093 | JGI IMG/M metagenome (GOLD analysis project Ga0315536, IMG submission 203093) | Salt marsh sediment microbial communities from the Plum Island Ecosystem LTER, Massachusetts, United States - Salt Marsh Sediment SW1602-30 ... | reverse complement strand
TGTCCGGTTCATCCTTTCCAGTTTTGCCTTGCGATGCGTGCCTCCCCGCCCCGAACCCCGCGGCCCGGGTTCCTGCCGGGGTTTAGGTAAACAGCGTGCTGACCGTCGTCTCGGTGTGAATGCGGCGGATGGCCTCGGCGAACAGGGGCGCGATGGAGAGCACCTTGACTTTTTCGTTCAGTTCCAGGTTTCGAATCGGAATGCTGTTCGTCACCACCACGCTTTTTAAGGCCGAATTCCGGATGAGCTCCGGCGCCGGCCCCGAAAAGACGGGATGCGAGCAACAGGCATAGATATCGTGGGCCCCCTTGTTCTTGAGGAAACGAACGGCCTCGACAATGCTTTTTCCCGTGGCGATCATGTCATCCACGATCAGGACGTTGCGCCCCTCCACGTCTCCGATCAGGTTCATGGCCGTCGTCACGGTGGGTCCCAGCCGCCGTTTGTCGACGATGGCCAGGGGACTGTGCAATTTCTCGGCATAGCGCCGCGCCAGCTTGATGCCGCCCACATCCGCCGTCACGATGGTCAGCCGGCGGATGCGCAGGGCGTGGAAATGTTCGATCATGACGGGCGCGGCTTGCAGATTGTCCACCGGAATGTCGAAGAAACCCTGGATCTGGTCGGCATGCAGGTCCATGGTCAGGACCCGGTCCGCTCCCGAGGTCGTGATCAGGTTGGCCACCAGTTTGGCGGTGATGGGCACGCGGGGTTGATCCTTGCGGTCCTGCCGCGCATAGCCGAAAAAGGGCAGCACGGCCGTGATGCGCCGGGCCGAGGCGCGCCGGAAGGCATCGATCATGACCAGCAACTCCATGAGGTTCTCGTTGGGCGGGGGGCAGGTCGGTTGGATCACAAAGACGTCCGCGCCGCGCACGTTTTCACGAATGCGGATGGAAATTTCGCCCTCCGGAAAACGCCCGACGTCGATCTGGCCCAAAGTCCGCCGCAGGCACTTCGCAATGGCTGCGGCCAGCCTGGCATTGGCATTCCCCGAGAAAATTTTCAGTTCGTTGGCCACGGGGCCTCCTCCTTTAGTGCCGTGCTCGCGGTCGGCCGTCCCGGCCGGCGGGGGAACGGCGCGCCTTGATGACGCGCGCCGGGACGCCCACGGCCAGCATGCCGGCCGGAATCCGGCTGTTGCGTTTCACCACCGCGCCCGCGCCCGTCATGGCCTTGGGCCCGACCCAGACCGGGGCGACCAGAATGGTGCCGCTGCCCAAAAAGGCGTTTTTGCCGATCCGCGTGGGATGCTTGTTCACGCCGTCGAAATTCGCCGTGATGGTTCCGGCGCCGATGTTCACGTTCTCCCCCACCAGCGCGTCGCCCACATAGCAGACGTGGCCCATTTTTGCGTTGCGGCCGACGCGGCTGCGGTTGGTTTCGGCGAAGTTCCCGATATAGACGCCGGGGGCGATGATGGTGCCCGCGCGCAGGTGGGAATAGGGTCCGATGCGCACGCGTGCCCCCACGCGGCTGCCCTCGACCGCCGAAGACCGGACCTTGACGCCGGCTCCCAGGCGGGAGGCGTCAATGGTTGCCGCCGGGCCCAACACGCAGCCCCGTCCGATGACGGAATCGCCGGTGATGCGCGTCCCCGGCAGGATCACCGTATCCCGCCCGATCCGGACGCCCGCCTCGATCCAGGTCTGCCCGGGATCCAGCACCGTGACGCCGGCGTCCATCAGAGCCTCGAGGGTCCGGCGGTTGCAAATCCGCTCCGCCGCCGCCAAATCCCGGCGCGAATTGATGCCTAAAATCTCCTCCGGATCCTCCGTCCGCCGGGCCGCGACCCTCTGGCCCCGGGCGTGCAGAATCCCGATGATGTCGGTCAGATAAAACTCCCGTTTGCGGTTGCGGTTTTGCACCCGGGCCAAGGCCGGCCACAAGGCCGCCGCGCGAAAGACATAGGCGCCGCTGTTCACCTCGGATATCCGCCGCTCGCTTGCGCCGGCGTCTTTCTCCTCCACGATCCGGGCCACGGCACCCGGATCGGCCGGCACTCTCACAACCCGCCCGTACCCCGTGGGATCGGCCAGCACGGCGGTCAACATCGTGGCCGCGGCCCGACGGCGCCTGTGTTCAGCCACCAAGCGCCGCAAGGTCCGGGCCCGCAGCAGGGGCGCGTCTCCGCACAGGACCAAAATATCTCCGCCGCGGCCTGCCAGGGCGGCCCGCGCCGCCAGCACGGCGTCGGCCGTCCCGAGGGGCCTGCGCTGGCGCACGGACTGCACGCCGGCGGGCAGGATGGCCTGCACGTGTTCGGCTCCGTGTCCCAAAACGGCCACCACCGGCGCTGCGCCGGCGGCACGGGCGGCCTGGACCACCCAGTTCAAAAGAGGTTTCCCTCCGAGGGCATGCATGACCTTGGGAACCGCGGATTTCATCCGCGTCCCCTCGCCGGCAGCCAGCAGGATGGCGGCTAGTTGGGGCATGTCTCTCCTTCTTTCCGCGAAATCGCGGCGGTCTTCCGTCCCGCCCCGCAGTGTGCCGGGAAATAGATCCTGCGGGATTTTGGCTGCCGGGCCAGGACTCGAACCTGGATAAACGGCTCCAAAGGCCGCCGTCCTACCATTGGACGACCCGGCAAGGGCTGTGCCGAAAGCGGGTGCCGGCGGTCCGGAGCGCAGGCGGGTCAAAAAAAAGAGTAGGAACTGCTCCTACTCGGCACATGCGAATCCAACCGTCCTTCGCTTCGCGGCCTCGATTTTTCCGTCTGGCCTGCAGTCCGCAGCCTGACCCGCTCCGTCCGGTTCACCACCGGCTAAAATCCGCCTCACTTCCGGCTGGTGCGGGTCAAGATTACGCTGGGATAGCGTTTTCTCAATCCGGCCGCTGCGGCCAGGCCCGCCGGCCGGGAAGGCATGAGGCCAAAAACCGTGGGGCCGCTCCCGCTCATCAGCACCGCGTGTGCGCCGGCGGCCAACAAGTCGGTCTTCATCCGGCGGACGACCGGATGCATTCCGGCCGTCACGCTTTCCAACTGGTTAAATAAATTTTTACCTATTTTTATTGGGTTTTTCCGGTAAATCGCCGAACGCATGAGATTAATATAATTTCCACGCCTTGTCAATTGTAAATTTATGCGCCGGTAAATCCGGGCCGTGGACACGGCCAATCCCGGATTGACGATGACAAGCCACATGCCGGGTACGGCCGGCCAGGGAAATACCCGGTCGCCCCGCCCCGTGCAGAGGGCGCAGCCGCAGCTCAAGAAAAAGGGCACGTCGCTCCCCAGCTGCCGGGCCAGACGCAGTAGTCGGCGGGGAGCGAAGTGGAGGTTCCAAAACCGGTTCAATCCCAGCAAGGCCGCCGCCGCGTCGCTGCTGCCCCCGCCCAAGCCGGCCGCCACTGGAATTCTTTTTTCCAGCCGGATGCGCACGCGCGGCCGGAGGCCGGCCTCGCGCGCCATCAGCCCGGCCGCTCGGGTTACCAGATTGCCCGAGCCTGAGGGAACGCCGGGATGGCGGCAGGTCACGCGGATGCCCGCGGGCCCCGGTGAAAAGGTCAGCGTATCCGCCAATTCCAGGGCGTGCATGACCGTTCGCAGCTGGTGGTAGCCGTCCGGGCGGCGGCGCAGGATTTCCAGGACCAGGTTGATTTTCGCCGGGGCGCGCAGGCGCAGCGGCCTCATGGTTGATCGGATTTCATGCGGCCGCGCAATTCCTCCAGCTTATGCTGCAGCTCCGCATTTCCGGGATCCGCCTGCAGGAGCCGGGACCAGGTGCTTTCCGCGTCCGACCAACGTCCGAGTTTCTGGTAGATCTGGGCCAGATGGGAGTAGATTTCCGGATCGATTTCAGCCCGGGCCTGTTTCAGCATTTCGAGGGACAACAGCACTTCGGCCAGGGCTTTTTTATACTCCCGCTGACGGTAATAGACCCATCCCATTGAATCGTGAAAGTTGCCGTTTTTCGGCTCCAGCCGCAACGCTTGCTGCATCCAGAACTCGGCCTGTTTGAGGCGGACGCCTTTTTCGGCGCAGGTATATCCCAGGTGGTTGTAGGCCTCCGCCAGCGTCGGATCCAGCTTGACGGCCTTTTCCCAGGCGGCCAGGGCGTGCTCAAACTGGCCGACGTCGTAATAGGCTTGCCCCAGAAAAAACCGGGTTTGCGCGTTGCGGGGATCCAAGCGGGCGGCCTCGGTCAACACCTCCAAGGCCCGTACCGACCGCTTCAGGCGCAGCAGCAGCCAGCCGTAGCGGCTCAATTGCAGGGGCGAGTTGCGGCGGATGCGGGAGCCGATTTTCTCCGCCTCGGCCTCGGCCTTTCCCTTCTCGCCGATCTGCAGGAGCACCCCGGCCAGTTCCAATTGCGCTTCCACGAAATCGGGCTTCTGCAGCAGGGCCTGCTGATACTCCTGGACGGCCAGGTGCCAGAATTGTTTCTGCTGGTAGATCCCGCCCATGAGGAAATGCGTCAGCGCGTCCGCCCGGTCGCTTTGAATCAGGGGGTGCAATTGCTCGCGGGCCTTGTCCAGCAAGCCCAACTCGTAGAAGGCCAGACCCAAATTTCTTTGCAGCAGCGTGTTTTCGGGCTCGAACTTCTGGAGCCATTCCAGCTCGCCCACGGCATCCCGCCAGCGGCGCGCATCCAGATAATACTCGGCCACGCGGTGGTGCGCGTCGACCTCGAGGGGATTGATGAGCAACACCTGCTGGTACAGCGCGAAGGCCTCCTGCCTCCGGTCCTGTTGGTTCAGGATCGCGGCCAAATCCAGCAGCCATTCGACGCGTTCCGGCTGCGCCTCGGCGGCCTGGCGCAAGAGCCGCTTGGCCGCCTCCACGCGCCGATGTTCGAGATAGTACCCGACCAGACTGCGCCTCGCCTCGGAGTTGGCCGGGTCCAGGGCCAGTGCCCGCTTCAGCTCGGCCACGCCCTGGGTCCGCCTCCCCTCGTGCAACAGGAGCAACCCCAAAGCCCCGTGGATCTCGGAGGTTCCCAGATCCCGTTCCAGGGCCTGATGATAGACTGCCGTCGCGGTGGCGGTATCTCCGGCCGCCTCGTACAATTGGCCCATGAGATAATACGCCTTGGGATCGGAGGGTGCTTCCTTCAGGACCGTGCGGAACTCGGCGATGGCTTCGTCCTGCAGCCCGAGGCGGATGAGGGCGCCCGCCAGATAGCGGCGCAGGGTCACGGAGGACGGGTCACGCAGAAGCGCCTCGCGGTAAAATTTGGCGGCCGAGTGGAAATCGCCCTGGTCCTCGGCCAATTGGCCGGACATGAACGCCAGCTGGGCCTGGGCCCCGTAGGGCAGCTGCGCATACAGCCCCGCCTTGGGCGGCAGGCTGGAACAGCCGGCCAGCAATACCACCAGGCCCCAGAGCATGGCGTGCGGAAGGAATTTCGGCATGGCGGGTTTAGGCTGAGGTCAGTTTGCGGTTGGTTTCACGCAAGCGCTGGTTCACGATTTTCAGGATCGCCAGCAGGATTTTGTTGGCTCCGCCGGGCGTCTCGCGCATGATGTCCTGGAAATTTTTCTTCGTGACCACGATGAGGACGGCGTCCTCGCCGATCCGCGCCGTGGCCGAGCGGGGCTCGTCGTCCAAGATGGACATTTCTCCCACCAGTTCGCCCGGGCCGAGGGTCGCGATCAGAATATCCTCATTGTCCTTTTTTTTGAGAATTTCGACGGTTCCCGATTTCACCACGTAAAAGACCTCGCCCTGCATGCCCTCCAAAAACAGCATGGAGCCCTTACGGAAGGCGCGTTCGAACATGAGTCGCTTGATGCGGTCCAAATCCGCCCGGCCGAGTTCGCGAAAAATCGGAATGCGGGACAAATCGTTGCTCTCGATCATGGCCGAACCTCCGTTTCCATGGTAGCACAGGCCTTTCCGGCCGTCAACGTGGACGCTCGCCCGCTGGCGCAGGCTCGGGCGGCGGAAAACGGCTACGGCGTCCGGGTTTCCCGCCGTTCCAGGGAATCGACGAAGGCGCGGAAATCCCGGGGCCAGGGCGCCTCCCAGGACAGGACCCGGCCGGTGAAGGGATGGCGCAGGGCAAGGCGCACGGCGTGCAGCAACTGCCGGGGGGGGCGGACGAGATGGAGCTTCGCCAGTCTCCCGGCTTCCCCCGCGGCTCCGTACATCCGGTCCCCGACCACGGGGATTCCCAGATGACGGCAATGAACGCGGATCTGGTGCGTCCGCCCGGTCTGGAGTTGCACGCGCAGGAGGGAGAACTCCCGGAAGGTCCTTTGCACCTGAACGGTCGTGCTGGCCAGGCGACCCCGGCTCGCCAGAACCGCGAAGCGCTTGCGGTTGCGCGGATCGCGCCCCATGCGCGTTTCGATCTCCTGCCGCGCGGCCGGAGGCCTTCCCCAGACCACGGCGTCGTAGGCGCGCTTCACCGACCGCTCGTGGATTAAGTCCGCCAAAGCGCGGTGGGCCCGGTCGTGCTTGGCCACCAGCATGAGCCCGGAAGTGTCCTTGTCCAGGCGGTGCACGATCCCGGGGCGCAACTCGCCGCCTACGCCGGACAGATCCCGCAGGTGGTGCAGGAGTGCGTTCACCAAAGTGCCGGCCGGGTGCCCGGGGGCGGGGTGGGTCACGAGGCCTGCGGGTTTGTTGATGACCGCCAGATCGCCGTCCTCGTAAAGAATCTCGAGGGGGAGGTTCTGGGCCGGAGTGGAGACGGTGGCCGGCGGCGGCGCTTGGTACTCCACCTCCTCATTGACCCTGAGAAGCCGGCCGGGCTTGGCTGCCTGGCGCGCAACGAGAATGGCTCCGGTCCGGATCAGGCGAGCCGCCGCAGTCCGGGACAACTCGGGACAGCGGCCGCGGATAAACACATCCAGCCTCTTCCCCGCGTCGCGGGAGGCAATGCGCCATCTGCGGACCGCGCCCGTCAACTTGCCTTCCATGGAGGTTCCCTTTCAAGGCGCCCGCGGACGTTTTCCGCCTACGGTTGCCCCCTGTCCTGAACCGCGGCGCCGGGGAAATAGTGCGCCAGGATCTCCAGATAATAGCGGCCCCGTTCTCCCAGGGTCGCCGCGCCGGCCTGGCAGAAACCGACGCCGTGCCCCCAGCCGCCGCCAAAGGCCAGCCAGGCCGTCGGCGTCCCTTGCGCCGGGTCCGGAAGGGGCACCAGGACGAAAAAATTGCTGCGCAATCCTCCCAACCGGCCGCGGACGTTGTCCTTGCTGGCCGTGGCCTCGTGCCGGTCCCCGCGGAAAACAAGGGTGCGCACATACCCGCTGCGTCCCCTGGCCGTGACCCGGATGGCCTGCAGGGACCCCAGGTCATGCCGCGTGTTCAGCAGGGCCTCCAGCTCACGCCGTTCCAGGATTTTCACCCAGCGAAAACAGGCTCCGCACGCGGAAGGCGCGCAGAAGGCCGGGGGATCGGTCGTCAGCCAGGCGCGCAATTCCCCCGGGCTCGGGGGCCATGCGTGGCTGGCGGCTTCCTGTGGCGGCAGATCGTAAACCGCGGCCGAGGGGGCGTTCCAGGCAGGCAGGGCGCCCCAGGCATCCGTCTCGTCCTGGGTGAGTCCTCCGCAGGAATGGGAATAAAACGCGGGAACCAGGCGGTGGTCGCGCACCAGCACCAGGCCGGCCGTTTCCCGCAGGGCCTGTTCGCTCCGCGCATCCTCGCTGGTTACGCCGTCGTACGCCGCGCAATGGGGCGTGGCGCAGACATCATAACCTTGTCGCTGGTGGGTTCCACGACGGCGCAGGGCATCCGTGCGCGCCACCACTGCCTGGGCCTTCAGCGCCTCCCGAGGCCAGCTGGCCGGCATTTCCGCCGGCAGGACGCTCGCGAGGTAGTCTTCCAGCAACACTTCGTTGACGAGCTGCAGCGACCGCCCGTGGCGCCGCGCCTGCAACCGGCCCCGGTAATAATGCGTGGCGCGAACGCCGCCGCCCCACATGTACCCCGTGTCCTGATACAGGTTGATCACGCCCAGGACGCTGCCGGCCTGCAGCGGTTCGATGCGGATGACCACGGGCATGGCTTTCAGGCTTTTTCCGGCCCAGGTCTGCAAGGTCCACCGGCCCCGCGAGTTGCGCTCCAGCCGGTAGGGCCTGCCGCCCTCGCCCTGCCAGAAGTTCCGTCCCTGCCCGTCCTTGGCCCGCCATGGTCCCGAGCATCCGAAAACCAGCCGGGAGAGGTTCTGCCCCAAACCGACCCGGAGGCTGGGGCTGCCGGGAGGGGAAAGGGATTGCACCCGGTAGGCCCGCAGACCGGGGGGCCGCCGGGGCTTGACCTTCGCGCTCACGGGAGTCGGAACCGGGGTCAGGTGTCCCTGCACGCGGTCCAGGGCCGCCACGATTTCCCGCGCCGGTCCCACGATGCCCCGGACGCTCTGCCACTGGCGACGCGCCTCGCTCCACTGCCCCTTGCTCTCGGCCAATTGCGCCAGGTCCCAGTGAACCTGCCACAAGCTCCAATCCCCTTTGCGGGCCAGGCCGTACTCCTCGCGGGCCCGCTGCCACAGGTACTCCCGTTCGACCGGGGAGTCCTTTCCCAAGGCATCGAAAGCCCGCGCCAACAACAGGCGGACGGTGGGATGCTTCCCTTCCTCCTGGATGGCTCGCCAATAGAGCGTCACGGCCTGGTAGGTCCGCCCCTGCAGGTCCGCGATCAGGCCCAGCAGCATGCGGGCCCGCCAGGTGTTTCCGCCCTGGGCCACCAGCAGGGAAAATTCCTTTTCGGCGGAGCCGAAGTCTCCGGCCGCCAGCAGGGACTCGGCCAAAGGCCAGCCGCGGACACCGGCTTTTTGCAGAACCGCGGCCGCCTCCTTGCCCCGCCCCGCATCCAGGAGCACGGCCGCCAAATCCTTGGCCGCAGCTTCGTCCCGGGGATAGCGTTCCAGGTACAGTCGGTACTCCGCCTCCGCCATTTCCGGGTCGCCGCCGTAGTAGGCGGCCAGCGCCCGCGCCTTGTCCCCGGCAGGCAGACGGGAAATGGCCGCGGCGGTGGGGGGAAAAATCCCAAGACCGATCAACCACAACAAGCCCAGCAGGACTCGTGCCCGCGCCCCGCCTCGCCGGAACTTCAACAGAACCTTGGCCGGAGTGTGCATATGCGTTTGATGATGAGGGGTTTCGGCCGATTTGTCAAGTCACGCACGCGGTCCGGCGGCGGCCGGGCGCGCCCCCGGTTTTGCGGGACGGCCGGGCCGCAGGAGCCGGACCTCGACGATGACCGCGAGGAGGAAAAAGACGGCTGCGATGAGCTGGGAGGTGTGCAACCAGGGAAAGAGAACGGTGCCGCGGATCTCGTCGCCGCGGACAAACTCGATGACAAAGCGCCACAGCGCGTACCCGGCTACGTACAGCCAAAACAGGCGGCCGTCGCCGTGACGGCCGCGCCGCAGGAAGAGCAGGAGCGCAAACAGCAACAGATTGAAACCGGCTTCGAAGGCCTGGGTCGGCAACCGCGGGATCCCGTCGCCCGTGGAGGGAAACAGCACGCCCCAGGCCAAACTCGGGCGGCCGTAGCAGCAGCCGTTGAGGGTGCATCCGATGCGGCCGAACGCATGCCCCAGCGGGATGTAGGGGGCGGCCAGATCCAGCACGCGCTGCAGAGACAGGCGGTGGGCGCGAACATACAACCAGCCGCTCAACACCGCCACAATGAATCCGCCGTAAAACACCAGGCCGCCGTCCCATAATTTGAAAGCCTCCCAGGGGCGCCGGGCAAAATACGCCCAGTTGACCAGGACATACAGGGCCCGTGCGCCCGCAATGCCGCCGATCACGGCCCAGAACGCCAAGTCCAAAAACTTGTCCGGCGGCACGCCTTCCCTGGGAGCCCGGCGCCAGGCCAAGAAGATGGACACGAAAAACCCCAGCGCGGTCAGGACGCCGAAACTGTAGAGGGTGAAAGGGCCAAAGGACAGCAGAACGGGATGCAAGAGGGTAACCCCGTCCAGGCGGTCACGCCGGGGGCGGCGGAGCCGGCCGCTGCGGGCGAAAATTCGCCAACAGGATCGCGCACACGCCCAGGAAGACTGCGGAATCCGCCAGATTGAAGACCGGAAAGTGAAAACGGCCCGCGGAAAACTCGATAAAATCCACCACCATTCCGAACCGCACGCGGTTGATCAAATTTCCCGCCGCACCGCCGCAGATCAATCCCAACGGCAGGAAATGGAAAACCCCCGCGGCCTGCTGCCGGTGCACGATGACCGCCAGCACCAGGATGGTGACCGCCGCCACTCCGACCAGCAGGTACAGGCGCCAGGCTGAAAATTCCGGTGCCGCCAGCAGGCTGAAAGCCGCACCGGTGTTCCGGACATACGTCAGCCGCAGCACCTGCCCCAGCACGGGAACGCTCTCGTAGAGGGCCAGGTGCTGCGAGACCAGCCACTTGCTGAGTTGATCGAGAACGACCACCACGCCGGCGGTCAGCCAGAAGACCTGCCGAGCCCGCACCTGCCGGCGGGTCATGGCGTTTCCGGAATCCGGGGCGAGGGTCGGCGTCGCGGCGGGCATGGCCCTGTTACTCCTGTTCCTTTCCGGCGGGTGCGGGTTGAAGGGCGGAAACCACGGGATAGCAGCGGTCGCAGAGCTCCGGATGATCTTCATGGGACCCGACGCTGGGCAGAACGCGCCAGCAACGCCGGCATTTTTTCCCGGCCGCCGGGACCACGCGGATTTGCAGCTCCGGGCCGGCCGAACTGGCGTCCTTGAGTTCCACGCCCGACACCACGAAGATGGCGGCCAGTTGCGGCAGATGCGCGGCGAAAAACGATCTCTTCTCTCCGCGCGCCCGGATCTGAACCTCGGCCTCGTACGAATGCCGGATTTGTTTCTGGGCGCGGGCTTCCTCCAGGCGTTTTTGGACCTCTTCCCGGAAAGCCAGCAGGCGCTCCCAGGACCGCGCCAGCTCTTCGTCCTGCCAATCCTTGGGCAGCGTCAGCCAGGTGGCCAGGTGCACGGAAGGTTCCGCGTCGGCCGGGAGCAGCGCCTGGGCCCGCATGGCGGACCAAACCTCGTCGGCCGTGTGGACCAGCACGGGGGCGGTCAGTCGGACGAGGTGGTTGAGCGTGTGCCACAAAACGGTTTGCGCGCTGCGGCGCCCTTCCGAGTCCCGCCCCTCGGCATACAGGCGGTCCTTGAGCACGTCCAGGTAGAAGGAGGAAAGATCCACGGAGCAGAAGGCGTGGACCAGCTGGTAGAAGCGGTGGAAGTCAAATGCGTCATAGGCCGCGGTGGCGTCCGTGACCAGCCGGTGGAGGCGGTGCAACATCAGTTGGTCGAGGGGCTGGAGCTCCTTGCGCTTGCAGGCCCGGTCCGGCGTGAAGCCCTGCAGGTTGCCCAGCAGGAAACGCAGCGTGTTCCGGATCCGGCGATAGGCGTCGACCAAACGCGTGAAAATTTCGTCCGAAAACCGGACGTCGCTCTGGATGTTTTCCGAAGCCACCCACAGCCGGACGATATCCGCACCGCCGTAGCGGTTTACGGCTTCCTCGGCGGTGATGAAGTTGCCCAGAGATTTGGACATCTTGCGGCCTTCGCCGTCCACCGTGTACCCGTGGGTGAGCACGGCCTTGTACGGCGCTAAGCCGGTGGTGGCGACGGAGGTCAGCAGGGAGACCTGAAACCAGCCGCGGTGCTGGTCCGATCCTTCCAGGTATAAGTCGCAGGGAAAGCGCAAGTCTTTGCGTTCGGCCAGGACCGCGGCATGGCTCACGCCGGAATCGAACCAGACGTCCAAGATGTCCTCTTCCCGCCGGAAGCGGTCGCCCTGGCATTTCGCGCAGCGCACGTCGGCGGGAATGATCTCCCGTGGTTCCCGCGTAAACCACGCATCGGCGCTCTCCGCCCGGACGAGGGCTTCGACCGCCGCGAAGACCCCGGCCGCCAGCAAGGGCTCGCCGCAGGCTTCGCAGTAAAAAATCGGCAGGGGGACGCCCCAGCTGCGCTGCCGGGACAGGCACCAGTCCGGG
>Ga0315536_1001438_pt1 | contig 11902 bp, 11 predicted proteins | sample SalMarSW160230MG_FD_203093 | JGI IMG/M metagenome (GOLD analysis project Ga0315536, IMG submission 203093) | Salt marsh sediment microbial communities from the Plum Island Ecosystem LTER, Massachusetts, United States - Salt Marsh Sediment SW1602-30 ... | reverse complement strand
GCGCCGGGTTATTCTTGGTGCGGCGGCTCAAGATCTGGATTACCCGTTCTATTTCCTTGTTCCGCCCGATAACCGGGTCAAGCTTACCGGCGGTAGCCGCCGCCGTTAAATCTATGCCGAGCTGGTCTAAAGCAGGCGTGCGGCTGGTGGTGCGGGCCGGCCTGGCTCTGGCCACCCCCTCCCCCAGCACCTTGGAAGTCTCGGTGCGCGCCCGCTCCAGGGTAACGCCAAAACTATCCAGGACGTCGGAGGCCACTCCGCCACCCTCACGCAAAAGACCAAGCAGCAGGTGCTCGGTCCCGATGTAGTTATGGCCCAGGTGGCGGGCTTCGTCTATAGCCAGCTCGATGATACGCTTAGCCCTGGGGGTAAGACCGATTTCACCGGTGGACGGCTTCTCGCCGCGCCCGATGATAAACTCCACCGCCGAGCGCGCCTTATTCAAGCCCACGCCCAGGTTGGCCAGGACCTTAGCGCCAACCCCTTCATCCTCCCTCAGCAGACCAAGCAGGATATGCTCGGTGCCGATATAGGTATGGTTGAAGTGCTGCGCCTCTTCCTGGGCTAAAGTGAGGACTCTGCGTGCCCGCTCTGAAAACTTCTCAAATCGGCTAGCCATAACTCACCTATATAATTATAAAGCAAGCCAAATCAAAGGTCAAAAGCCTTCTGGCAGTGGCATATTTTCCACAAAGGGTCGCCCCCTCAGTATCGTCTGCGCTAGGGCGTTTCACTTCCGTGTTCGGAATGGGAACGGGTGGTACCACCCCGCTCTAACCACCAGAAGGCAAACTTTATTCTAGCACATTTTTCAAAACAAAACAAAGTGGCTAAGGTGGTATTTTGGTACCAGATGGCAAAAAGATGGGTTAAAAGAGCTGTATTATCCTTAAGATGATGCCCGCCTAATGTTCTTTTTAACATACTCACTGGTGGTTGACACTGCCAGAAAGAATATGGGCCGGTCAACTTTAACCACTCTCAACGGACAATGTCTCAGTCCCTTGGGGATAAAGATAAGGCAACTATTATTGATAATATATTTTTCGTCTTCCAGCCATAACTCTACTTCTCCGCCCAAATCGTGAGGGTTTTGAGGGTCACTACCGAAAAAGCCTAAGACCTCATCAAAATCATGTTTATGAGATGGGGTACCTTCTATCTCTGTGGCTTTCCAATACCAGGAAGTAATTATGCTGGGAGCCCCTTTCATTACCCAGTCTTCCAGCCATAATATACGTGTTGCCCTTTCGTTATACTGGGCGGCTCTTTCCTGTACGTCCTCCGGTAGTTTTAAATCGGTCAGGATATATTTCTGGTATTTTAATTCAGCCATTTTGTGTCTACTCCCTGTACATGTTTATTTACCACTGAACCTGATACGCTATTGTTGCACTCCCTTTTTGAGGTTGTCAATAATGGCATACAAAGTAGAAATGTTATTTATATACCCCCCCGGTGTTTTGCTTCCCACCCGGCGGTGCCAGGCTATTAATCCTGTTTGGGCTGCGGCAAATCATCCAGCACCTGTTTCATGTTTGTACGGTATCCCTTGAAGGCTTCCCGGCCCTCGTCGGTCAGTTGCAGCATTGTATGAGGCTTTTTGTTCAGGAACTCTTTCTTTATGGCGATGTAACCAGCCTCTTCCAGCTTGCTCAAGTGAGAAGAAAGGTTGCCCCAGGTCAGCTCCGTCTGACGCTGGAGAAAGAGGGCGTCAGCACTTTCCACCACGAAGAGATAAGCCATGATCAGGTAGCGGGCAGGCTCATGGATAAGCCGGTCGATGCTGGCGATAGGCGGTTTGCCGGGGACGTCTGAACTAGCCGCTGGCACCTGGTCCCTCCCCTGCCGGCTTGGGGTATCGGCGCAAAAAACGCAGCAGCAGCCCGAGCCCACACAGTATCACAACAACGCCGGGAACGATGAAGCTCAGATTCAGGGGCGCATACAGCCACTGGTGGGCGGCGAAAGCCGCCAGAACCAGCCCGGCATAGACATACCAACGGTCAACCTTCCACCAGTAACCCAGAACGAAGATTATAATGGCCATCATAGCGCCGAACAGGAACATAAAGTATTCGCCGATCCATGCCGGTTGGCTGCCGACATCGAATAGGAAAGACACGGCCAGTCCGAGCAATAAAAGCACCACGCCCATAATGACCATCTTCATCTGCTGCCTCCGGGCCTCAGCGATTTTTATGTAGCCGGCTCGGGGATAGATAAGCCACCTTTTTAGACCCAGGACAATAAAGAAAAAGGCTACCCATATGCCCCCCATGACGGCAACGAATTCAAACATAATCATTACGCCCCACCCCACCAGGAAAACACCCAGAAGTATGTCCCACAAGCCATCCTGAAAGTAGGACATATATACTCTGCGTTGAATCTGCTTCAAATCGGTACCCTTCTGCATAGTAACCCCCATCTCAAGATAAGCTTTGTAAGGCAAAGTTCTTTGCAATATTATATACAAGGTTTTTTCTATTGTCAAGGGGTTAACTTCCCCACCCACACTCAACTAAACATAACGCTAAATACAAATATTCGTAGCTAACCACGCCTGAATTGTTTCCTTAAAAAATAAAAACCCCCACTATTTTGAAGCTAAAAAAAGAAGCGCCCTTCAAAAGAGCGCCTTTAAAATCTAACTAGTATCAACTCTGAAGCGGGTCAAGCCCTCGACCATTAGTACGGTTAAGCTAAAAACATTACTGCTCTTACACTCACCGCCTATCAAACAAGTAGTCTACTTGCGGTCTTACTCCTTCGCCCGAAAGCAAAGGATGGGAGATATTATCTCGGGGCGGGCTTCGCACTTAGATGCTTTCAGCGCTTATCCCAACCAGACTTAGCTACCCAGCAATGCCCCTGGCGGAACAACTGGCACACCATAGGTCTGTCCCTCTCAATCCTCTCGTACTAGAGAGAGCCCCCCTCAAATCTCCGGACGCCCACGACGGATAGAGACCGACCTGTCTCACGACGGTCTGAACCCAGCTCGCGTACCGCTTTAACCGGCGAACAGCCGGACCCTTGGGACCTGCTTCAGCCCCAGGATGCGATGAGCCGACATCGAGGTGCCAAACCTTGCCGTCGATGTGAACTCTTGGGCAAGATAAGCCTGTTATCCCCGGGGTAGCTTTTATCCGTTAAGCCACGGCCCTTCCACACGGAACCGTGGGATCACTTTGCCCGACTTTCGTCTCTGCTCGACTTGTAGGTCTCACAGTCAAGCCCCCTTATGCCAATGCACTCTATGGGTGGTTTCCATCCACCCTGAGGGGACCTTTGGGCGCCTCCGTTACATTTTAGGAGGCGACCGCCCCAGTCAAACTACCCACCAGACACTGTCCCCCAGCTTGATCTGGGGTTAGAGGCTAAACTCACCAAGAGTGGTATTTCAACGTTGGCTCCACCCCGGCTAGCGCCGGAGCTTCAAAGCCTCCCACCTATCCTACACATGATAAGCCCAGACCCAGTGCCAAGTTATAGTAAAGCTCCACGGGGTCTTTTTGTCCAGTCGCGGGTAACCCGCATCTTCACGGGTATTTCAATTTCGCCGAGTCCCTCGTTGAGACAGCGCCCAGGTCGTTACACCTTTCGTGCAGGTCGGAACTTACCCGACAAGGGATTTCGCTACCTTAGGACCGTTATAGTTACGGCCGCCGTTCACTGGGGCTTCAGTTCGCTGCTTCGGATTACTCCTAACACCTCTCCTTAACCTTCCAGCACTGGGCAGGTATCAGCCCCTATACTTCAGCTTTCGCTTTTGCAGAGACCTATGTTTTTGTTAAACAGTCGCCCGGGCCAATTTTGTGTCACCCTTTGTTCAAGGGCACCCCTTCTCCCTAAGTTACGGGGTTAAATTGCCGAGTTCCTTAACGAGGGTTCTCTCGATCACCTTGGGACTCTTATCCCTTCCTACCAGAGTCGGTTTGCGGTACGGACGCTCCTGCTTCAAAAGCAACGAGGCTTTTCTTGACGGCCTGGGAATTTGCCAAATCGCCTTGGGTCTCCCCTCAACTTTCCCCCACCCTCAGCTAAAATCCGGGGTGGATTTGCCTGCCCCGGCATCACCTACAGTGAGGAACGCACCATGTCCATTAGGCACGCTTGGCTTACCCTACCGTGTCCCCCCTTTACCTCCACAGGAGCGGTACGGGAATATTAACCCGTTGTCCATCGCCTACGCCTTTCGGCCTCGGCTAAGGCCCGACTAACCCTACGCGGATTAACCTTCCGTAGGAAACCTTAGGTTTTCGGTGGATGTGTTTCTCACACACCTTACGCTACTCATGCCGGCATTCTCACTTCCCTGCGCTCCACCATTACTCACATAACAGCTTCACTGCCCAGGGAACGCTCCCCTACCATTCCAGCAAGCTGGAATCCATAGCTTCGGTGGCGAACTTAAGCCCCGTTGAATTGTCGGCGCAGCACCACTCAACCAGTGAGCTGTTACGCATTCTTTAAAGGGTGGCTGCTTCTAAGCCAACCTCCTGGCTGTCTGTGCAATCCTACTTCCTTTACCACTTAGTTCGCTCTTAGGGACCTTAGCTGATGGTCTGGGCTGTTTCCCTCTCGACTACGGAGCTTATCCCCCGCAGTCTCACTCCCAGGCTTTAGGTTAATGGCATTCGTGGTTTGGTTGGAGTTGGTAAGATACTTTCCCCCTAGTCCATCCAGAGCCCTACCTCCATTAACTAAACCCGAGGCTGCACCTCAATGCATTTCGGGGAGAACCAGCTATCACCGAGTTCGATTGGCATTTCACCTCTACCCACAGCTCATCTGACAGTTTTGCATCACTGACCAGTTCGGGCCTCCACTCCGATTTTATCGAAGCTTCACCCTGGCCATGGGTAGCTCACCCGGCTTCGGGTCTAATCCATGCGACTTTAAACGCCCTATTAAGACTCGCTTTCGCTACGGCTACGTAACGCAAGTTACTTAACCTGCCACACAGATTAACTCACCGGCTCATTCTTCAATAGGCACGCCATCAGGGGAACTAGCCCCCCTCTGACTGCTTGTTGGCACACGGTTTCAGATTCTATTTCACTCCCCTCTCGGGGTTCTTTTCACCTTTCCCTCACGGTACTTGTCCACTATCGGTCATCAAGGGTATTTAGCCTTGCCCTGTGGTCAGGGCAGATTCCCACAAGATTCCTCGTGTCCCGTGGTACTCAAGAACAGACAAGGAGCCTCCCCCTTTCGCTTACGGGACTATCACCCTCTATGGTAGCTCTTTCCAGAGACCTTCAACTAGGGCTCGGTTTGTAACTCCTTGACCTATGTCAGGTTCGGTCATGTCTGCCTTACAACCCCCGGTAAACACAGGCCCTAACGCCGTTAGGTTTACCGGGTTTAGGCTCTTCCCCTTTCGTTCGCCACTACTCAGGGAATAACTATCCTTTCCTCGGGGTACTGAGATGTTTCACTTCCCCCGCTTACCTCCACCCAGCCTATGTGTTCGGCTGGGGGTGCTCAAGGTTCTCTTGAGCAGGTTGCCCCATTCGGGAATCCCCGGCTAGGCTTGCTAGACAGCTCACCGAGGCTTTTCGCAGCCTTGCCACGCCCTTCATCGGCCCTTGATGCCAAGGCATCCACCGCATGCCTCTTCCCGCTTGACCCGCTTCAGATTTGATACTAGTCCACGGATATTCAATTGTTAACGTGCTGGACATAATAAAACGGCTTGGTGATTCTCCACCAAGCCGCTCTTGGCTTGAGTCACCAATCGCTTATAATTATGTCTCTGCTCTCTTCATAAGCGATAGAATATTATCATACCGTTTTCACTTTGTCAAGCACACTTTTCCCCTACTTTATCAATCGTTAACAAACTTGTTGACAGCCGCCGAGAGCTGTGGTAATATTACAAATTGTCGCTAGGTAATCCGGCTTACAGCCGTTAGATTGGGTTTTAGCTTCAATCTTCGGCTTCAATGGATGAGTTACGGCTCATCCATTATAATTGTAAGGCAAGGAGTAAAAAGAGTGCCAACGGTAAATCAGCTGGTCCGCAAAGGACGCAAACAGATGGTCAAAAAGACCAAAGCTCCGGCTTTGCGCCTCAGCTACAATGCGCTCAAAAACAGAATGGCGCAGGGGAAAGGCTCACCGCAAAAGAGGGGGGTCTGCGTTCAGGTAAAGACCACCACCCCCAAAAAGCCCAACTCAGCACTGCGCAAAATAGCCAGGGTACGGTTGACCAATCAAATAGAAGTAACCGCTTACATCCCCGGTGAAGGGCATGAGCTTCAAGAACACTCAGTAGTATTAATCAGAGGCGGGCGGGTAAAAGACCTGCCCGGCGTTCGCTATCACATCATCCGCGGCGCCCTGGATGCCAGCGGCGTAGCCAACCGGCGTCAAAGCCGCAGCAAATATGGAAGCAAGAAGGTAGCCCACGCGGCAGCTGGGGCCGCCGAGGCTACCGAAGTATAGGAGATTTAGATGCCAAGGCGGGCTCGAGCAACCAAAAAAGAAACTTTCCCTGATGCCAAATACAGCAACGGAACCGTAGCCCGGTTAATCAACAAGGTGATGATGCAGGGCAAGAAGAGCACGGCGGAGAAGATAGTCTACGGCGCCATCGATATTATGGGGCAGCAGGGAGCCAAAGAGCCGGTTAACCTTTTAGAGCAAGCAATAAAAAATGCCACTCCCCAGCTTGAGGTCAAACCGCGGCGGGTGGGTGGTGCCACCTACCAGGTACCCATAGAGGTCCGCCCCGACCGCGGGCTGTCCCTGGCGCTGCGCTGGCTGGTAGCATCAGCCCGGGCCAGAAGCGGCAAGTCCATGGCGGAAAAGCTGGCTGCCGAGCTAAGCGATGCCGCCCAGGGACAAGGAGTAACCATAAAGAAGCGTGAGGACACCCACAAGATGGCCGAGGCTAACCGAGCCTTTGCCCACTACCGATGGTGAGGAGAGGACTGTGCCCAGGAATTTCCCCTTAGAACGAATACGTAATATTGCCATTATCGCCCATATAGATGCCGGTAAGACCACCGTCACCGAAAGGATACTCTATCACACCGGCCGCACCTACAAGATTGGCGATGTAGATGACGGCACGGCCGTGATGGACTGGATGGAAGAAGAACGGCGGCGGGGTATTACCATCACCGCGGCGGCCACTACCTGTTACTGGCAAGAACACCGCATCAATATTATTGACACGCCGGGGCATGTGGACTTTACCGCCGAGGTAGAGCGCAGCCTGAGAGTGCTGGACGGCGGAGTAGTCGTTTTCGACGCCGTCGCCGGAGTTGAGGCGCAGTCCGAAACGGTATGGCGGCAGGCGGATAGATACGGCGTACCCCGCATCTGCTTCATTAATAAGATGGACCGGGTGGGCGCCAACTTCAACCGCACCATATCTATGATCGAAGAGCGCCTCCACGCCAAGCCCCTCACCATACAACTCCCCCTCGGCAGCGAAAGCAACTATCAGGGCATTATTGACCTGATAGAAAACAAGGCCTGGAGCTTTGAGGGTGACCCCATCACGCCACCAATAGAAATAGCCATCCCGGAATCAGAACAGGACAAATGCACTCAAGCTCGCCATACGCTGATTGAAAAGCTGGCCGAAGCCGATGACCAGATTCTGGCGGCTTACCTTGAGGGCACCACCATCACCCCGTCAGATTTAAAGCAAGCCTTAAGACGGGTAACGGTGGCAGCCAAAGGGGTGCCTATTCTCTGCGGCAGCGCCCTCAAGACCAAAGCCATCCGCCCCCTGCTTGATGCTATTATTAATTATCTTCCCTCGCCGGCGGATATGCCGCCGGTAAGGGCTACCGATATCAGGGTCGGCGGCGAGGTTACCCGCCCCGCCCGCGACGACGCCCCCTTCTCGGCGCTGGCTTTCAAGGTAGTCTCCGACCCCTTTGTCGGCCGGATGGTCTACTTCAGAGTCTATTCCGGCACGGTAAAGGTAGGGGCGCAGGTATACAACTCCACCCGGGGCAAAAGGGAGCGCATCGGTCGTTTACTGCGGATGCACGCCAACCGCCGGGAGGAAACCGAAGAGGTCGGTGCCGGTGCCATCGTGGCCACTTTAGGCCTCAAAAACACCTTCACCGGCGATACCCTGTGCCATTACTCCCAGCCGGTGCTCCTGGAAGCCATCCGCTTCCCCGAGCCGGTTCTCTCGGTAGCCATTGAGCCCAAGACCAGGGCCGACCAGGACAAACTGGGCGGAACCCTGGCCAAGCTGACCGAGGAGGACCCCACCTTCAAGGTAAGGCACGACCAGGAATCGGGGCAGACGATTATTTCAGGCATGGGTGAGCTTCACCTGGAGTACCTGGTAGGCAGACTGCTCAGCGAGTTCGGCGTCAAGGCCCAGGTAGGCAAGCCCAGGGTCGCCTACAAAGAGACCATTACCCTGCCCGTGGAAGCAGAAGGCAAATTTATCCGCCAGAGCGGCGGTCACGGCCAGTACGGCAATATCTCTATACGGCTGGAGCCGATGGAGCGCGGCAGCGGCTTTCTCTTTGTTGACAAGGTCAAAGGCGGGGCTATTCCCAAGCAGTATATCCTGGCGGCGGAGACGGGAATTAAAGAAGCTATGGAGACCGGGGTGGTCAGCGGCTACCCCGTAGTTGATATCAAAGCCACCATCTATGACGGCAGCTATCACCAGGTTGACTCTTCGGACATCGCCTTCAAGATGGCCGGCTCACTGGCGCTGCGCAACGGCGTCACCCGGGCCAAGCCCATCCTCCTGGAGCCAATTATGAAAATAGAGGTAGTTGCGCCGGATGAGTTCCTTGGTGATATAATGGGGGACCTTAATTCCCGGCGGGGACATATTGAGTCTATAGAGACACGGGAGGGGATGGCGGTTATCCGCGCCCTGGCACCCCTGGCCGAGACCTTCGGCTATACCACCAGCCTCAGGTCACTGACTCAGGGCAGGGCAGCCCATTCTCTGGAGTTCTGTCAATATGAGGAAATGCCGGCGGAACTGGCCGACCAGATAACCGGCAAAGCCGCCGTCGGATAGAAGAGGGTATATGCCAAAACAGAAGATAAGAATCAAGCTAAAGGGTTACGACCACAAGGTATTAGACCTGTCGGCGGAGCAGATTGTGGCCGCCGTGGAGCGGACCGGCGCCGTGGTGGCGGGACCGGTACCACTGCCCACCCATATCAAGCGCTTCAGCGTTATCCGCTCCCCCTTTATTGATAAAGACTCACAGGAACAGTTCGAGGTTCGGACTCACAAGCGCCTGATTGATATTGTAGAGATGACATCCAAGACTATAGACGCTCTGAGCAGCCTCAATCTACCGGCTGGAGTAGAAATAGACATCAAGCTATAGGAATAAATCATGGTTCAAGGTATTATTGGCAAAAAGCTAGGCATGGGTCAGATATTCGCCGACGATGGCAAGGTAGAAGCCTTAACCGCCATCGAGGCCGGCCCCTGCGTGGTAACACAGGTTAAGACCAGGGACAAAGAAGGCTACAATGCCGCCCAGCTCGGTTTTGGGGAGAGCAAAAGGCTAAACTCCCCCCAGAAAGGGCACCTTAAAAAACTGGGACAGTTCAAGCACCTCCAAGAATTCAGGTTAGCCGATACCGGAGACATTAAAATAGGCGATAAGATTGATGTCAGCCTGTTCAAAGAAGGTGACCTGGTTAATATTACCGGCGTCTCCAAGGGCAAGGGCTTTGCCGGGGTAGTAAAGCGCCACCACTTTGCCGGCGGCCCCAAGACCCACGGGCAGTCCGACCGCCACCGCGCCCCCGGCTCCATCGGGTCAACTACCAGTCCGGGACGGGTGCTAAAAGGGATGCGCATGGCCGGTCACATGGGCAATAGCCGGGTGACAGTACGCCACCTGCAGGTATATAAAACCGACCCGGAGCGCAATCTGTTACTAATCAGGGGAGCCGTTCCCGGGGCTAAAAACGGGTTACTACTAATAAAGAAAGCGGGAGGGGGCAAATAAGTGGAGGTCCCGGTTTACAGCCCCAGCGGCGAGGTAGTAAAAAATATTGAGATAAGTGACGGCGTCTTTGCCGTGCCCTTTAACGAGGCAGTGGTGCACCAGGCAGTAGTCAGGCAGCAGGCCAACGCCCGCCAGGGAACCTCCAGCACCAAGACCCGCGCCGAGGTTGCCGGCAGCGGCCGCAAGCTGTTCCGTCAGAAGCACACTGGCATGGCGCGGGCGGGCAACAAAAAGTCATCGCTGCGCCGGGGAGGCGGCATTACTTTCGGCCCCAGGCCCCGGAGTTACCAGCAGGACATGCCTAAAAAGATGCGCCAGCTGGCGCTGAGGTGCGCTTTATCAGCCAAGACCAGAGACGAGGAGCTTAAGGTCTTAGAAGAGTTGAAGTTTGACCAGACCAAGACCAAACAGATGGCGGTAATTTTAGTGGCGCTGGGGATAAACTCCACCGCCCTTATTGTGACCGATAAGCCGGAGGAAAATATAATAAAGTCATCCCGCAACCTGGCTGGGATTAAGACCATACCGGCCAATATACTAAACGTGGTTGACATTCTATCCTATAAAATGTTACTTATGACCGAGTCAGCGGTACGCAAAGCAGAGCAGCTGTGGGGGCCCCGGAAATCGGAGGTTTCCGGGGTAAAGCTGGGGGGAGAGGGCAATGCATCTATATAATGTATTACAACGCCCGTTAATAACCGAAAAGAACTCGGCCCTTCAGGCCCAGGGCAAATACGCCTTTAAGGTAGCCCTTGAAGCCAATAAGGAACAGATTAAACGGGCGGTAGAAAAAGCGTTTAAGGTCACCGTCACCGGGGTCAACGTGATAACGGTGCCCGGTAAGAGGCGCCGGATGCGGGGCCGAGAGGTAATGAACCCGTCGTGGAAAAAGGCCCTGGTCACCTTAAAGCCCGGCGACAAGATAGAACTATTCGAGGGGGTATAAGTGCCACTAAAGCAATATCGTCCAACCTCGCCCGGCCGGCGGAGCATGACCGGCTCCAGCTTTGAGGAAATAACCAAAAGCAAGCCGGAGAAATCGCTGCTGCTACCCCTCAAAAAGAAGGGAGGGCGCAGCAACCAGGGAAGAATCACTGTCCGTCACCGCGGCGGTGGCGCCAAGCGCCGGCTGCGCACAATAGACTTTAAAAGAGAAAAGCTCGGCGTACCGGGCCGGGTAGCGGCTATTGAATACGACCCCAACCGCTCCGCCCGTATCGCCCTTATTTTCTATGCCGATGGGGAGAAACGCTATATCCTGGCCCCCTCTGAACTCAATGTGGACGATGTCATAAAATCAGGCGAGGGTGCCGAGTTAAAACCGGGCAACGCCATGCCATTAAAGCTAATCCCCACCGGGACGATGATACATAATATTGAGATGCAGCCGGGTAAAGGGGGGCAGCTGGTACGCAGTGCCGGAGCCGCCGCCCAGCTAATGGCCAAGGAAGGTGAATACGCCCTAATCAGAATGCCCTCCAGTGAGGTACGGCGTATCCGCAGCAACTGTCTGGCCACAATCGGGCAGGTGGGCAATCTTGACCACCGCAGTATCAGCCTGGGCAAAGCCGGACGCAAACGGTGGATGGGCATACGACCCACGGTTAGGGGCTCGGCGATGAACCCTCGCGACCACCCCCACGGTGGTGGTGAAGGCAGGTCGCCAATAGGAATGCCCGGCCCCAAGACACCCTGGGGTAAACCGGCTTTAGGCTACAGGACACGCAAGCCTAAGCCTGGAGATAAAATGATAGTCAGACGCAGGGGGAAGTGACTTAAATGTCAAGGTCAACTAAAAAAGGCCCAGCCGTTGATGCCAAACTTATGAAAAAGGTCGATGCACTGAGCGGCGCTGAGGAAAAGACGGTGATAAAGACCTGGGCCCGCTGGTCCACCATCACGCCCAAGATGGTGGGACTCAC
>Ga0315536_1001437_pt1 | contig 11907 bp, 11 predicted proteins | sample SalMarSW160230MG_FD_203093 | JGI IMG/M metagenome (GOLD analysis project Ga0315536, IMG submission 203093) | Salt marsh sediment microbial communities from the Plum Island Ecosystem LTER, Massachusetts, United States - Salt Marsh Sediment SW1602-30 ... | reverse complement strand
ATTACTTAAGGGTAAGGGGTTCTGAAGTGCTTAAACATCAGATTTTGATGAGTTCGGAGGTGAATTCAACATAATATTCGAAGATCTGCTTGTATTCGGTTCGGTCATGATCGTGGCATGGTTCCTTATCATCTACAATTGGCCGCGCCTGCTTCTCTATGTGTACAAGAGAGCGATCCTTGTGAAAGGGTTCGGCGAAGGCCCAATCCCGATCAATACGCTCTATTTGGAGCCACAAAAACTCTTTGCAGAGCCCATAACTTCGCAATCTTCTTCGAGCTCGAATTTGATGACTGTTGGTGTGAATCACGACACACTCGCTATGGGCGGCTGGCTAGACCTCAGGAAAGGACCGCAGGTCCTGCACGTTCCCGACATGAAAGGCCGTTACTACAGCGTGCAGTTCACTAATCCGTCGAACAATACAGTTTTTGCCTACGTCGGCAAACGGGCCACGGGAACCAAGGCGGGCGACTACCTCATCACGGGGCCGAAATGGAAAGGACAGGTACCGAGCGCCATGAAACAGATATCCTCGCCGAAGAACTCGGTGCTGGTTATCGGTCGGGTGCTCGTAGAGAGCGATAGCGACCTGTCGACTGCTCATCATCTCGCCGAACAGATACGGCTCACACCGCTAAACCAGGAGGGATCGCTATGAGCAGCAGATCATTTTCTCTTCTTACCGTCCTTATCGCCGTGGTATGCGTCTATTTCATCATCAATGCGTTCATTGTAAATCCCACTTCAAGAAATGTGCGTAATGACGTGATTCAAGGTTTCTTCATCGGTTTTGGGCTGGCGTTTATCACGGCCCAAGTCTATGCGAGGATTAAGACTTCGAAGGTCAATGGCTGGACTACAATGTTCGGATGCGGCGAGCCCGGTAATGGCTTTGTGTTCAGAGCCGCGTGCGCCCAAGTATTTCTTGGCCCGATCAACGTACCGAAGGAGGCGATGTACTGGAAGAGGGACGTCGATGGTGCGGGTCATCCGCTGTCCGGGGACCACGACTATGTCATGCATTTCCCAGCCGGACAACTCCCACCGAACAATGCGTTCTGGTCGCTGACCATGGGTGATGCGAGCAATCATTTCGTACCGAATTCGTTAAATCGATACAACGTCAGTGACCGCTCAGGCCTCGTTCCGAATGCTGACGGTTCTGTCGACATTTACATCCAGAACGCTGCTCCGACGGGTCATGAATCCAACTGGCTGCCCGCACCGACAGGCAAGTTTAACCTCTGGTTGCGAGTGTATATGCCCGGTCAAACCATCCTGAACGGTGAGTACAAAGTGCCCCCCGTCGTGAAAGTGAGTTGATGCATAATAAATGATCAGTTACTGGCAAATTCGTGTCCTCCTCCCGACGGAAGCACAATAAAAAAAAAAAAGAAGAGAAGAAAAAGTTCGCCGATAATACCGACGCTTTTGTGGGCGCTTTTTTTCACTTCATAACCACTAGACCACTGGCCCAGTATGTCTTATTACGCGTAGCACAGGGTTACCATGCGCTTAAGAATATCGAATATCATTCCCCCCCTATGATTAAATTTGTTATTAATTTTTTCTTGTTTTTTATTTTTAATTATGTGAGCAAGATATAATAAGGTTCATTTCTACTTTCTTTAATAAATACATATAATAACAAAAAAAAAGCATATAAACCCAATTATCCATTAATATATATGTATTTATATTATTATTAATCCCTTGGGGGATCTTACTAGTATGGAAAAAATGGATGGTAAATCAAAACAGAATATGAAGACAATTGGTGCTCTTTTAATTGTAGTAGTTTTAGTTATTTCAAGTGTTTTTGCCTACTATGTATTTTATTATAAGACAGAAACTAAAGCTGAGCAACCTACCTCACAGATAATTGATACTCGAGTTAGCCCCCTCATTAGTCAAGGCTTGAATGTAGAGATTTTAAGAATTCGTAATCGTGGTCTAATGGATAAGATGCTAAAAATAGGAGGTAATGATTGGAAAAATCCCCCAAGTTTTTATTGGAAGGTTATTGTTGATGGTAAAGAAGATAGTAGTCTTGGAAGTGTTGGACTCGGTTCAAATGGCTTATATAATATGTGGGATACCATGGGACTTGAAGGCAGATGCGGTTTTAAAACAAAAGATGAACAATTAACATCCGATGTTACTATCATCATCTATGAGAGAGAAAAAACGGGTTTTCTTGGGCGTAAAACAACAGATGTTGAAAAACAAAAAATCAATGTAGTGTATGATTATCGTACTGGTCACTGGTCTGGCGATGATGATTTAAAAGATAGTGATGGGTACGGTCATGTTCGAGGGGAAATGTATGATGTTTGGTTCAATGTATATCAGGAGTGCTATAGTCATGATTATATTCCATATTGGATGAAAGTAAATGTATATCACCTTGATCCAACTAAAGATTATTCAAACTATGATCCGAACAATGATGGTATCCCTATACCATGGGATTGGAAATGGGGGTATGACCCGTTCGCCTCTGATAACCATACACAATGGGATCCAGATTGTGATGGTTTAACAAACCTACAAGAGTACCAAGAGGCGAAATGGTTTGCAGATCCATTCCAACCAGATATATACATTGAAACAGATGGAATGCAAAAAAGTAGATTCTTTGATGTCCAACATATTTTCTTTAAAGAAGCACAACAAATGTTAATAGAAAGATTTGCTCAACATAGAATAAATGTCTATATTGATGATGGCTGGCCAGATGGACCAAAGAATGGTGGGGGAGAAATGGTACCTTTCGTTAAAGAAATTTTAGATCCTCCTGGCGGTCAGCAATTAAGCTATTATCTGCATAATTTTGCTGATGAACGAAAAGGAATTTTCCATTATTTACTCATGGCTAATCAAGCAGGATATACTATGCCTTCAAAATTTAATTGGTATGATACAATGTTAGTTGGCAATAGCCTAAAAAATGATATAAAATTAAAATATGCTTTTACTAAAAGACAAATGATTGTAACAGTAGCAGATGGAGTGATGCATGAGCTTGGGCATGAGTTAGGACTAATGCCTGAAGAGTTTAAGGGTGTTGATATAAGTCCTACCACTGTTAGATATCCAAGTATGCCAAAAAATGAATACAATAACTACCTAAAGGAATATTACAGCATAATGAATTATTATTATATCTACGGTGGTATTGTTGGAGGCTCTCAAGTAAGAAAGGCCAGAACTTTATTCGATTACTCAGATGGATCCAATGGTCCACCCTATGATCAGAATGACTGGGAACATCTTTATCTTCCGACCTTTAAAATAAATTATATAACATATGAACAAGCATCAGATAAAAGCTTTGAAGATGTTGAACTAGTTCTTAAACAGGTAAATATTACGTCAAAAGACTGGGCTTATAACGTGAATTTAACACAACAATATAATAAAACAAACAACAACCTCAAATATTTTGATACCATAGGATTTGATTTTAAAGTGTTTGAGTATAATGGTACAGATTCAAATCAAAGCGGAAATATTAGGATATATGCTAGACCACAGGTTTATCCGACATATACAATGTGGTCATTTATAATTCAAGGAAAAGTAGATAGCTCCAATAATATCAAAATTTATTCACAACAAGATCAAATCAATCAGGTATTAAAACAAATCTCTGAAAACGAGAAAAACAATAATAACGATTAACGACAGATAGTGATTTTAGAATAATTATCGATACAATTATCATAAGATAAAATCCTTTCTTAATCTCCAGTGAATGATTGCATCACATTTTTAAAAAATTAGTTTTATCGATTATATCAGCACCGTATACGTCATCCCACTCGGAAAGGCAGTATAAGACAATTTAAAGGGAGAATCAATTATATTTTCATTGACTTGTGTTGAGAAAAAAGTCAGCATCTGAGTAGTGCCAGGTTTAATTGTTTCATCGATTCCACCTCCAGTTAGATCTATGACGGTACCATCCAGTGCGATTAAATACGTATCATCAACCCAACCTATCTTTTCTTGATTATTCTGAATTGAGACATTCACAATGAATTGTCCATTTTCCTGATGCATCCCTAAGACAGTCACCGCGATATCCTTTGTCGGCGGTGTGTAAAATACAAAGAGTAAGACGATAAGAAGAACGATAATAACTATTGCGACGACACTACTAAAAATCTGCTTTTTTCTATGAGCCTCAGGCATACGGACTAAAGCAATATCTCGTTCTCTTAATAAACTTATTCTCCCTTAGAAAACAACAAGGAAAACCATTACGAGAGAACTGAGATTACAGGCTGGCCAACAAAATTGATATACTTCTTTCGAGTTCAATAGGATGGACTCACCTATGATTAAAAGAGTGTTGATTTCAATAGGAGACAACGGCCTAAACGAAAATGTAACACGATATGCTGCACGGGTTTTTCCGTTAGCACAATTTTTCGTAATCAGCGTTGTGAATACCTATGAACGAGGGATTTCCTTAACCGATTTGCTCTACAAGGAGCTTTCATCTACAGCAAAAAAAGAAATCGAAAAAGCGACACAAATCCTCCACGAAGAAAAAATTACGAATGTTACAGCGACAGTCCTAGAAGGATTACCTGGGAAAGCCGTTGTCGGCTATGCGAAAAAAAATAATATTGACCTCATACTCCTCTATATAGACAGTAAAAAAGCTCAGGCATCCTATTACAAGATGGGATCAACCACAAGAGAAATCATAAAAAACTGCCAAACACCGGTTATGACGGTTACCACCGAAGTAAATAAAATACCAATCAAGAAAGTACTGTTCACAACCGATGGAAAGAAAAAATCCCAGCGAGCTAAAAACTTTTCCTTATTGTTTTCATCGTCCTATAAAGCAACATTAGAGGTTTTGCATGTATTTCATCAAAACGAAAACGATAAGCACGCGATGAACATCTTAAACGATATCGAATGGAAAGCATCATTTGTCCACGTAGAAGTAAAAAAATCGTTAGAACAGGGTAATGTGATAGAAAATATATTAGCCCATGCACAAAACAATGATGTGGTCATCATGGGTATCGAGAGAAAAATTCTGTTATGGCATATCCTTGGACGTATCACCCAGACGGTAGTCACAAAACCCTCTGTCCCTGTGATATTGGTTCATTATTTTAAAGAAAAGAGGTCCACAAAGTGACAATCCCGCAGATAATAACCCTCATTATATTTATTGTAAGTTATCTGCTTATATTCAGTGGAAAGCTGGAAAGAACTGCGGCCGCTCTTTTAGGATTATGTTCCATGGTTGCCTGTGGATATCTCTTTGGTTTTACAAATTTCGAAGAGATCTTAACGAATGTAGACTGGGAGGTTGTCATTCTTCTTTTTGGGATGATGACCTACGTCGGGGTGATGGCAAAAACCGGTTTTTTCAGATACATAGGTGTCAAAGCAGTGCAGCTGTCAAAGGGAAGACCCGGGTATGTCCTCCTCTATCTTACATTAATTACCGCGTTTGTGTCAATGGTCGTTGATAATGTTACGACGGTTTTGCTGATGATCCCATTGACCATTCAAATAGCTGAAATACTAGAGATCAACCCGATCCCTATCATGCTCAGTGAAGCGCTTCTTTCGAACATCGGAGGTGTTGCAACACTTGTTGGTGACCCACCTAATATCATGATTGGGGTCGCATCAGGATTCTCATTTAACGATTTTATTGTCCATTTACTCCCACCCGTACTCCTCTCTCTTTTGTTATCATTATTGTTAAGTAAGATTGTGTATCGCACATGGCTTCAACAGAGAGGAAAAAACCCTGAAAAATTATTAGAGTTAAATCCTAAGGACTACATTACAGATAGGAAAAAGATGAATTATTTACTGATCGTATTGGTAGGGATGATCATCTCTTTTGTCCTCGGAGGACCAGTTGGTGTTCCAACAGCATACGTCGCTCTGGCTGCAGGAGTAATAGCCCTTCTGATCTCCATGGAAGACCCCGCAGAAGCATTTAAATCAGTTGAATGGCCGACACTGGTATTTTTCATCGCGTTATTTGCCTTGGTTGGAGGGTTAACCGAATCTGGTGTCCTTGCATTATTCGCCCAGGGCATCCTCTCCATTCATGAAAACCTCATTATCATCGCTTTACTAGTGTTATGGATCACTGCATTGCTCTCAGCTGTTGTTGATAACATCCCGATAACAGCGGCATTCATCCCGGTTGTCTCAGTAATGGCAGCTAGCTACCATTCAGGGCTTTTATGGTGGGCGCTTGCAATGGGTGTTGGCATCGGTGGAAATTTGACTTATGTCGGGTCGTCAGCTGGTGTGATTACCATGTCGCTCTCAAAACGACATGGACAAACAATCACCAACAAAGAGTGGTTACGCTTTGGTGTGCCGGTAGGATTAGTTGGTCTAACGGTGTGTTCCGTTTTCCTCTTCTTCTTATAGAGGAGAACGACATATTTCTTTTTTTAAATGTATACATTCAAACTAAAATTATTATAGCAATGAAGGTGAATGCGATTGAAAAATCAAACACAGGCGTAAGGCACATTCTCATGTGTTTTTTTTTTTAAAAAAAAAATAACCTAAAAGCTAATCGAAAATTATTGCATAAATTCCTCATAGATTTCAGAAGTCTTTCGTGCAATAATGTCCCAGCTGAACTTTTGAATCACTTGTTCTCGGGCATTGCGTCCCATTTGAGTACGTCGCTCTTTTGATTCCAAGACCTGTTTGATACCCCATGAGATATCAGCAGGGTCATAAGGGTTGACATGTCGGCCGCATTCCTGTGCCCCAGAAGGGATAACCTGCTCCCTCATTCCATTTGTCCCACGAGCCCCTACCACCACTGGTTTTGCCATAGACATTGCTTCGGTACAGACTATCCCAAACGGCTCATACAGAGAGGGAAGAACAACAACATCACTCGCGGCATAATGCAGTATCCGCTCATCTTCATTTACAAATTCATTTCGAAGAATAACCTTTTTTTGTAACCCCAGGTCCTGTATCATCCTGCGAATATCGGTTTCCATGTCACCAACACCAAGGAGCACCAATTTTGTGTGAGGAAACTCCTTTAAGACAGTTGGCATTGCTTTTACAAGATTATCTGCTCCTTTCACTTTTACAAGCCGACCAACAAAAAAAAGCAGGGTATCATCAGGAGTAACCCCATACTTTTTTTTCAACGCGGCCACATCATGCTGATTGATACGGTCCAAGTTATATTTATTGGGGTCAACCCCATTCCAACAGACACGGATTTTTTCCGCAGGAAACCCAAGGTGGATTAACTCGTTTTTCATCGCATTTGACACGGTGATGATACCATCCGCGGTTTGCCCCCCTTCAAATTCAATGTGTTTTATCGTCTGTGATCCTCCACCAAGGGACCTACCCCCTTCTGTCGAATGTATATGAAAAACCAAGGGAATCTGTAATTCCTTTTTAGCAATCATTCCCCCGATGATTCCTAACCAGTCATGGCCATCAATAATATCAAAGAATCTCCCATCTGTTCCCCCTAAAACGTTCACAAGCTCTGACGCCGAGGCGATGTTATAGCTGATGACGTCAGCAAAGAATTTGAAATGAGACCCCCATGAGCAAACATCCTGATTAGCGAACAAACGATAACTCGAGGAGAGATCAAGTATCTTCGGCCGGTGTACTTCGACACCGTTCCATTGCTCTGAGACAGAAAATTTATTGCCACTATTTAATGAGAAAAGGGTGACGTGATTCCCTAAAAATACTTGTTTTTGTGATAACTCTTTGGCAAATGTTCCCAGACCACCCCAAATTGTGGGGGGAAATTCCCAGGAGAAATGTACTATTCTCATCGTTTCTGCTCGGCTATATGTTGGATTTTTTAACATTTGTGCGTCCATCCGTGAATCACCATTACAGCGAATACATCTCATGATAAATAAAATAATCGTATTTTTGATTCATTACTGTCAAGTAAAAAAAAATTTTCTTCTGTAGAAAGTTTATTAAGGTTTCTTTTGTTTATAAAGCAAGTGGGATTTCTATTACCAGGAGAAAATTAATATTAGTTACAAACAGAGAACCGTATGTTCACCGAAAGATTAAAAATGAAATCATTTGTAAAAAATCTTTAGGCGGAGTTATTTCTGCTCTTGATCCGCTCATGCAACAGCATAAAGGTATATGGGTTGCCTGGGGAAGCGGAAGTGCTGATTTTCTCGTCACTAATTCAAAAAAAATTATCAAAGTACCTCCAGAAAACCCGACCTATTTATTAAAACGAATCCCGTTGACAAAAAAAGAAATCGAAAATTATTACCATGGTTTTTCAAATCGCGTGCTCTGGCCCTTGTTTCATTTATTTATCGAAAAAATGAAACCGAAAGAATCCTATTGGAATTCCTATCGGAAAGTGAATAAAAAATTTGCGCAAAGTGTCCTTAACGAACTAGAGAACGACGATCTCATATGGATCCATGACTATCATTTATCGCTTGTTCCGTATTTCATTAAACAGAAAGAACCAGAAGCAAAAATAGCATTCTTTTGGCACATCCCATGGCCTCCATGGGAAATTTATTACACGTTGCCTTGGGGAAATCAACTGCTTGAAGGTATCCTTATGTCAGATTTTGTCGGGCTTCATACCTCTTCATATGTCTCTAATTTTATGAACTGCGCAGAACGTCAACCAGGAATGAAACTTGACACAAAAAAGAAAACAATTTTCTTTAAAGACCACAAAACAAAAATCGGGCATTTTCCATTAGGCATATCCTATAAAGAGTACAACCAACTCGCACACACCCCAACCGTGTCAAAAAAGGCTGAGAAATTAAAAAAATTATATGGAAACAAGAACCTCATCCTTGGCATCGATCGTCTTGACTATACAAAAGGAATTTTAGATAGAATAAAAGCATTTGAACTCTTACTTGAAGACAACCCGAAATATCGAGAAAAAGTAGTCCTAATTCAGATAGCGTCTCCCAGCAGGAACAAAATTGAAGAATACTTCACGATGAAAAAAGAGATCGATGAAGCAGTAGGGAGAATCAATGGGAAATATAGAAATGAGACCTGGACGCCGGTAATGTATTTCTATAAGGAAATATCACAAAATTCCCTGTTAGCCTACTACAAAATAGCAGATATTGGATTACTTACCCCGTTAAGAGACGGAATGAATTTGATTGCAAAGGAATTTATTGCGTCAAATGATGAGAATACGGTATTGATTCTTAGTGAATTTGCCGGTGCGTCTGAGGAATTAACCAATGCGATTATGGTTAACCCGTACGATATCCGTTCCATAGGAAGAGCAATAAAAACCGCGATAGAAATGCCCTGCGAAGAAAAAAAACAACGATTTCTATCCATGGAAAAAAAGGTAAAGAAACACGATTCCGAATGGTGGTATAGTAATTTTTTAAAAGAATGGGAACGAGTATATGCCTGATTTTCTCTTCGATCATATCTATCGCATATATAAAAAATTCCAAAAATCAGAGCATATATTTTTATTTTTAGACTATGACGGAACCCTGGTTCCTTTTAAGGATACACCGACTCAGGTCACCACTCCAAAACAGATAAAAAAAGTAATCAGACAATTGATAAAAAACCCAAAGGTCAAAGTGATTATTGCTACAGGCAGACAGCTCCAAGATATTAAAGAACTAATGAATGTAAAAGGAGTCTCTTTTATTGCTCTGCATGGACTTGAAATCGAGACCGCAGATGGAATGAAGTTTTGCTGGAAACAAGCTACACAAGCACGCTTGCTCATTAAAACAATAAAAAAAGACATGCAAAAGAAGCTTACAGATGAAAAAGGAGCGTTTCTTGAAGATAAAGAACTCACGATAGTATTTCACTATCGACTCCTCGCAAAAAATAAAATACATCCTCTAAGAGAGACATTTAAAAAAATAGTTCGTAACCATGATACACAAAAGATACTTGAGATTATCAACGGGGCAAAAATCATTGAAGCAAGACCTAAAGGATGGAACAAAGGAAAAGGAATAGAAATATTTCTTGCGCAATATACACCTGTTAAAAATATATTGCCCATTTATATTGGTGATGATATCACCGATGAAGATGCATTTCGATTTCTTGGAAAAAGAGGGATTACAATTCACGTTACCAATAGGTCAAAAAGAAAGACATCTGCTCGCTATCAGGTGAAAAATCCTGATGAGGTATATTCCTTCCTTCAATCTCTTTCTCAAATACAATTACTAAACAAAAATTAACCTGGGTTTTTCTTTGCCATAATAAAGATACCGATAAAAAAAAATGAGGCGTACGTTTAAATATAAATAAAAATATTTCCTGACCATTGGATGCACCAGGAGTTATTACATGGCGGTCGTAGCAATTAAGTCACTTGATAAATATCAAGAAATCGTAGGGGATTCTGTCGTTGAGAAAATCCGGGCTGAAGCGTCTTCATTATCAGAAAAAAAAATGGTTCACATCAATTCAACATATCAGGGAGGTGGGGTTGCAGAGATTTTGAACAGTCTGATTATCCTTTTAAATGACGTTGGGATCGAGACGGATTGGAGAATCCTTCATGGAACCCTTGATTTTTTTACTATAACCAAGAAATTTCATAATGCGCTTCAAGGAGATAGGATAAATCTCTCCGAGAAAAAAAAGGAAATCTATTATATTAATAACGTGAACAACGCGATTTTTTCCCATATCAATCATGATTTCGTTGTGGTCCATGATCCACAACCACTACCTATTATCACCTGTTACAAAAAAAGGCAACCCTGGGTCTGGAGATGTCATATCGATATTTCTACTCCCAACAGAGAAGTATGGAATTATCTTAAGATGTTTATCCTCAAATATGACGCGATGATTATTTCTATGGAAAAATTTAAGCCACGAGATATCCCAGATCGATTTATACCACAATATATTATCCGCCCATCGATTGATCCATTAATTCTTAAAAACAGAGATATACCGAGTTCCACCGTTTCAAAATATTTTACCAAATATGGTATAGAACAGAAGAAACCTATCATCACTCAAATATCACGCTTTGACAAATGGAAAGATCCTGAGGGCATGATCAAGATATTTAAATTGATTAAAAAGAAAGTTGATTGTGAGTTAATATTGGCTGGTTCCATGGCAACCGATGACCCAGAAGGTCAAGAAATATTTGAAAATTTAGAAAAACTTGTCGAACATGAAAAAGATATCCGGCTCATCATCAATGCACCTGATATCCTGATTAATGCACTACAACGAACATCCGCAGTAATAGTGCAAAAATCCATAAAGGAAGGATTTGCAATAACAGTCAGTGAAGCGTTATGGAAAGGTACCCCAGTTGTCACTTCAAATGTTGGTGGCATTCCATCTCAAGTAATTGATGGAAAAAATGGTTTTTTATTAGAACCGAGAGACTATGCTGGATTTGCAGAGAAAATTGCTTATCTGGTAAAACACCCAGCTATTGCAAAAAAAATGGGTGAATCTGGAAGGGAACATGTGAAAAATAATTTTTTAATCACCCGGCACCTCTTAGATTACATCCGGTTAATGAAAACATTACTCTAGTAATAATTTGCACTTTTCTGAAAAAGCTGTAGGACGTCTTATTAACCTAGCGAAGAGGTTCTTCGATAACGATGATATCTTTAACAGCGGATAACGAAGAGAATGGAAATATAATCTCACCATGAGCTGTTACTGTATATTTCTGAAGATCTACCTCTTTTGATGGTTTTATTAAAACCGAGGTAACCTCTCCTGAAATGCTATCTTTTATTGACTCCTGTACTTTTCCGATGATAACTCCTTTTGCATTTAACACGGTTTTCCCTATCAATATATCACTTACGTTTCCCATATTCCTTTCTCCCAAAAACATGTGTTCCTATGGAGATT
>Ga0315536_1001436_pt1 | contig 11913 bp, 14 predicted proteins | sample SalMarSW160230MG_FD_203093 | JGI IMG/M metagenome (GOLD analysis project Ga0315536, IMG submission 203093) | Salt marsh sediment microbial communities from the Plum Island Ecosystem LTER, Massachusetts, United States - Salt Marsh Sediment SW1602-30 ... | reverse complement strand
CGGCATATTGTGGGTGAAAAGGCTGGCGGGAAAGGGAGACGAAGTTCCCAAGGCCATCGAAAAGGGAAAATCAGAATTCGCTGGACCGGAAATCAAGGGGAAAAAGCTCGGGGTGATAGGACTCGGTGCGATAGGGGTGATGGTGGCGAACGACGCACTCTCCCTCGGCATGGAGGTCACCGGCTACGATCCATTTATTTCAGTTGAGGCCGCGTGGGGGCTTTCCAGGTCGGTAAAAAGGGCGATAAGCCTCGATTACCTAATCTCCGATTCGGATTACATCACCCTTCACGTCCCTCTAAATGACAAGACAAAGGGAATGATAAGCAAGGAAAAATTCGCACTCATGAAAAAAGGGGTAAGACTAATCAACTTCGCGCGGGGAGGGCTGGTTAACAACGACGATTTAAAGGCGGCGATTAACGACGGGACCGTCGCGTGCTATACGACCGATTTTCCCGACGACGACCTTCTCAATATGGATCATGTCATTCCCATACCGCACCTCGGCGCATCCACACCTGAATCCGAGGAAAACTGCGCAGTCATGGCAGTTGATCAGCTGAGAGAATTTCTCGAGAAGGGGAATATAATAAATTCTGTCAACTTCCCCGAATGCTCTCTGATCCCTTCGGGGAGCAGGCGCATCCTCATCGCCAATAAGAACATCCCCGCGATAATCGGCCAGATCACCCAGATACTCGCCGATCACAAGATAAATATCGCCGACATGCTCAACAAAAGCAAGGGGGATTGGGCGTACAATATCATCGACATTGACGGTGATATTGATGAGGCGATAGTAAAACAGATAAAACAAATAAAAGATATCGTGATGGCGCGCATTATATGAAACACCACGCGCATGGGACGGGCGCGCCCGTTCCATGCGCGATGCCCGCTCATCTGCCCCTCGTGCCCCGGAGCCTGTACAACTGCCTGAACGAGGGCTTCCCCTCACTGTCAAATATAAGTATGGCGACCTCGTTAAAGAAAAAATAATTCACCCGGTACTTGCTGAGGTGCGTCGTTCTCACTGCCAATTTGTCAACGAGATGATACGGCTTGCCCGTGCCCGGATCGATTCCTTCTTTTGGATCCTTTGGAAATTTAACAAACTTAAACCTTTCACGCCCCTGCGAATCCCTGATAATGTTCCCCCGGCTGTCGGTGAGAGGATATTTAAAATTATCTAAATCAAACGGGTATGGAACGAAGCTTCTGATCCTCTGTGTGGGCGGTATGGGAGGCTCGAAGCTTGACCCGGTCCGTTGCGCTTTTTCGAATGTGGCGATCGTAAAAATATATAAATCCATCGGTTCGTCAGTCAAATTTTGCAGGATGAATTGCACCTCGAGAATTTCCCCCCTGCCCTTGTAATCAATCACTTTATTGAAATCGACGTTCTTAATCGCAAACTTGCTACTGTACTGGGAAAGTACGGGAATGTTCATTGTTGTTCGGCCCTGGCGTTTTGTATCATTTTGAGCATCGCCTTGGGATAACACGATTCCCGGCAACAACAATAACACAATAGTGGCTATCAATCTTTTCATGCAAACCCTCGCATGGAAGTCCACCCTCGAAGAATCATTGAGCAACTTCGTTTCGCTTACTCTTCATTAATATCGAACAGGCTCTCCTGTGCCGCGCTGTCGTATATTGCGGTGTATTTCAATCCCAAGTGCTGGTACGCGAGCGGTGTTACAACCCTCCCACGGGGGGTGCGCTTCAACAGTCCCACCTGTACGAGGAACGGCTCGTAATAATCCTCGAGCGTATCGATGTCCTCGCTGAGTGAGATCGCTATCGTCTTTATACCGACAGGCCCCCCGTTATATTTGTTGATGATCGTGGTCAAAAGCTTCCGGTCCATATCATCCAGTCCGAGGTCGTCGATTTCGAGCCTCTCCAACGCGTATTTTGTTATGACAAGATCAATCAGTTTCATCCCTTCAACGGTGGCGAAATCGGATATGCGCTTGAGCAGTCGGTTGACGATCCGGGGCGTTCTTCTTGACCTTTTTGCTATTTCAAGCGCGGCATCATCCATAATCTTGCATTGAATGATCGATGACGATCTGATCGCTATTTCCTTTAATTCCTCTATGGAATAATAATCGAGGCGCAGGTTAATTCCAAACCTGTCACGGAACGCGGAGGTAAGGAGCCCCGTCCTGGTAGTTGCACCGATAAGTGTGAAGGGCGATAGATTCAGCTTTATGCTTCGCGCCCCGATCCCCTGGCCGATCACTATGTCGATTGTGCGGTCTTCCAGGGCCGGATATAAAACTTCTTCAATTGCCGGAGAAAGCCGATGTATCTCATCGATAAACAGCACGTCATTCTCTTCCAGTGAGGTTAGTATCGATACAAGGTCTCCGGCTCTTTCTATGATCGGCGCCGAGGTCGCTTTTATGGCGACTCCCAGGTCCTTGGCGATGATGAAGGCGAGTGTGGTTTTTCCCAAGCCGGGAGGTCCCGCGAGCAAAACATGATCGAGGGTCACGTTTCTCATTTTCGCCGACTGGATGAATATCTTGAGGTTTTCGGTTATTTTTTTCTGACCGATAAACTCCTCGAATCGCGAGGGCCGCAAGGCCCGTTCCTGGTCATGTTCAATGTCCCGCGTACGAGGGCAAAGTATTCTGTCTTCTTCCATGGACGGCTATTTCTTGAGATTTTCGAAATCCTTTATTGTTTTTATGATATTCTCAGGGGTTTTCAATGTTAACAGCTTTTCCCTCAAGGTCTCATTGCTCATAAGCTTGGCGATATTAGCCAGTGTCTTTATATGCTGTGTCAGCTTGTTTTTGGGAACCAGCAACATGATGACGATCTTTACCGGCTGGTTGTCGCTTGCGTCAAAATCAATTCCTTTTGGAATTAAAGACATAAGCAACACGATGTCATCAACCATTGGAGTCGAACAATGCGGTATGGCCACACCATTGCCTATGCCGGTGCTCATGGATTTTTCCCTTTCCAGCAGGGCTTTCTTGATCTCCGCGCTGTCGGCTTCTTTAATCTCTTTATTTTTTACCGCCAGATCAACCATTTCATTAATAAGCTCCCATCGATTGGTTGATCGGGGCTTCATAAACAGATTGCTTTTTTTCAGGTTATCGGATAAATCCATGAATTAAATATGACCAACATTACTTTTTAGTTTAAACGCAACAACATTTTAATGAATTAATAATGATATATGTTTCTATTTTAGTCAAGCTTATATTGTTGTATATTTATGCATTACAGAAAATGAAGCCGTATCAATTCTCCGCATGTGAAGATTTTGAGGGTGCGAATAATTTAGTCATGTGTCAGGTTTAATAGTTAAAAATTTGTTGACTTTCGCCCACGTCACTTTTAATAAATATATGTTAAGGGAAACATCAAACTAATTTAAAATCCTGTTCATGGCCGTTGTACGGACTTGAGGAGGTGCGATTCCCATTTAGAAACAGAGTCATTCAAAAATACACTCAATAGTGATTGGAGAGGGTTATGATAGAAATAAATGACAAGGGGAACGGGCTGTATGTAATCAAAATTGTTATGAAGGAAGTTCATACATTGGACGTACCTGATCTCAAGGAAAAACTTCAGCAGACAATAATAGACAAGGGAATAAAAAAAATGGTTATCGATCTCACCAACGTCAAGATGATTACAAGCTCGGGCATAGGAATTTTTTTGAATATAAATCAGAGCTTGAGATCCCAGCTGCGTCTGGCGTCGGCAAACGAAGAAGTCAAAAAAGTACTGGATTTGACAAAGGTGACCTCCGTCATTAAATTATTTCAATCCGTAGAAGAGGCCGTATCAAGTTTACAATAAACCTCGCGCTCCATGACAAAAATGGCCATTCTGGAAATAACCGTATCGCCGAAATCTTCAAAACAGAGAATCACCATTGATAAGGAAAACCGCATCAAGGCTTACCTTACTGCGCCTCCGGCCGAAGGCAGGGCGAACGCCGAGCTGGTTGGTCTCATGTCAAAAATTCTTAAAATTCCCAAATACAAAATCAGCATAATCTCCGGAGCAAAAAATAAAAAAAAACAGTTGCGTTTTGATGACGTGTCAACTGAAGAACTAATGTCAAAATTTCAATCACGACCCGGTCGTGATTGATACACCGGCTGACGCCAATCCTGTCAAAAAAATTGTCTATGCAATACATTGGGGTGCATCTCTCAATATCCGGCGGCACCTACCGGGCCCTGGAAAAGGCGAAAGAATTAAACATCCAGGCGGTCCAAATCTTTCTGAAAAATTCGAACCAATGGAAGGCAAAGCCTTATACAGAGGACGATATACAAAAATTCCGGACCGCTCAATCACGCGTTCCGGATATTCGAATATTCGCGCATACGGGATACCTCATTAATCTGGCGGGCACTGGTGAGACGTATCGCAGGTCGCTCGACGCACTGATAGACGAGCATAACCGATCTTACCTGCTCGGGATCCGATACCTGGTGCTCCATCCCGGAAGCCACGGAGGCAGGGGCCTCCAACACGGAATTGAGATGATCGCCGAATCGCTGAGCCGGATCTTGAGCAGACATAAACACATCAAAATCCTGCTTGAAACCACCGCCGGACAGGGATCATCGGTCGGCTGGAGATTCGAACAGATAAGGAGCATCATCGATAAAACAACTCATCCTGATATGCTCGGCGTATGCCTGGACACCTGCCATGTCTTTGCCGCCGGCTATGACATATCCACTAAAAAAAATTTCGACTCCACCGTGCAGGAATTTGATGATATTCTCGGCATTGAAAACCTGAAGCTCATCCACCTCAATGACTCGAAAGGGATATGCGGCAGCAGAATCGACCGGCATGAGCATATAGGCAAGGGACGGATCGGCACGAAGGGGTTTTCATTTTTACTGAACGATCCGAGGTTGAAGCATATTCCAAAAGTCCTTGAAACCCCTAAATTCAACAATGATGAAGCAGACAAGATGAATTTGCAAACAATACTCAGTCTATTGAAACGGTGAAAACGATGGTGGTTGAAAAAAAAGCTTATTCATATCCTATCTTCGTCAAAGGAGATTTCGACGGGTTCATCGGCCTCTTTATCGATAATCTGGTAAACCTGCTGATCATAACGGGGCTCTGTCTCTCAATCGGAATGCCTTCCGGTCTGGTATTCGGCAGAATGCTCCCGGGAGCGGCGGCCGCGGTCGTTGTAGGGAACATATTCTATTCCTGGCTGGCCCACCGTCTGGCTAAAAAGGAGCAAAGAAACGACGTCACCGCCCTCCCCTATGGCATCAACACCGTAAGCCTGTTCGCCTTTTTCTCACTCATCATCGCACCGGTTTATATTCAGACTAAAAACGCCGATTTCGCATGGAAGGTCGGCGTAATCAGCTGCTTCATCAGCGGGTTTTTTGAGGGAATCGGAGCGTTCGTTGGAGACAGAATCAGGAAGCTTACGCCGCGCGCGGCACTTCTGTCCACCCTTGCGGGTATCGCCATCTCCTTTATCGCCCTGGACCAGACCATAAAGATATGGGACAAACCGCTCATCGCCTTTATCCCACTGGCGCTTATCTGTGCGGAATATTTTTCTCAGGTGAAGCTCCCCTTCCGTATACCCGCCGGATTTTATGCGCTTGCGATCGGTACGGCAATCGCCTGGACCACCGGTGCAATGAGCACGGACAGGCTCGCGGACTCGATGAAGCAGGTGACGATATACGCACCGGGGTTCGCCTTGTTGGAAATTTTTAACGGGGTGCACATGAGCGACATTCTTCCCTACCTGTCCATATCCATACCGATGGGCATCATGGCGTTCTTCGGCACTCTGCAGAACATCGAATCAGCGGCCGCGGCAGGCGACACCTATCCCGCCACTCCGGCGCTGGCTATGAACGGCATCGGTACCATCATCGGATCACTGTTCGGATCTCCCTTCCCCACCACCGTGTACATCGGCCATCCGGGCTGGAAGGGCCTCGGTGCGCGCTCGGGCTATTCAATAATAAACGGAGCGGTCATGACCGCCATCTGTTTCACGGGGCTCATGAGCGTCATCGTCGCATCCGTTCCGCTTGAGGCGGGATATCCGATATTGCTCTGGATCGGGGTCATCATCACCGCCCAGGCCTTTCAGACGACACCGAAGGAGCATGCGCCGGCAGTCGCGCTCGGGCTCATGCCGGCGATTTCCGCCTGGGGGCTCAACCTTCTCCATCAGTTCATCAACCGCGGCGGGAAATATACGACTGAGCAGATGAACGTCATTATCGCGCAGGCTCTTCCCCACCTGAAGGGCATCATGGTCTTTTCAGAGGGGGCGCTGTTTTCAGCGATGTTCCTGTCTGCAGTGGCGGTGTATCTCATCGGAAAAAATTTCCTGAAGGCGTTTTACTGGACCCTGCCGCTCGTTGTTTTTTCATATTTCGGGTTCATTCATTCCGACAAAATCGGCATCGGTATGGCAGGGTATATTCCATTGGGATACGCGTTGTGCGGGGTAATTTTTCTGCTGATTTACCTGTATACAAGGCATATGAAAACCCGCTCGGCATGAGCAAAATATTCATGGAAAATCTTCAGCGGTTTAGATCGATGACCCCATCATGGACGATGCACAATCGTCGTTTTTCCACGCCGAAAAGAAATCTCGAATACGATTCCCGTCACAATCGGAATTACGGAGATAATGATACCACCGGCGATGATATCGGGAAGCGAAGCGGCATTAGCCCCCTGCCGGGTAGCCATTCCCGCAATGAGCAAAAACCAAAAAAACGCGGATACTGCAAAAAGTATCCGCGAGATGACGATTTTATACAACCCCCTCGATCGGGACTCTTTGTACAGTTCGCTGCCTGCATTCAGGTGCGACCCGGCTGTGTGCACGTGGCCTGCTTCAATTCCAACAGTAACACAAGCCCCGGAGCCGGCTGAACTCCAGCGCTTTGCGGATAACCGCTGGCCTTTTTTCAAGTATATGAATCCGAATATGAAAAGCACGATCACCAGTGGAATTATCATGACCGCCGCCGCAGTCCCTGAAAGGACGAATGAGTCGTATACGGCATGCACCACATAGGCAATAAAAAATCCCTTGAATATGTATTTTTTCATATCATGCGTGGAAGGCGCACATCTTGCTATTCCGACAAAGTATCCCATAAGAACGCCGGTGAAGGTGTGGAGAGGTATCGAGGTCATGGACCGAAGCAGGCCCGTGGCCAGTCCAAACCGGATTACATAAAGAATGTTTTCAAACATGGCGAAGCCGACCGCAGTCGTTCCAACATATACGATCCCGTCATTCTCCTCATTAAAATTAGGGTTTTTCCAGACAAAGAGGAGCACCACGGCGAGTTTAACTCCTTCTTCGATCGGCGCTATCCTAAGGAAAGACTTCGCCATACCGCCAGCGGCACCGCCTTCATTCAAAATAGGGACCACGCCTAAAAAAATTTCTGCAAGTCCGGCGGGAATGACCGCGATTCCGCCCAGGATCAGCATTTTAAAAATCAGACGGAGCGGTTCGGGTTCCAGTTTATCCAGATGAAGTATATAAATAAGAAAAAAAACAGGAGGAAGCACCGCGATCCCTACAAGCACCAATATATGCATGTCAAAATCCTTCTATTCAAAGTTTCAAAAAAACACATGCTACTCCACTTATACCGAAAGTCAAGAATTCATTGATTCACGATCTGGCATTCAAACAGTACAAAATTCGAACGCAAATGCAGCATCGATGAAATACCCTGTAAAAAATAATTGAATTTTTCATTCAAGATGTTGAAAGTAAGCACTTCCATTTATCTTATAGAGGGCTGCCATGAAATTCCATGAAATCATTATAACCATACTATTGCTCGCTGTTGCCTGCACGTCCGCCACCCAAAAGAAGGAAACCCCGACCGCACGCGCGCCGGAAAGGAAGCCGAAGTTCAGAATCGCGGTGCTCGATTTGTAGCCGGATGGACTACCGAAAACGGAATCAAGAAAAATCTCGGAACTGGTGCGTACTGAATTAATAAACAGCGGGAAATATATCGTTATGGAGCGCAGCCAGGTGGACATGCTGTTGAAAGAACACGGCTTCGCCCAGCTCGGGGTCACCGATGAAACCAGCGCGGTCAAGGTCGGGAAATTGCTCGCCGCTCAAAAGATACTCATCGGAACGGCCATGAAGCTCGGTGAGTCGATCATCATTACCGGAAGGGTGGTAGACATAGAAAGGGGGATCGCGGAACGCGGCGCCAAGGTTGCAACAAAAAATGAAGATGAAATGATTTATGCAATCACACAATTCATTGTGCAATTGACGGGGCGGCAGGTGTCTTCCTCATATGAACGAGACGCCACGCCGCGTGTTGTTATCAGAACAAACAAACAAATATATACAAAAGGTGAAGATATCATCGTCACATTCTCAAACTTCCCCGGCACCAAATGGGACTACATATCTATTGCAAAAAAATCGGCTTCTGCAGCTGATCACTATACATACCAATACACGAGCAGATTAAAGGAAGGTGCTATTACATTCTACCGCGGTGTGTATGAACCAGGTGCACATGAGGTTCGCGCACATACCGAATATTACAAGGAGAACAGAAATCTTCAGGCGTCGTACGTTTTCACCGTACGGTAACAAGTACCACACGCGACACATACAGTGAATTCCGGACACCGTTATATCTATCAGGTCGGGCATCCATATCTGTTTTGGTCTCCCGGTCTTTTTCAAGAATAGTTTATTGACATCAATAGCCTCCTTGTTTATTAGGTTCGGGAGATAATTTTTTACCATTGGTAGCGCCATGAATAATGACTATCTTGATTTCATAATATTTCTCGAACGCACGCTCGCAAGCTTTTACGAGCATAAAAAAAATGAACCTCAATACGATAGGATCAAACCCCTTCTTGAATTCATGGAAACCCATTCGTCAGAGCATGCTGAAAAAATAAAAGAGTTAAAAATCACGCACAACAGGCCCGTGTTGGACGAAAACATCATTGTGAATTACCATAACAATTTAACCCAAGAGGTGTTTTCACGGATCATCAAGGAAAAAAATTTGGCCACCGTGCTGAAAGATCTGGCCGATTCAGAAGAGGAACTGGGAAGGTTATACAAAAAAATAGCGCAGTATTTAATCGACCTTTCCGAGCATTATAAATACGTCGCAGGCGTCATTTCAACCATAGGCGATGAGGAATATAACCACCGGGATATTCTGCTGCGAGACCGCGACATGCTCATGAAAAAAAAATGAGGCCCGTTTATCACAGCGCGCCCGCTCTTTCCGATAGGAAAGCCTAAAAATCCCGGAGCTCTGCTCCGGGGTATTTTATATTTTTTCAAGCAAATATTTCACGAGCGGCTTAAGCTCCCCGGGAATAGATGTTTCATTCATGATCACGCGGTGAGCCCTTTTTTCGTCCTCGATAAAAATATCGTATTGGAAGCCGTCGGGATGCCCGGAGGTGCCGATCCGATCGGGCATGTCGAAAAACCGGGAGGATTCAATGAGTTGGCGAAGTTTTTCATTTACATCCCGCGAACTTGAATCCGAGTCGATTGAAACATGCCGAGAAATTCCCGTAAAACCGCCGCTTTGCTCAAATAACACTTTCATTACCCCCCCCCTCCCGAGCCGGATATAAAAACAGATGTCACATCACTCCAACCTGTGCCCATGCACTCTTTACCGCTTTCTGTTCATTGCTTTTCTCTCCGTACAACTCACCTGCTGCCTGTACAGTGGCTTGAGCAGCCCGCTTGAAGTCGGCGCGGGAACCGAGATGGTCGACCAATGTATGATACCAGATTCTCCCCGCCTTGTCCCATGCATAACCCCCGATTTCCATGGCTGCCAAATAAAACGCCTTGTTCGGAATCCCTGAATTTATATGAACGCCGCCGCTGTCCGCAGAGCCTTTGTACAGATTGCCATAATGATCCGGCTGGGGGTCTTTTCCCAAAACAGGATCGTCATATGCGCTCCCGGGGTCTTTCATGGAGCGGATTCCCAACCCCTTGACATTTTTCGTGAACAGCCCCTCCCCGATGATCCAATCTGACTCATCCGGATGCTGATTAAGAAACCGCTGCTTCGTCAATATGCCGAAAACATCCGAAAAAGATTCATTCAATGCGCCCGGTTCTCCCTGGTACACAAGGTTTGCTTCATATTGCGTCACTCCGTGAGTAAGCTCGTGTCCGATCACGTCGACGGCAATGGTGAACCTGTTGAACAACCTGCCGTCGCCGTCGCCATACACCATCTGGGTCCCGTTCCAGAATGCGTTATCGTACTTCTCTCCGAAATGAACTGTTGAGTCAATACCCATACCCCTGTTGTCGATTGAATTTCTGTTGTATATTTCATAATAAAGATCGTGCGTGCTTCCTGCTCCGTCATAAGCTTCATTTACCGCATCGTCCCCGGTCCGTGTATCCCCCTCCCGCCGTACGATGACTCCCGGAAGGTCTTCACTGTTGCGAGCATCGTAAACGGTACGCCGCTTGCCGCCGGCCGGAACTGCCAGTGCAGCCAGATTCCCAATCGCTTTTCTCCTTCCCCTGAACTCCTCTGATATCATCAGCGTGCTGATTGCCCATGTCTTCAGCTCATCATCCCCCTTTTTAATAATTGATTCCGCCATATATGGAGGGATAATGCACTGTATCGGATGGAATGATCTGGGCAGGCGACACACAGGGGAAATATTTTTTGCCATAAAATCCTCACACAATTATTTCATGATAAAATGTAAGAAAAAAATAACCTGCACAACAATGATGAACGGAGACCGGGTCACCATGCTCATGGGCGACCGGGCAGGGTTAATGTTTTTTTTCAAAGAGTTTGAGGTATTGGCCGTATCCTTCCTTTTTCAGATCTTTTTTCGGGATAAATCGCAGGGCGGCCGAATCCAAACAGTAGCGGAGGCCCGTAGGAGGCGGACCGTCTTTAAAAACATCACCGAGATGGGAATCAGCATGCTTGCTTCTCACCTCGGTTCTAGTTGAAAAAAGACCTCTATGAACCTTTTCAACGATATTCTCAGGAGCAAGCGGCCTGGTAAAGCTCGGCCATCCGGTGCCTGATTCAAATTTATCGGTTGAACTGAAAAGCGGCTCTCCCGACACAATATCGACATAAACACCCTCCCTTTTATTGTCCCAATACTTGTTGTGAAACGCGGGCTCGGTCCCGCCTTCCTGCGTGACCTTGTATTCAAGTGGGGTTAAAACCCTCTCGAGCTCCTCCCTGCCCGGCTTTACATATGGTACGCCCTTTTTATACCGGGGGAGGTGATAGATGAAGCCGGTTTTCTCAGAGAATATCTTTTTTCTGTCTTTGCCCCATATCCTGTCTAAGAACTGATCCCGTCCCGATCTGAATCTGTAGTATTCGTACCGTACGGGATTCTTTTTATAATAGTCCTGGTGATACTCTTCTGCCTTATAAAAGGTCGTCGCCCTCCTTATCTCAGTGACGATGGGTTTGTCGAACCTGCCGGATTTTGCCAGCTCTTCTTTGGATTTTTCAGCCAGCCTTTTCTGCTCATTGTTAAAATAAAAAATGGCAGACCGGTACTGCGGTCCGCGATCTACGAATTGTCCGCCGGAATCGGTGGGGTTTATCTGCCTCCAGAAAACGTTAAGGAGCTCGGTGTAGTTGATCACCCTTGGATTATAGACAACCTCGACCGCTTCGACATATCCCCTTTCTGCGTAATTTCCATAGGTCGGATTCGCTCCCCTCCCGTCAGCATATCCGGCAGTAACGCGTGCCACGCCCTTTAATTTTTCAAACGGCGGCTGCACGCACCAGAAGCACCCTCCGGCGAAGATAGCCTTCTCATATTTCGGCGCTGCGTATAACAACGCGGGCTCCA
>Ga0315536_1001435_pt1 | contig 11922 bp, 13 predicted proteins | sample SalMarSW160230MG_FD_203093 | JGI IMG/M metagenome (GOLD analysis project Ga0315536, IMG submission 203093) | Salt marsh sediment microbial communities from the Plum Island Ecosystem LTER, Massachusetts, United States - Salt Marsh Sediment SW1602-30 ... | reverse complement strand
AGGAGAAATCCCGGTTCCTATTTTACCTGGTCTCAAAACGTTGATTTCGTTCAAGCGGATATGCAAGGGAAAGTGATTAGAAGGTATCCGGTTAGCGACCGGACGATTAGGTTGGATTCCGATCTCAAGCAAAAGACCATCTCCGAAAAAGTCAAAATACCCTTTTCGGTGCCAGACTTCATGCGCGAGCAGGAATTGGATTATATTATGCATGCAAGCGGTTCGCCCTTGCAAACCCACTGGGAGGCCGATCAGGACGGGATCTTCCTGGTTGGGAATGCGGATGCGAGCAAACGCTTCCAAGTATCGCGCCTGCCTGCAGGTTTTGCCCGGGAAATCGAACACATGCCGGCCTATGCCAAAGTCAACGAGACGTTTAGTACCCCCGACTATTTCTTGCTTTCAGTGCAATTTGGCGAAGGCGGGACAGATGAAAACTATGGCCAGTTGATCGTGTGCCTTGATAAAAAGAGGGTCAATTCGATTGCAGCCAAGTTGAGAAAATAGCATGAAAATGAATCCTCGGCTCGTTATGGTTACTTTGATTGTGATGATGACCGGAGTGGGCGCCTGCCACAACAGCCCGGCTGACCGAAAGCAAACGGCCGATGATTTTCTCCCCCCGCCGGAGCTGATCGCGGCCAATGTCCGGGATACGGATATCAGTGTCGATGTCCGCCTGCAGGAGGTGGCCGTTGACAGGGAACCTTCCCAAGACGACATCTACGGCGAATGGAAAATCACCGCCGAAGTGCTGAAGACCTTCAAGGGGAATGTGAAACCCGGACAGACGGTCACGTATTTCTGGCGTTTCGAACAAGGGATCAAGGCCCCGCAGCCGGGCAGCCGGCATTTGGCCAGCTTAAAGCTCCTCCCGGACCGTCCGGGAGCGGCCGCCTACGTGGTGCCCGATAACGGTTATCATTTTCCATATGATGAAAAGCTGGAGGAGACGTTTAAAAGGGCATCAGAGTCGCAGAAGTAAACCGTGGTTTCAGGCGGGCAGGTCACACGATGTGGTATCCTGAGGTTTCATTTTCGCCAGCAGCCGGAGGGCTTTTTCGCTTTCGTCCGGAGTCAAATCATCCGGCACGGACTGGCTGCCCAATTCTTGGAAAAGGGAATGGCGGGCGCAGGCGCCAAAGTCCCCCAGGCAATATTTGATTTTATGCAGCGAGGAAACCGGCAGGTTCTTCGGCCCCTGCTTTTGATAAAAAGAACATACGTGGAGCCATGGACAGCCTCTCATATCCATCCCCCCCAGGACGGACGCGGGCCAAAACGAACATCTTGAACTATCCCAAGTATATTCCGGATAAATTTGCAATTTTTCCAAAATGCTTTAGATCAAATTATTTAATGGGCTGAAATATATTCTTTTTGACGCGAAGGAGAATATTTTACCTTTTCGCAATTTTTATAAGTGCCCTTTGCGCGGCGTGGTGGGGAAAACAATCCTGCGGACTTCAAGCTGTCCGATTCCGGATGGAGAATCCCAATTCGCGATTTTTCATGGTTTATTCCAGGGACCAGGCAACCCTGTGCGCGTTATATTAACTGCGAAGTTCAGTAAAAGTGATTTTAATTGTTTGACTTGAAACTCAATGACGGATGGCCTACCATGGATCGTATTTTCTTGTCTTGCGCGGAGGAACTTGGCCATGGATTTTATAAAATTGATCCAAACCCGCTACAGCGTACGCGCCTACAAGCCGGATCCCGTGCCCGAAGAAGTGCTGCGGCAGGTGCTGGAATCAGCCCGCCTGGCCCCCACCGCCGCCAACCGGCAGTCCTTCCAGATCCTGGTGGTCCACACGGCCGATAAGCATGCGGAGCTCAAGCGCCTCTATCCCCGGGAATGGTTCCTGCAGGCGCCGTTGGTCATCGGCCTTATCGCGCTGCCTGGCCAGGCTTGGGTGCGTGCCCAGGACGGGAAAAATTACGCGGGGGTAGATGCCGCCATCGTCATGGACCACCTCATCCTGGCGGCCGCGGATGCTGGCCTTGGAACCTGCTGGATCGCCGCGTTCGATCCGCAGGCGGCCCGTGATCTTTTCCACCTGCCGCCCGGAGCCGAACCCGTGGTCTTCACGCCTCTGGGATATCCGGCCGATGCTCCGAAACCCAAGCATCGGAAAAGCCTCGAGCAATTGATCCGCTACGAGAGATGGTGACCCCCACGGGAGGCGCGCTTGCCCGCGGTATTTTTCGATCTTGATGACACCCTGCTCGACCATCAGCACAGCCGCCGGCAGGCCCTGGTCACCCTGCAGTCGCGCTATCCCGCACTGGCTCGCGTCGGCCTGGAGGAGCTTCAACTCCGGCATGAGCAATTGCTGCAGACCGACTATTCCCAGGTTTTGAAACGGACCCTCACGCCCCTGGAAGCAACGGCCGAGCGCATACGCCGCTTATGCTCCGGCTATGCCCTCGAACTGGCCCCCGCGGAGGCCCTGGATGCGTCCGCAGCATATGAGGACGCCTATGGGCGCCACCGCCAGCTCATTCCCGGCAGCCTGGCCTTGTTGGAGGCCCTGGCGGGCCGGGCCCACCGTGGCATCATCACCAACGGCCTGTCGGAACTCCAGCGCTCCAAGATCAAGGCCTGCGGGCTGGAGCCCCATGTGGAAGCGGTGGTGATCTCGGAGGAAGTCGGGGTGGCCAAACCCGAACCGGGGATCTTTCAAACAGCGCTGCGGCAAGCGGGCCTGGAACCCGCGGAAGCCGTCATGGTCGGCGACAGCTGGGAGGTCGACATCCTCGGCGCCCGCAACGCCGGACTGGGCGCGGTCTGGCTGAACCGCTACGGGCAGGTGGCGCCCGATCCGGAAATCGCCGCCGAAATCAGGACCTATGAGCCTTTGCCTCCGGTATTGGACTGTCTATTCCGAGCCTGGAAAAAATAAACCCCGTGCGGCCGGGCGGTCGGCCGGCAATAAACCGGCGGCCCGTTTTGCCGCGCCCGGATGGGACCATGAACAGGATTGAGAAAGCCGCGGATGATTTCCGCCAGGGGTTCGCGTGTTCCCAGGTCGTATTTGCCGCTTTTGCCGGGGACTTGGGGATCCGCAGGGAAGCGGCGTTGCAAATCGCCTGCGGGTTGGGAGCCGGAATGGGCCGGAGCGGGCAGACCTGCGGGGCCGTGACCGGCGCCTACCTGGTCTTGGGCGCCCGGCACGGGCGCTTCGAACTTGAAAATATCAAAGCGCGGGAGAAGACCTATGCCCTGATCAGGGAATTCAACCGCCAATTTCAGGAACGCCACGGCTCGCTCCAGTGCACTCAGCTCATGGGGCTCGATCTCGGCAATCCCGAGGATTATCAGCGTGCCGCTGCGGAAGGCCGCTTCGGCAGCATCTGCGTGGAATTGGTCCGGACCTCCGTCCGAATCCTGGAAGAGATTCTTGAACAACCGCCGCGTCAATTTCCGCAGGCCCGGGAAAGCCCCCCGCCACCGCCCTCAGGCTGAGAACCTGATTTTGATTCCAACCCGCGCTGGCATGCGTTAAAATAGTGGACCCCTGCGGCCCGCCGCAAATAAATGAGCCGGGTGGGGAGGCGTTTCACCTTCGAAGTCCGAACCCAGGAGGGCATCCATGAATCCGGTCATCGAGACCATCCGCCAAAGAAGATCCGTCCGCCTCTACGATTCCAAGCCCGTGCCCAAAGAGTTGCTGGAGACCATCGTGCAGGCCGGCAACCTGGCCCCCTCGGGAGCGAATTCGCAGCCCTGGCGGTTCGTCGTGATCACGGATGAAGGCTGGCGAAGGAAATTTGCCGCCCTGGCCATGCCGCGCTACCAGAAGTGGCTGGAAAACGCTCCGGAGTTGATCCGGCGCACGCGCGCCAATATCGACGCATCGGTGGTGGATCCGGTTTTTTATTCGGCCCCGGCCGTGGTGTTCGTGATCGGCTGGGGTGCGACCGGCGATTATGACTGCGCCATGGCCTGCCAGAACATCATGCTGACCGCCCGCGCCGAGGGAGTCGGCAGCTGTTGGGTGTATTTCGGGCAACTGGTCCTGGACGACGAGGAAATCCGGCGAGCCTTGGAAATCAAAGACGGCGAAAAAGTATACGGGCCCATCGTGCTGGGCTACCCGCAGGGGCAATTTCCACCCGGCCCGCCCAAAAGGCCGCCGGTGGTGAAGTGGCTGTGAGGACAGGCACGCGGGAACACCACTTTCCTCCCATGGCCAGGGGCCTGTCCGTCTGAGGACGGACCGTCCTGCACACGACCGTCGGGGATACCCCGGGAAGGAGGGCCCTTTTTGGTCCGTTTCAAATCAGCCATGCCTCTGAAAACGCGCGCACGTGCCGCCCGGCTGCGGGCTCCCGCCCCCGAAGTGGTGATCGTTGGCGCCGGAGCGGTCGGACTGATGCTGGCCAACCTGCTGGGCAAGCGGGGAATCAAGACCCTGGTCGTGGAGCGCGAGCGAGATGTTCCGCCGGGAGCCAGAGCCATAGGCGTGACGCCGCCTTCGCTCGCTATTTTAAAATCGGCCGGCTTGGAATCGCAGGTCCTGCGTCTGGGAGTTAAGGTCCGCCACGCGGAAATTTACGGTACGCGCAGGCTGCTGGGCAGGGTGGACCTGACGCGCCTGGACGGGCCGTATCCCTTCATTCTCACCCTGCCCGAGGAAACCCTGTCCCGCCTGTTGGCGAACAACCTGAGGCATTTCCCCTGTGTGCGTCTGAGGCGCGCATGGGAAGCCACGGGCGTGCGGACCTCCGCGGAAGGGGTCCGGGTGAAGGTGCGAAACCTTGCAAGCGGCCGGGATGAAGTGGTTGCCTGCCGCTACCTGTGCGCCTGCGATGGAAAGCACAGTACCGTGCGGAGGACCGTGGAGATTCCGTTTCCCGGCGGCCGCTACCGCCAGACCTTTCTGATGGGCGCTTTTCGGGACGAGACCGGTCTGAAGGAAAAGGCAAGCCTGTATTTCACGGCTCGCGGACTGATTGAATCCTATCCGCTCCCGGGAAATTACCGGCGCTGGATCGTCGAAACCCCGGCCTTTCAAGACCACCCGGACCCGGGGCTGCTCGTGCGGGAAGTGGCCCGGGCCACGGGCCATAGGCTCCGGGGCCTCCGGAAGGATTCGCTGAGCCCGTTTGGAATTCAACACTACCTGGCCGGCAGCTTTTATCTGCACCGGGTGGTCTTGTGCGGCGACGCGGCCCACATCATGTCGCCGATCGGCGGGCTGGGAATGAATGTGGGTTTCGGTGACGCCGATCTGTGCGCGCACATCTTCGCGGGGGTTCTTAAGCAGGGCCGACCTCCCGAGGAGCTATGGCGTCTCTACGCCGAACGCCGACGGCGTCTGGCGGCCGCCTCCATCCGCTGGACGAGCTGGTTCACGCGGCTGGCTTCGCGCCCGGTCGCTGCCTCATCGGGTTTGCGCAATTTGCTGGTCGCCCTGGGCCTCAGGCTCATGACGCGCGCGATTCCGGCCTATTTCGCCATGCTCCGGACCCCGGGCCTGGCCCCTGAAAATCCGAGCTCACTTCTCGAAGAAGTTGATCTCCACGAAACCGAAGAACAAGACCATGGAAGATAAGCGCTTGAAACCTGTTTCCCGTACCAGACGCTTCAAGGCTTCGCGGTCGGGGAATCGTTGCAGACTTTCGGCGATATAGGCGTAAATGTCGGGGTTGCCGTGCAGGAGGACGCCCCACAGGCCGCCCCAAACACGCAGAGCGAAGAGCGAAACGGCCTGCGCAAACCGTCCCGGGCTTTTTGAAAAGTCAAGAAAGGCGCCCACGCCCCCGGGTTTCAACAAGCGGTGGATTTCCTTCAGCATAGCGGCGAGGTCGGGAGCGTTCCGGAGAGCGTATCCGCCGGTCACGAGGTCGAACCCGGCGGAGCGGAACCGGGTTCGGCTCATGTCCCGCCGGACAAAACTGACATTGCCCGGCATGCGGCGCGACGCGGCCCGGGCCAGCATGGCGGCATTCCAATCCAGACCGGTGACGGTTCCGAAAGGATATTTCCGGGCCAGGGCTAGGGTCAGGTCGCCGGTGCCGCAGGCCAAGTCCAAGACCCGGGGGCGTTTCCTTTCCGGGAGGCCGCGCACCAACAGCCGCTTCCAGGCCCCGTCCCGTCCAAAGGAAAGCATGCGGGTTAAAAAATCATAAGTCGGGGCGACCACGTTGAACATCTCGCGGACGAAGGCCGAACGAACGGCAGGCCGCGCGCTGTGGTAATCGCGTAATTTCAGGGTGCGCCCAGTTTTTGCCATAAATTCGTTTCTTTTCCCAGGCAAACGTAGTAGTAGTTGATGATAGGCGAAAGTCGGACTTTGTCAACGGAAAGGTTGCGCATGGGCCTGCCGGACATTTACCTTCACCGCATCGCGACCGTAGTGCCGGAAACCTCCTACACGCAGGAATTCGGCCTGCAGTTCCTGTTGCGCTTCATGGGAGACACGGAAAACAAGCGGGCCTTCCTGAGCAAGGTCTATCAAGGTTCCGCCATCTACAAACGCCACAGCGTGGTCACCGATTATCACCAGGACCCGCGCGACTACCGCTTCTACCCGCCGAACGCCGCCATGACACCCGAGCCGGGGACCAAGGCACGCAACGACCTGTTCGTCCGGGAAGCGAACCGCCTGGCTTTAAAGGCGGTCCGGGACCTTCTGGGACTTCTCCCGGGCCTCGAGCCCACGCGCATCACTCATCTCATTACGGTCAGCTGCACGGGATTTTCCGCGCCGGGTTTCGATTGGTACCTGGCGCGCGAGCTTCCTCTCGATCCCGGTGTGCGGCGCCTGCACCTGGGCTTCATGGGCTGCTACGCCGCTTTTCCGGCCCTGCGCCTGGCCCGGGATATCTGCCTGGCACACCCCGGGGCCAAGGTCCTGGTCGTCAACGTGGAACTGTGCTCCGTCCATTTCCAGCAGAAGTTCGATCCCGAGGTCGTGGTGGCCAACGCCCTGTTCGCGGACGGAGTTTCCGCGGCCTACGTCTCCGCCGATGCGCAGGACGCCGTCGGCCCACGTCTGGTCCTCCGGGAATTCGTTTCCCGGATCCTTCCGGATAGCGAGCGCGAGATGGCTTGGTCGGTGGGGGACCGGGGCTTTGACATGCGACTGTCCGCCTATGTCCCCAGGCTGATCGAGGACAATATCCTGCCGGTCCTGCAGGAGCTGCTGCAGGAGGCCGGACTCCGCCGGGAAGACATCGCCTTATGGGCGATCCATCCCGGCGGCAAGGCCATTCTCGAAAAGGTAGAAAAAACGCTGGGATTGACCCGCTCGGACTTGCGCTTTTCCTACGACGTTCTTTGGAACTACGGCAACATGAGCTCCGCAACGATCATGTTTGTCTTGCACGCCATGCTCTCCCGGGGGGGACTCGGTCATATCTTCGGGGCCGGCTTTGGTCCGGGGCTCACCTTGGAAACCGGCCACCTGGAAAAGGTCCCGGCATGAAGCTCCTCCTGCCCGACCTGCGGGAAAGCCTCGCGCAGCCGGAGGCCATGGATTCACCGCTGGCCGAGGAGCGGCGTCTGCTGAAGACGGTCAGGCAGTTTGCCCTGTTGAACCGCCTGTTCTCGCGCTCCCGTGAGTTGCTGCGGCGCCATGTGATGGCCGACATGCTGCGCAGCCCTGGCAGGGTCTTCGAGGTCCTGGACCTGGGTTCCGGAGGCTGCGATCTCGCGCTGTGGTTCTGCAGGCACTGCCGCCGGTTGGGCCTGCAAGTCCGCATGACCTGTCTGGATCACGATCCCCGGCTGGTGGCGTTCGCCCGGGAACGTTGCCGGGCGTTTCCCGAGATCAAAGTCCGGCAGGCTTCCGCTTACGAACTGGGGTCCTGGCCCGCCTCCGACTACATCTTTTCGAACCACCTTCTGCACCATCTGGAACGCGAACGCATTCCGGGCCTGCTCGACCTGGTGGCCGAGCGCACGCGCAGGCTCTTCATCCTGAACGACCTGCGCCGTTCACGGCGGGCTTACGTGGGGTACACGTTCTTCTCCGCCCTGTTTTTGCACGGCAGCTACGCTTTTCACGACGGCCGCCTCTCCATCCGGAGAGGGTTTTTACGGCCTGAGCTCCAGGCCCTGGTCGGGCGGTGCCGTTTTGCCGGGCGCATGCGTGTCCTGGCCCTGGCCCCGGCCAGGCTCCTGATCCTCGGAACCGGCGCGCACGCGGGCCGCGTCTCAGAACCTATGCGGAGCGCCAAGCCATGATCAACGCCAGGCGGCGGGCCGTAGTCACGGGTCTGGGTGTTGTTGCCGCCAACGGCATCGGTGCCCAAGCCTTTTGGGATGCCAACCGCCGGGGGATCTCCGGCGTGCGGGCCGTAACGTCCTTCGACGCCGCGCCCTATGAATCCAGAATCGCCGCCGAGGTCCGGGACTTCGATCCCAGGGACTTTCTCCCGGAAAAAATCGTGAAACGCGTTGACCGCTACGTGCATTTCGCGCTGGCCGCCGCCGGCTTGGCCGCGGCGGATGCGGGCCTGCGCACCGAACAAGAGGAGGCCTCGCGCGTGGGCGTGATCCTGGGTACCGGCCTGGGAGGCATCCTCTTTCACGAAGCGCAACTCCTGGAGGCTCTCCGCACCGGGAACCGTCGCTTTAACCCCCTGGCCGTGTCCATCGTCTCGCCCAACGCCGTGAGCGCACATGTCGCCATGCAGTTCCGCTGTACCGGGCCCAATTTCGTGGTCAGCACCGCCTGCGCTTCCGGCAATCATGCCCTGGGAGAGTCCCTGCGCAAAGTACAGACGGGAGAAGGGGACGTCATGTTCACCGGAGGCGTGGAGGCGCCGTTGACCGAGTTTGTTTTCGGCGCCTTTCAGGCCATGAAGGTATTGAGTAAAAACAACGCCGAGCCGTCCCGGGCCTCCCGGCCTTACGACCGGGCGCGGGACGGCTTCGTCATGGGCGAAGGCGGCGCCGTACTCGTTCTGGAGGAGCTGGAACACGCTCTGCGCCGAAACGCGCGTATCTACGCCGAAGTGACCGGTTACGGGTCCAACAACGGCGCCTACCACATGGTCATGCCCGATCCAACGGGCGACGACGCGGCCGCGGCCATGCGCGCGGCCCTGCGCGACGCCGGTCTGGCCCCGGAAAACATCCACTACATCAACGCCCACGGCACCGGCACTCCGGCCAACGACGTCTGCGAGACCAGGGCCATCCGGCAGGTGTTTGGTCCGCACTGCCGCCGGCTGCCCGTCTCTTCGACCAAATCCATGATCGGCCACGCCCTCGGCGCCGCCCCGGCCCTGGAGGCGGCGGTTTGCTGCCTGGCCCTGTCGCATCAGGAAATCCCCCCCACCATCAATTACGAGCATCCGGACCCGGAATGCGATCTGGATTACGTTCCGAACGTTTCACGCCGGCTCAAACTGGATGCGGTCTTGTCCAATGCTTTCGGATTCGGCAACGCCAACGCCAGCATTGTCCTGGCCCGTTATCCCCAGTGAACGCATCCTTGCGCAGCGCACCGGCCGGCCGGAGGCCGTGCGCACCCTAACCTTGGGAGGTGGTCGCTGTGTCCGCGGACACGCCACAGAAGCTCGACCCGAAAAAAGTGCCGGAAACGGTCATCGCCGTTCTGGCCGAGAACCTGGACCTTGATTCCCGCGGCATCACGCTGGAATCCTCGCTGACTGGAGACCTCGGCCTGGATTCCTTCGGCGCGGTGGAACTCATGTTCGAGCTCGAGAACCGGAGCGGCCTGGAGATCCCGGAACAGGACGTCCGGGATTTCAAACGGGTCTCGGATATCGTGACCTATTTGAGCCGCCGGCTGCACGAGCTGGATTCGCTCGCAAACGCCGAACCGCAGGGTTGAAGGGCGAGGATTCCCCGGGAAGCCCGCCGGCGCTGCTCGGCCCCCCGGGCGGCAAACGGACCGGAGGGTCACTCCAAACTCGCCGGCGTCCGCAGCGGTATCTCCGGGCTGGCCGCCTTCCGCGTGGCTGCATCCGCTGCCGCGGCCTTGGGGACAAAACCTCGGAGTTCCTCCGGCACTTTCTGGTTGCTCGCAGGCTTCTGCCGGCCCAGAATGCCCGCGACCGAGACCAGCACCAGTACCATGGCGGCCAGGGCCCGTACGCTTACTGTTTCCCCGAGCAGCAACCATCCCAAAAAAACGGCGATGACCGGGTTCACGTAGGTATTGGTCGTCACCAGGCGCGCGGGCAGGAGCGTCAACGCCTTGAGGTAGGACGTGTAGGCGATGACCGATCCAAAAACCACCAGGAACCCCAGCGCGGCCCACGCCGCAACCGTGGGCGCAGGACGGGGTTCACGGCTCACGAGTGCCAGCGCCAAAAAACCCATGCCTCCAAACAGGTGCTGGTACCCGGAAACGGCCAGGATGGACAAGCGCCACTTCTGGCGTTGCAGGTAGAGGGCACAATAGGCCCATACCACCGGCGCCACGAGCAAAAGCCCGAACGCCGGCAAGGAAGACCCGGCTGGCCGGCTGAACTCGGGGAAAGCGAGCAGGCCGATCCCCGCCAATCCGGCGGCAACGAATGCCAGATGGCGCGGGTCCGGTAGCCGCCGCTCCCAAACACCGCCCAGGATTAAAACCCAGAGCGGGGAAGTGGAGACGGTTATGGCCGCCAGGCCGGAGCCGACGGTCTTTTCGGCGATCAGGACCAGCCCGTGCGCACCCAGCCACATGCTCAGGCCCGTAAACGCCAAGCGGAACGCCTCCGGACGATCGAGGCGCAGGCGTTGTGCGCGCACAGCGGCCAGCAGGAGAAGCAAGCCCGCGGCCGCCAGGCAGCGCACGGCGCCAAAGCCAAATACGGGAAACCCGCTGGCAGGACCAACGCCCAGGCGCATGGCCAGATAGGTGGTTCCCCAAACCAGGTAAATCACACCCAGATAGAAATAGCCAGAATTCAGCATGCCTTCACCCCCTTTGCTTGCGTGGGCCTCATCCCGGATCATAGGCCCCGATCGGACTCCAGCTATCCTCTTCTCCGTCCCGGCGCAAACCGGGCCTGTATTCCGGCTCGGCTCCCTTCAACCTGAGGAACCACGACCCCAGCCTGTACCCCAGGCGCCGCCAAAGCCTGCAGGCCCGGCAACAGGCCGGGCCGGCGGACGTCCGGATGTTTCCAGCGAATGAATTCATGTCGCTCACGTCCTTTCCCCGGAAAATAAAAAGGGGCAGCTGCCTTTCCTCCTGGAAAGGCGCTGCCCCTACACGTGAAAAAAGTGAGCGGTTAGACTGCGCTGATCCTCTCCAGGCTTCCTCGCGGCTTTACGTGCCACAGGGTTTTGAGGTCAATCGGCATAAAGACGCCCTGGGCCGCGCAGAGGGTCATCTGCCGGGCTCGGCGTACCGCATGCCTATGGACCTGCCTGAAGTGGTTCATGGTTGAGTCATTCGATTCAAAATGGGCACAGCTAAATTGCAGAAAGTATACTTTATATTTTTATAAAAGCAAGGATTATTTTTCAACCCCATTGCCGCCGGAACAATTTCCGCTACGGCCCGCCGCCGTACGCGGAACGCGCCTGCGGAACTAGTCGATCTTGACATACTCGCTGGCAGGCTGCTTGCAAACCGGGCAATACTGAAAATCAATGACTTCGACCATGTTGCCGCATATCTGGCACACGAAAATATCGCCGGCTTTTTTCCAGGACTTGAGGTGGGACAGCGCCTCGGCGTAGAGCAGGGCATGTCCTGTTTCCACGGCCAGGACGGAACGGAAAGTCATGCGGGCTTTGGCATTATTCTCCGCCTCGGCTTGTTTCAGGAAAGCGGGATACATGGTTTCGATCCCGTGTTTTGCACCCTTCAGGGCGGCTTCCAGGTTTTCCCGAGTCGTGCCGACCGTGGCCTGCTCGAGTTCGGCCGAGGGGGTTCGACCCGATCTCTTGATCATGGCGGCGTGGTTCGCGGCACGTATGCCCTCGGACATGGCCGCCCCCTT
>Ga0315536_1001433_pt1 | contig 11930 bp, 11 predicted proteins | sample SalMarSW160230MG_FD_203093 | JGI IMG/M metagenome (GOLD analysis project Ga0315536, IMG submission 203093) | Salt marsh sediment microbial communities from the Plum Island Ecosystem LTER, Massachusetts, United States - Salt Marsh Sediment SW1602-30 ... | reverse complement strand
ACAAAACGCTTTCCGGATATAAGTTTTATTTTTTCGCATGGAGGAGGAACTGTTCCCTTTATAACGTGGAGAATTACTTTTGGAAATAATAAGATCATTAATCAGTTAAAACGCTTTTATTATGATACAGCAGTGTCAGCAACCCCCTATACATTAAGTTCCCTGCTGAGTTTAGTGGAACCAACGCAAGTATTATATGGGAGTGATTATCCATTTTTGCCCGAAAGGGTTGTAAAACTAATGAATGAAGGTCTTCAAAATTATGATTTTGAAAGAGAAACCCTCACGAAAATTGTCCAGCAAAATGCAGTTACTTTATTTCCAAGGTTTAAAGAAATTATATTTTAAAAAATTTTATTTTTCGATTCTCCAAAACCTTTCAATCTTGTTATGTTTTCTTACATTTTTTCAAGAGAATTTGCATTGAAATCTGAGGATAAGTTACTAAGTTATTCTGGTATAAAATTCAATAAATTTTAATGAGCCTTCGAACAAATAGAATATTTATACGTAAAATTGAAAAGAAATTTTATTAGATTTATTCTCTAATCAGTCTCTGATATTTAACTATATTGACAATTGTCAATATACTTGAGATAAGGATTATAACTCCTCTTCCTATTTCAATGAGATATTGTCTTAAGTGATGCATATAGTAGAAAATTAGTACATCATTGTGTGTTCCACTAATATAAGATACAACTATTGGCATAAAAGCACAATTTCTAAGAATATAAAATAATACTGAAGCAAATATACCAATTAGTGCAAAAATGAAAATAATTTTGATGTAATTTTCATGATATATAAAAGAAAATATTTTGGGAAAATGGGCGTCTGTATTCTGAAGATGATACAATCTTATCAAAATGAAGAGTGAGAAGATCAGAACAATCGAGCATGTAATTAAGTTAAAAATTGCTTGAGGAATGCTACTAACAAATATATAATAATCCATAGTTGAGCCTACTGCTGTATAAATGAAAGTATTTACCCATTGTAACAAATGAAAAGTATACATGATAATTCCAAACAGAGAAGTTCCTAACAAAATTAATCTTTTTTCATCATCTATGTGAAAAGCAAATAATTTATTTTTCTCATCTGAACGAAAAAATTTATTCTGATATAAATATATTTTAATGAGTACGTATAAACACAAGATTACTATTACCAGTTGACCCAATACAAAAAATCCAATTAATGGGCCATAAGTAAATAATAATTCAATGAATTGTGAAGGAGAGAGTGATCCTGTGAAATAAATGAAATACATCAAATAATCTGAAGTTCTGAATAAACCGATTGGTAATCCAAATAGAGCAATGATAAATAGGTAGAATCGATATTTTTCATCTAAGTTGATTCCAAAAATCCTAAAATTATCTATAAATGGAAAATTGTCTTTATCCATAATGATTAATAAATTATTTTTTATGAATATAAATATTATTAATCTCCTCTAGTGTTAATTCCCACATCAATATCTATATCATGTATTAATTGAAAAAGTGATTCTACTACCACGCCCGCTTAATCGAACAATGCAATACTAGTATTTTAATCTTGTCCTAATTTTTTTTGCTCCTATATTAGTGTAGTTTTCACTAAAATTCCTTCAAAATCTGACTCTGAATTTACCTTTCCATCCAATTTTCACAGAAAATTGACACAAAATTTAAAAAGACTCGAATCTTGTGTCTCTTAAAATGGAGGAAAATACAAATATAGCATGATCCTTGAATTTGAGTCTTCTGAATTTAAATCTTTTTAAATTGTCATAAAATCTAAATATATCATTGACTATGTTAATCCTTATATAATAAAAAAATGTGATTACATATGGCTAGTGGAAAAGGAATCGCGTATGCGGGATTAATTTTAGGATTAATTGGTGCTGGTTTAGGAGGATATGTATTTTTCGATTATACTATAGCTCCAATGTTAGGTTTGACTGAAAATCCTACTGAAGTAACTGAAGTTAATTCTTATTATGCTGAAAAATATAGTGCTACATTATCCTCGACGGGTTCTTATTTACCTCTTCCTGAGGTTAAAGTCTCATTTGAAACGACCAAAACTGTCAGTCTGCATATATTATATACTTCTTATGTTAGGATCATAACTTCTTTAGGTAGTAGCGTATTTATAAATATACGTCTAAATAGTACTACAATAACAGATGATTATTACATAGAGAAGTTAAATGTTGCGCCTCAAGAACGATTTGCTGTCAACATGCAAAGCTATAACGCCGCTCTTCCTGCAGGAAGTTATAATGTAACAGTATGGGCAATAGTGGATGCCACATCAACTATTTTTTACATGAATTCGCTTTACGTGCAACTAAATACCTAATAACTTCTTCTTCTCTTTTTTTTATTCTCTCTTTTTTAGACTTATTATGATTTACCCATTCGATCATTTTTGATTGAGAAATTTGATTAGTTAAATTGAATTTTTCAAATGATCACGAAATGATGATGGGATGGAATTCCAACCTTTGAATGAAAAAGCGTAATTCTTAAATTTTTCAGTATATTTTGATAGTTATATATAAAGATGTTCAAATCATAATAAAATTTAAATTGAGGAATTTAACTAAAATGGTGAATAGATAAATGTGTGCACAACTTGGCGGACAACCGATTTTCATAATGAAAGAGGGAACTCAAAGAACCCGTGGTAAAGATGCAATGGAAAATAACATTGCTGCTGCGAAAGTAATTGCTGAGGCAGTCCGAACATCACTAGGTCCAATGGGCATGGATAAAATGCTCGTCGATCAATTCGGCGATGTAGTCATCACCAACGATGGTGCTACAATTTTAAAAGAAATCGACGTGCAACATCCTGCTGCAAAAATGATGGTAGAAGTCGCGAAAACTCAGGATTCTGAAGTTGGAGATGGTACCACGACCAGCGTGATTATCGCAGGAGAATTATTAAAGCGGGCGGAAAAGCTCTTACAACAGAAAATTCATCCAACAGTGATTTCTGAAGGATTTAGAAAAGCCGCTGATAAAGCAGTCGAGATCTTGGAAGAAATTTCCATTAAAAGTGGTATTGATGACTTGGAGGGCTTAAAAAATTGCGCAATGACTTGCATGTCGAGCAAGATTGTCTCTGAATCAAAAGCCATGCTTGCTGATATTTGCATTCAAGCAATTAAAGCTATAGCCGAAAAAGGCGATAATGGTAAATGGACCGCTGACATCGAGAAAGTTCAGATTCAAAAGAAAGAAGGCGAAAGCATTGATGATACCAAATTAATCAAGGGCATCATCCTTGACAAGGAAGTTGTAAGTCCAGGAATGCCTAAATCCATAAAAGATGCTAAAATTCTATTATTACAAAGCGCTATCGAGATCGAAAAAACAGAATTCGACGCAAAACTCCAAATCACGAGCCCAGACCAAATCCAACAATTCTTGGATGAAGAAGAACACATGCTTCGAACCATGGTTGAAAAGATCGTGAACTCTGGAGCAAATGTTCTAGTTTGTCAAAAAGGAATTGATGATTTAGCTCAACATTTCTTATCCAAAGCTGGCGTGATGGCAGTCAGGAGAGTCAAGAAATCCGATATCGAAAAGCTTTCCAAAGCAACCGGTGGAATGGTTTATACGAACCTTGATGATATTACCACTGCTAAATTAGGATACGCTGGATTGGTCGAAGAACGAAAGATCATGAATGATAGCTGGATTTTCATCGAAGAATGCAAGGAACCAAAATCAGTCGTGATTTTAATTCGCGGTGGAACTGAATTAATCATCGATGAAGTCGAAAGAGCAATTCACGATACTCTTTGCGTCATTCGAGATGTGGTTCAAGATGAAAAAGTCGTTGGAGGCGGTGGCGCTCCAGAAATCGAAACTGCCATCCGATTGCGAAAATATGCCTCAACCTTAGGCGGTCGTGAGCAATTAGCCGTCGAAGTTTTTGCTGACAGCCTCGATATCATCCCAAAAACACTCGCAGAAAATTCAGGACTCGACCAAATTGACATCCTAATGCAATTACGAGCCGCACATCAAGCAGGCAACAAATTTGCTGGATATGATATGGATGCTGGTAAAGTCATAAATAACATGATGGATAGTGGTGTAGTAGAACCAACAATTGTCAAGATTCAAGCCATCAAGAGCTCATCAGAAGCCGCTAGCATGATTCTCAGAATCGATGATGTCATCGCAGGCGCCAAATCTGCCGGACCCCCAGGTGGAATGCCTCCTGGTATGCCGCCGGGGATGGGAGGCATGGGTGGTGGTATGCCTGGTGGTATGGGTGGCTATCCTGGTATGGATTACTAAAATCTTATATCTTTTTTATTTATTTTTTCTTTCTATTATTCTTTTAATTTTTTAGAGATATTTTGAGAACTTTCACATTCAGGAATTTCAATCTCGCTTAATAATTTTTTAAATTCTTCCTTGGATTCTTTTTAATTGACAAATTATTTTAGAACAATTAATTCAATAAAAGATTGGATTGCAGAACAAAAAGAGTTACACGAAAAGTTGGGATTTTAATCAATAGGATATTTTATTACTTTTTCTATTCTTCAATTTTTTTCTATTAAATTAAAAAAAAGTTAAAATTTGAAAGTTGTTTACGTTCAATTCTTCTATTCTGGTGGTTTTTGTCCTATCGACGAATAAGCTTCTTCTACGGTCGACCAAACTTCTATTGTATATTCAAAGCCTGCAATAGACATGGCAAATAAATTAGCGATAGACTGCATGCGAAAGTAGGCTTCCTCAAGTTTTCCTTTATTTACATGAAGAATAGATATGGTTTTTGCACCTTCCTTCGTTGATTTAATAGCATTTCCAGGTGTTAAATCTACACCTAATGACTCATCAGGGGGGAATTTTTTATTTGATTCGATAACTTTTTTTATTACTTCACCTGATTTGTCGCTAGGCCATTTTGTGAAAGTAAATAAATATGGCATATTTTATACCTCTTTTCTATTACTCAATTTAAATGAATTTTTGAGTTAGTTTTTAAATCAGATTTCGTTGTGATTAATAATTAGTTTAGAAGGTATTTAAAATTTATACGTACTTGTCAGAAAATTGCATGGTCTATAAAAACTTCATAAAACTAGTTATTGTTTTACATTTTTTCTTTCTATTTTTCTAGTAATTTTTTACACATATTTTGGTAGAGCATACATCCAAAATTATCGATTCCATTAAATTATCACTCGGAAAAATATTTTCTCCCTATTCGTAGTTTAAAGCGAGTAAAAATGATATCTTAAAAGAATTCGGCACGTTCAAATTTGGAGAAATCAGCAATTTATTATTAAGTGATTTTGAAAGAGCTCTAAATCTATTTTTTTATACTATTTAGATTATTTATTTTTTCCAAATCTAAACAATTTTTCTAAATAAAGTATTCTATAAGCAAGAAACTTTAGATAACTTTCAAAATTGCTTTTTCGCTTTCTTTCGTGTTGCAAGACCTTTAAAAAAGATGATATAACTTTTAATCAGGGAAAACTTCGATAGATTCTCTAGGTTTTATTCTATGTATTAGAAAAAGCCAAAGTATAACTCCAACAACAAGTAAGATGGCAAGAATAGGTGTTATGTAAAGGAATGGATCCTCATTATCAAACAAAAGCGAATAATGGAAAAGGGTTGATTCTTCATTCGATTCGTCGTTAATAAACACAATATTCCAATAATCCTCTTGATGCACTTCATAACGCCCAGATGCACTATTTTGCGGACCATCAGACAAATAAAATGCAGCATAACCCATTCCATGTTGAAATAAATCAAAATAATCATCGTCCATTAAAAAACCTGTTACGTGCACATTTGGATTATCACACTGAAATGAAAAAACAATAACACTTATCACATAATGATGAACATGCACATATTCCCCCGGATCAAGTTGAACAACATCAGATTCTCCATTAATCGTTATAGATGCGGGATAATGATCGTAAAATGCCGTTGTTCTCACCATATTAGTAAATATGACAAGAATTAAAATAAAATTGAGAATTACGCTACATATTTTAATTTTCATTTGATTATCTTCTCCTTCTGATACTAATTCCCTCTAAAATACATTAATATTAATTGAACGAAATACGATGAAAAAAAGAATATAAAGATAAAAGTTCCGCTCATAATTATCCCGGTATTCCTAAACAGTGGTTGTTTATTTAAAACTCCATGAAAAATCAGAAAAGTATAGGCGGCCAAAATTATACCAAAAATCATATATCTCAAGAACAAAAATAGGACGATATTTTCTAGATATGAGGAAGGGTCTGTTAATCTCATCAAGGTAGAGGTAAAAAATGAAATTAAATGATAAGCAAGTAGTAAAGTACCGGCAAGAAGTAAATAAAACTTGTATCGATCCTTATTGAAATAGCCGAAAATTAAGAGAGATAAAGCAGGAATAAATTGTGTAGGAAGAGAAATAAGTAATGATAGCCATATAAAGTAGAGATTAAGAATGAGCATTTCCTCTGCAGAGATATTTCTTGCTTCAACTCCGGGAATAAAGAAAAAAGCAAGGGACACACCTAACGCGATTAAAGAAGATATGAGGAGTAATCTCGGTAATTTAAACTCTTCTTTATAACGCCAAATTGTTGAATAAATCAGGAGATTATATAAAATGATAGGAAAACTCGAAAAAAGTTGTAAGAAAAAAGTTTCTGGGTCTAAAAAAGGAAATACGAGATTAATATTCATAATATTTCATTTATAATGTGTTAAATCATTGGATAAACTGAATTTCTTTCAAATTATGTTTAAGTTGATGAGATTTAAAAATTTTATTCTTTACATAAATATTTATAAAAAAAAGAATCGATACTTTGGGGATTAAAGACATAACATCTCTTAAATTTCAGGTGGTGGTATGGGCGGTTATCCTGACATGGATTATTAACTTCTTATTTTTTATTTATTTTTTCTTTCTATTATTCTTTTAATTTTTTAGAGATATTTTGGCAGAGCCCACATCTGCCAATAATAGATCACTAAATATTCTTGATACTATTCATTGTTTGTAGGTCGCTTGTTTCGAAATTTTTCGGTTCTTTTCTTTCTCATTTCTTTGGATTTTTCAAGAAACCGTTCAAATTCTTCCTTTCCGGCTTTTACTGCATCTAAATCTTCTTTGGATACCTCTCCAAGTACATTTTTTCATGTTGAAGAGATATCTTTTCCTTCCTTTTCACCCATTCGTCTCAGGAAATCTTTAAACTCAGGAGGTTCATTATCAGGACCGACGAACGTGAGATGATATGGCCAACCGTGTTCATTCCTCTCCGATTCAGCCATTTTTGAGACAATGAATTTCGTTCGGGTAGTCACTTTTTTACCCGTCCAGAGCCAGATTCTAGAATATTTCGGATCTTTAAACGGGTAGATTTCATCATCATCCAACACTTCAGATAGTTTTATACCTGGACTTAATTTGATCTCTTTGAAATCTTGAAACAAGGAATCAAAGTAATGTGAAGCTAATTCTTTAGGAAACTCTTTTGCTTCAAGGAACTCTATCACGTGACCATTAACAATGGTAATGAGGTCGTTAAGTCCAAAAAAGTAAATCAGGAAGGATGGTAAAGTGGGAAGTCCGTCAGGGATTTGAATGCTAATTAAGTTAGGACTTATTATTTCATGAAGGTATTTCCTATCTATCGTAATTACTTTTAAGTTATCTTGCTTTAATATTGACTTCACTTGTATTGCCGCATTTTGAATATCCATTACAAGTTCTTTTGGGAGTGGCAACAATTTTGTAAACCATCCAAGAAGCTCTTCAGGACGTTCCTTTATCGTCCCACTAAAAACATGGGTATCTATTACGTCATTTTTCTTGAGAAGCCTTACAGCCATTTTCTCATTTATCAATCCAAATTGGAGATGATGGGATGTGCCTAAAATGTTAAATTCGGAACTCATTTCTAAGATATAATTAGTATTTCAAGTAATAAATATACTCATAATTGCGTAATGAAATACGACTGAAAAAATAATTGATATTTGTTAGTAATATTAATATACTAAATAAAAAATATTTAAATTAATCCAAGTATCATAAAATAGAGGGTGTAAATCAATGAGAAATTACAAAAAAATCTGGATTTTGTTATTTTTTCTTACTTGTTGTTTTTTAATTCCAAATACTAAAGGAATTGAGAGAATAGAAGAGACTTTTTATTGCCCGAAAAATATTCATACCCCTATTATTGAAAATCTTAATATAGAAAAGGACGAAGTAATTACTTGGGATTTTACCACTTTCAATAGTTCCTTCGAAGCGATATTAGGCTTATGGATTAGTACATTTACGTTTGTTGTTGCTTTATGTGTTCAAGAAACAAACGGTAGGGGAGAATATAAATTTACTCAAACGGGAGATTATCGTATTACTGCAGGTAATTTTGGTATAAATGATGGTTATATTCATATAGTTTTAGAAAACAAAAATGGAATATCGAGTTATCCGCTTTTCATAATATTTGGAATAATTGGAACGACTATTATAATTAAGTCCATAAAAGTAAAGAGATCAAATTAAACAATGGAAAATCTCAAGAATTTATTAGATAGAGATGAAAATGTTCTCTGGAAACGAGAAGTTATACGAGATATAGTTCCTGATAAAAAGAAAATTAAAATAATTAAAGCGTCAAAAATAATTTTTCCCATTTTCATTGGTGTCATTATTCTCTTGAATCTCTTGGTTCTAATGACTACATCATCTCCATTGATGGGTAGCATTTTTCTAATCTTTTCCCCTTTGATGTTGTTGTGTCTTGTCTTAAATTTTCGGATGCAGGTGCATAGTTCATTTAAACAACAAATTGAATTGCATGAAATCATGAGAAAGTATTATCCGGATGAAATTTTAAGTAAAGTCCCCTTTCTTGAAGTAATTACTAATAAACATTTTATTATGACAGAACCTTTTAGTCATGAGATATATCCTCTCTGGCTTGGTGTTGATATTGCACATGAATATGAACCAAGAAATGAATTTATCTTCTATAATTTAGATAAATTAACAGATATATGTAAGTATATCAAGCCAAAAAAAGATAGATATGAAATTGGGTTATACTTTGATTTGAAGGAGCATAATCTTATTGGAGATGATGCTCCTCATTATTGGTTTGAGGGATTAACTAATTTACAGTATAAAAACATCCTAAGTGCCTTACTAAAGACAACTCCTGATGTACCTATCAGTTTTTTATTTAAAAACCAAGAGGATTTTGAACATCTGTAATATCTTTTGAAGATAATCAATCAAAATTCATCTTTACCATCATAATTCATCATCATATAATTAAAATACATTAAAAAGGGGATTTTTTTTTTAAATCTCTAAAATTCCATCCCATGCTTTCCTTTCTTTTTCGAATAACGCATTAGCGATTTTGATTTCATTTCCTAATACAAGAGTAGATCTGTTGTTCTTTTCATAAGTAGGCCAATTTGGGATTCCATTATGATTTGGATTACCATTACGCGCAAAAGATAGCCAAGCGTCCATCATGTTTTCACATAAAGTATCCGTATTAGTTGCATTACCCACTAAAGCTTTCATTCCGGGGTCTTTGAATGTATTAAATACAAATGGAAGTTCAAGAGCATGACAAGAACCAAACATGCCATCATATATAGAAGTTTCCCAAGTAAAGAGGTAATTATAAGTATGTGGCTGATTCTTGGATTGTGCTTCAAGTATTTGTAAAGTTGCCACCCGAAACATCAGATCGGTCGCGATTGCATCCAACAATTCTTTGGGTTCATTTGACAAAATCCCTTCTCGTGCTTCTTTATAGGTTTTAATGATCTTTTGAGCGTTCTCAGAATTTATTCCCATTGATGCTAAGTAAAAAAGTATAGCTTTTTCATCGCTTATTTTGCGTAAATTTGGATCCAAAGAAGTAAATAGCTTGGCTTCATGCATGTTGGTTCCCATTAATAAATCAATATCTTTACATTTTCCCTCTTTCATCATGACTAAAGGATGTATTGGGAACGTATCACCATCTATAATAGGCCTGAAGATTAGACCTCCTTGTTTTGTAATCTCATTTTGAGCTTTTATAATCTCTTCAGGAGCTACTTTACGTAATGCATCAATATCCCCACTTTTAATCCCTAAAGCACGCATTAACAATTTTGTGGTCTTTTTTGGTACTTTGGGGTCGATAAGAGGCATGCTTTCTGCAATAACCCGGCGAAAAAGACCCTTCGCAGCGGGCATGGCTGTTAAAGCTATAACAGAATAAGCGCCAGCAGATTCTCCAAAAATAGTAACATTATCTGGATCTCCTCCAAATTTAGCAATATTATCATTCACCCATTTTAATGCTAAAACTTGATCTAATTGTCCAGCATTTGCCGTGATTCCAGGCATGAAAAGATAACCAAAAGCACCCAATCGATAATTTATTGTTATAATCACGACATTACCTCGTTTGGCTAAGCTGGAACCATCATAGGCAGGAGATCGACTTCCACCAAATAAATATCCCCCACCATGAATCCAGAACATTACTGGTCTTTTCCTATTATCAATACTAGGAGTCCAAATATTAAGCGTTAAGCAATCTTCACTTTCAGGCTGAAGCTTTCCGGTTATTTCTTCCAGAGCCGTATATCCTTGAATTGCGCAGGGTCCGAATTCTGTAGTTTCTAACTCGCCATTCCAAGGCTTTTTAGCTTGTGGAGGGCTAAATCTTAGATTACCAACAGGAGGCTCAGCAAAAGGAATTCCTTTGAAAATGTGTAAATCATTTTCAGTGTATCCCTTTACTTTTCCACATTTTACTTCTACAACTGTCATAATTATATGTAAGACAATCTTAAATATAAAAAAACGGAATTATCCTAAAATATTTCAATATAAAGGAAATTGATGTTACCATTTAGAGAAGAAGAGATAAGAAGAATGGGATTTTTCAAGTTTTTCAAGTGAAATGAAAGAATTTCGTGGAGGAAAGTACATTTAAATTATTACAACATTATTAAATTATTAGGAATTTTGGATCATGAATAATTTCAAAAGACAAATTCAAAAAAAGTGGTAACGGATGATATAACCTTGTTGAATTATAATAATACTTTTAAGGTTCTTTTGTTAGGTGATGATAGCGTTGAAAAAGCCAGCTTTATGAAGAGATGTCGTTATAATCTCTTCAATCCTTCTGAAAGGTTGACGATTGGAGTAGAATTTTATGTAAAAACGATTGAATCCCAAGGAAAGAAAATAGAGCTCCAAATCTGGGATATTGGTGGGGATGAACGATTTAGGTTTCTGCTTCCAACATATTGTCTCGGAGCAAATGCAGCTCTCTTGGTTCATGATGTTTCTAACCCCCATAACCTTGATCATATAAGTGAATGGACGAATATTATACGTCAGCAGGGGGGATTTATTCCCATTGGTTTGGTGAGCATGTACATGCATGAGGAAATCGACAAAAGTACCATGCGTGAGGTAATGCTTAACCTAATTAAAAGATTCGAGTTGAATTTTTACGTTGAAGCTTCTGCCAACACAGAGCAAAATTTAGAGAAAATATTCCAGATCTTAATAGACAATTTATTAAAAAAGCTAAGCGTGCCCATTCCAGTCGAAAAATCTGTTAAGAATTCTCCACATGGGATATGCGATGAAAGAGATTTCTCTAAAATACGTTTAAAAGATAAGAATCACGTCAAGAAGGCTTTAAAAATACATTTCTACGGATTAATAAAGAAAATAAAGAGAATTTTAACTTTCGAAGAGAAATGATTATTAACTTCCAAGTATGAAGTTGCTAAATAGTCTTTCGTCTATTCCGGTGATTTTTGTTCGAAAACGAATAAGTCTCTGCTCTTGCCCTCTTTTTTAGTGAATCTATTTTTCGAGGAATTTTT
>Ga0315536_1001432_pt1 | contig 11934 bp, 8 predicted proteins | sample SalMarSW160230MG_FD_203093 | JGI IMG/M metagenome (GOLD analysis project Ga0315536, IMG submission 203093) | Salt marsh sediment microbial communities from the Plum Island Ecosystem LTER, Massachusetts, United States - Salt Marsh Sediment SW1602-30 ... | reverse complement strand
GAGATTTAGGCTATGGTTATAATGGCACCGGTGAACTTCCCATTGCCGCCTATGATATGCAGGATGCGGCAAATCCACGGAGACTTAATCTTGCGTTTGTGGAAATGAATGATATCGAATCTGAAAACGATCCGGCCAACCTCATTCCTGCCAATGGTATCTGGGATATGGCCTGGCATGAATTGCCGAACGATACTGGTTTTGGTACTTTAGGTGGCCGGGAATATCTGTTCATTATGGCCAGCGACTATGATGAAGGTGTAGAATATGACGACACTAATACCGCTTACGATTCGGATGTCTATTATGCTATCTGGCCTGCCTCACGCAGTCGTGCCTATCTCTTAGCTGAATTCACCTTTGACATTATTGCCAATATTCCCAACGGCCCGCAAGATGCTTATACGTTCACTTCGGATAGCTATACTGCATTCAATAGTGGAGATGCCAAGGAGGATGTGAAAAAGATCAATGTCTTCCCGAATCCTTACTATGCTTATAATCCCTCCGAAACCAGTCGTTTCGACCGGTTTGTGACCTTTACCCATTTACCCAGAAAAGCAACCATACGTATTTTCAATTTGGGTGGTGTGCAGGTGAGAAAAATTGACAAAGATTCTGATACTCAATTCCAGAAATGGGATCTTTTGAATGAAAATGATTTACCTGTAGCCAGCGGTATGTACATTGCTTATATCGATATGCCTGATCTGGGTAAAACGAAGGTCCTTAAAGTCATGGTTATTCAAGGTCAGCAAATTATCGAATCTTACTAAACCGAGAGGCGAAGTTAAAAAACATGTTAAACAACAATGAATTTAAGTCAGGGAGTAAAAAATGATACATAAAAAAAGTATGACTATAGTTGCTTTCCTCCTGCTGATCCTTGCATTGGGAACGACCTCTCTGTTTGCGGGAGATGAATCCCGGATCGGGACTGCGGCAGGTTCGGAGCTACTGGTGCCGGTAGGAGGCCGGGATCTGGCCATGGGTGGCGCAGATTTAGCTAATACCCAGGGCCTGGATGCCATTTATTGGAATCCTGCAGGTTTTGCTCAGATGCGCTTTAATGCAGGTGCGCAGTTTTCCACAATGACCATTTTCAATGATATTAATGTGAATTATGCCGCCATTGGTGTGAAAGCCGGCCGTTTTGGCTCTTTTGGTGCCAGCATTAAAGTATTTGACTTTGGTGAGATTCCATTTACTACTAATGAAGATTGGGATGGTGCTTCCGGACGTACCTTTTCACCCAGCTTTTTTATCGCAGGACTGACGTACTCCAGGATGCTTACCGATGCTATTCTGGTTGGTGTAACCGGTAAACTTATCACCGAGAGTATTCCGCGAGCATCTGCCTCGGCATTTGCCTTTGATATTGGACTCCAGTATCATGGCCTGGGTCAGATCAATGGATTGAATCTGGGTCTGGTTGTGCGGAATATTGGTACGAACATGGAATATTCCGGATCAGCCTTACTGGTGCGTTCGCTGAATGACCTCGGTATCGCGGATTTCCGGGATCGTCCGACTGCATCCAATCAGCTTCCGGCAACCGTTGAACTGGGACTCAGCTATAACCGGTCGATAAACGAACAGAATAATTTAATTGTCGCGGGAATTTTCCAGAACAATAATTTCGAAAACGATCAGTATAAATTCGGTGTTGAATATAATTACAATCAGCTTGTTTTCCTGCGTGGTGGTTACCTATACACACAGAAAACAGACAGCAAGGATGTTCTATATCGATTCACCGCCGGATTAGGTCTCCATTATAATGTTGGCGGCACTGATCTTACTTTCGATTATGCCTTCAGGGATTCTCAATATTTTGATGGCAATAATCTGTTCTCTTTAACGATCGGATTCTAGTTTCTTGCTGATTTGATGTTAATCTAGCAGTAATTTGGAGGTCGGCGCCAGGCCTTTTGCCTGAGGCCGACCTTTTTTTTAAAAAGAGATTTATATAACCCGAAACTATTTGATGATACTAAAGTAAATTTATTATTTGTTGATTTGAGAAATAATTGGGCTCAGGAATTATTACTAATTTATACACAATTTTGGATTAAAGATTATTGAGTTTTTTTCCAGAGTTTTTTCGAAATAGTACGAACTTTAGAGATGAAATAAATATTTTTTATTTGATAATTACCTTTAGCACTATTCAGTTATTTTAGTAGCCCTTTAATACTGGAGTAAACTTATGTACAGAATGAAATATTTACTTCTGATGGTCCTTTTTGAAGCGTCTTTAGCTTTTTCGGCTTCATCCGTGGATAAGCTTAATTTAAAATTTAATGTGGACTATGGTAGATTTCGATACGACAGCACTTCTGTTTACCTTGAGGTCTATTACACGGTATTTTCAGACCAGGCTAATCTGGTTAAAAATAGGACGGAAGAAGCTCGGGTTAATTTGGATTTTACCGTATTCAATTCAGAACAGGATTCTGTTCTGGCAAAAGATCAGATTCCGGTAAAGTTCACTAAATCTTCCATGGGAGATGAGTCGGGAATGCTGGGTGCCATGGGAATGGTAAAACTGGTTTTGGATCCGGGGAAATATGTAATCTCACTTTCCTATGGAAAAGATGAAGTGAAATACGATGTCTCGGTGGGGGCATTCAGCGGGGATCATATCATGATGAGCGACCTGGAGTTATGCTCCAATATTATTACCAAATCCAAGAACCAGGATAATCTGTTTTACAAAAATACGATGGAGATTTATCCCAATCCATCATTGATCTACGGGAAAATGCTCCCTCGTCTTTATTACTATGTTGAATTATACAATCTTCATAATGAAAATGCCGGCCCAAATGATAAGGTACTTTTACAGGCCGTAATCGCCGATGCAGATGGAAAAGTGAGATTACAAAAAGATTATGTGCGATCTCATGATTATGAATCTACCGTGGAAAGAGGAGCTTTTAATGTCAGTAATCTTGAGACCGGTCTATATACCTTAATTTTTGCGGCAACCGATTCTATTAATAAATCTTCTGTTTACCGCCGTCGAAATTTCTATGTGCATAATCCGGATGTGGTATTAGCCCAGACCGATGAAGGCCCGGATGGTTTTCTGCAAAGTGAATTCCGGGATATGCCAGAACAGACTATAGATGAAATGTTTGACCAGGCCAGGTACCTTGCTTCCAATTCTGAAAAAAGTGTATACAAGGTTCTTAATTCGGTTGAAAGTAAACGGGAATTTTTGTATCGCTTCTGGAAAAGCCAAAATAAAAATCGACCGGGTTTAAAGGATGAATACTATGAGAGAGTGGAATATGCCAACGAGCAGTGGAGTTCGCCCTCAAGGAAAGGATGGGAAACAGACAGGGGACGGGTGTATATTCTATACGGAGAACCGGATCAGTATGAGAGACGCCCGGTAGGGGCAGGTGAAAACCCCTATGAGATCTGGTACTATAATGAACTGCAAGGTGGGGTTGAATTTGATTTTATTGACCAGACCGGTTTTGGTGATTATAAACTTGTGAATTCTACGATGCGGGATGAGTTAAGCGATCCTAACTGGAGAAATTATATTTTAAAAAGGTAATTTTTTCCCCATCAATTTAGATTTCGAAAGCAGGTTTTGGTAATTATCCGAAACCTGCTTTTTTATTCAGTTAATCTCTCCAATTTTTTTCATTTGTTTTTATCATGAATATATGATAACTTTTTTTTGTGAATTATTCTTTTTGCGGGTGTAACTCAGTTGGTAGAGTATCAGCTTCCCAAGCTGAGGGTCGCGGGTTCGAGTCCCGTCACCCGCTCGATTTTAAAACCTGCCTTTTCTTATGTGTGGTGACTATTATCACAGAATCTTTAAATATGAACTCCTAACTTCACGAGACTAATTAATTCACGGAGGTGTATATGACTAAATATGTCGCGATTGTCTTTGCGGTTCTGTTATTTCTAACCAGTTTTGTTTTTGCACAATATTTTGAAAAATCGCCGACCGGCGGTCTGGTGGACTGGACGGACCAGGTAGTACGGGAAATCGGTATCGGTGCACCGAATCCGAATGTGCCGATTGCTGCCCAACGGGCGGGTGCACTGGAGGCCGCTAAAAGAGTGGCACTTAGAAATCTTCTGGAACGGGTAAAAGGAATGAATATTACCTCGGAGGTAACCGTGGAGCAATACATGGTTACAAGTGATATTATTTCTAATCGGATTGAAGGTGTGGTTAAGAATTTCAGGGTGGTGGATACCCGTTACAAAAGCGATGGCAGTGTGGAAGTCGAAGTTGAAGTGCCGCTGGCTTCCCTCTATGAAACCATCCTGTCGGACCAGATCCCTCCCGACCAGATGCCCTATGGGTATGGTGACCCTTCCAAATCCGCGGTTTTTACCGGATTGATCATCGATGCCAAAGGTCTGGGGCTCAGACCGGCACTGGCACCCAAGGTGGTTGATGAAAATGGAATGGAAGTATATGGGACCGGTCAGGTGAGCCGGGATTATGCCCTGCAAATTGGTGTAGTGGGTTATGAAAAGGATCTGAACCGGGCACGCGCAAATGAACGCGTTACTAACAATCCAATGGTGATAAAAGCAGTAAATGTCTCCGGAACGCACAATGCCGATGTGGTGATTTCCAACAGAGATGCGGAAATGATCCGCTCTGCTTCACAAAATCTGAATTTCCTGCAGCAGTGTAAAGTGATGCTGATCTTGGATTAATTAAGGGAGACGATAAAATGAAAAATAAAATTATATTAGTTCTGGGTATTTTATTTGTGGTGTTGTACCTGGTAGGGTGCGGTGGTGGTGAAAAAGCACGGAAGGCCAAATCCATTGTGGATTCTCCGGCTATTCATTACGATAGGGGTAAAACATTGTTGGATCAAGGAAAGTACGAAGACGCATTGTTTGAATTCAAACAGGCCCGGAGCCTCGATCCAAAATATGCTCCGGCCTATGAGGGAATGGCGTGGATTTCCCTGGAAGATGGAAAATATATTGATGCCATGCAACTGGCAGATAAATCTCTGGACCTGGATGGCAGATGGGTTCTGGCAAAAATCGTCCGGGCCAAGGTAAAGGCAAAACAGGAAAAGTATGATGATGCTATCGATGAGGCAAAAAATGCCATCAAAGATGTTCCCAAATCGAGTGTTCCGGATAAAAAGAAAGCTACCGTCGAAGGTTATATGACCCTGGGAGATATTTATAAAGAAGCCAATATGTACAATGAGGCCCAGGATGCCTATTCAAAAGTTCTTGAACTGGACAAGACAAATATGAAAGCAGACCAGGCAATCAAGGATCTTGCCGCCTATAAATCTGCCATAGCCGGACAAAGACCGGAATTGCGAAAAATTGCTGCACAGAAAGAAATCTCCCGGTCGGATGTGGCGGTTTTATTTGTTCTTGAACTACCGCTTCAAAAGATTTTCCGAGAAGCGCCGTCCTCTCAGGGTGTCAGCTTCCGTCCACCGACTGCTCCGGTAATGGGAACAACCGAGCAGATCCAGACCGGTGCGATGCTGCCACCGGATGTTCCGGAAGACCACTGGGCACGTTCGTTTATTCAGGAAGCACTGGAAAAGGGTGTTCTTGAACTAATGCCGGATAATAATTTTCATCCGGATGAAAAAGTCAACCGGGCTGAATTTGCCCGTCTGATCGAGAAATTCATGATTCGATACTGGAACGACCCAACCATTGAGACAAAATTCTTTGGCCAGGTTTCGCCCTTTGCTGACGTCAATAATACTTCTCCGATTTTTAATGCGGTGATGACTGTCTCCAGTCGAGGAGTAATGCCGGGATTTGATGATGGCACTTTTAAACCTTTAGGACCGGTTTCCGGAACTGAATCGTTGAATATCATTCGAAATCTAAAATCAAAGCTTTAGATAATTAATAACTTGCCGTTACATGTTATTGTTTTGAAAGTTGAAATTCGAGTGGGTAGAGTTCAAATAAAAATTCTACCCACCTGAATTTAATTTTTTTCTACCGAAATTCAATGAATCGACGGTTTACAACCCTCACAAGGTGGAGTGTTATTATGCAAATTAAATTAACGCAATTCCTGGCACTGATTCTTGTTTCCTTGTTTTTAAACATGAGTCCGGCACAGTATACCACAATGCCGCAGGATGATTCCAGTCAGGAGGTTATTTCGCGGGGAATGGGGCTTATTCTCTCGGGCGATGAAGCCAAGGCGGAGGATGATGCAATTGCCGGTGCATTGCGAAATGCAGTTGAGCAGGTGATCGGAACCATGATCCAATCTGATGTTCTGGTGCAAAATTATCAAACGATTGAAGACAATATCTATAGCCAGACAGCGGGCTATGTAGAAAGATATGAACTGATCAATAAATCCAAACAGGGCGACAATATCCTGCAGGTTACGGTAAGGGCGGTGGTTAAAAAAGGAAACCTTAAAAATAACCTTGAGGCCCTCGGTTTATTAATGGCTAGAAAAGGAAAACCACGGCTGATGGTAGTCATTGATGAAAAAAATATGGAGGCACATTACTATTCCTGGAATGTGGATATGAATACTTCCGAAAATGAGATCATGAATGTGCTTCTGGAGAAGGGATTTCCGTTTGTGGACCGGCAAACCGTCATGCAAAAGCTTCAGAAAGATATGGTTCTTGCTGCGCTCAATGGTGATGAATCAGCGGCACAAAGTATTGCTACTCAAGCCGGAGCAGAGGTCCTGTTAATTGGCAAGGCAATCTCGAAACCGGCATCCGGAGGCCCGAGTGTGCTTCAGCAAGCCGGTATGGTTTCCTGTCAGGCAACGCTCAATGTTCGTGCAGTTCGGGCAGATGATGGTACCATCCTGGCAACTACCGGACAACAGGCGGCTGCGGCGCATATCGATCAGCTGACCGGTGGAACAATTGCCCTGCAAAAAGCAGCCAAAACGGCAGCGGAGGATCTTTCCGGCAAGATTATCGATCGCTGGCAGAAAGATGTTTACAGCGGAACGACCATAAATCTTCGACTGCTCGATGTCGAATCCTACTCAGATATGGTTAAATTCAAAAATATGCTCCCCCTTTATATCCGGGGTGTCCAGAAGGTTTTTCAGAGGGATTACTCCCAGCAAACTGCTCTGTTTGATCTGGATGTGAAAGGTACTGCTAATCAGATCGCTGAAGAACTGACTTTAAAGGATCTTTCTCCATTCACGGTGGAGGTGATAAATGTTACCCAAAATACAATAGTAGCCAAATTAAAGAAAACAAACCAATAGGAGGTGTTTTAGAGATGAGGTATTCTCTGATTATTTTTTTGGTAGTATTATTCAGTGTGCAAATTTTTGCTGGCGATTTACAGGGTTTAAAGAAACGAATTGCGGTAGTGGACTTTGAAGATCGCAGTGGCTGGGGTCATAATATTGGAACCGGCCTGGCCGATATGCTGGTAACCGAATTAGTGAAGAGTGGCAATTTTATGGTGGTGGAACGGCAGGAACTTTCCAAAATCCTGGAGGAACAGGGTTTGGGTATGTCCGGAGTGGTCACCCCGCAGAGTGCTGCACAGGTTGGCCAGGTTTTGGGAGTTGAGTTAATGGTGATGGGGAGTGTTACCGAATTTGGTGAGAAGAAATCCGGTCTCGGTGGATCGATCGGGCGGTTGGGGATCGGTGGTAAATTGTCCAAGAAGCAAGCCAGAGCAGCGGTGGATATCCGGTTGGTGAATACCAGTACCTCTGAAATCGTGCTGGCGGAAAAAGCCGAAGGGGAGGATGGCAGTACCGGTTTGGATAATATTAACGTGAGTGATATTGATTTTGGCAATCCCACTTACTGGGACAACACCATGCTGGGAAAAGCCAGCCGTAAAGCAATAGACAAATGTGTTGGTTTTATCTCCAAAGCCATGGATAAAATTCCTTGGCAGGGTAAAATAATCAAAGCTGATGAAGGTGGAACCATTTACATGAAACCCGGATCTGCCGGTGGTGTGAAGCCCGGTATGGAATTTGCCGTTTATTCAAAAGGGGAAGAGCTGATTGATCCGGATACCGGGTTATCCCTGGGAAGTGAGGAGAGCAAGATTGGGAGGATAAAAGTGGCCCAGGATATTGGGGATGGCAAAGCGTGCAAGGCCATTGTCGTCTCTGGTTCTGGCTTTAAAGCCGGGGATCTGGTCAGGGAAAAATAAGCTTCATGTGAAAAAATTGAACACTATTTCCTGACGCTTTCCGGCAAAAACGGAGGAAAATATGATTAAGTTTCTCAGAATCATCTTTTTAGTACCCATTTTACTTTTGTTGGTCTCCTTCCAGGAGACGAGCAAGGAACCGGTGGGGAAAATTTCATTTCCCCTGAATCGGGTATTCGTGATTCCTTCCGGAAGTTCACAGTTAAAGATGGCCTATTTTAACATGGATGTTTTTGCCGGTGACAAAATTGAAACCAAAAGGGAGTCTCGCTGCGAGATCACTTTGAGAAATGGTGATGTTATGCGGGTGGATGAAAATTCCATCTATACCCTGGAGCAAATCAAAGTGACCGAGGAGACGGTACAGGCCAGTTCCTTTTTGAGTATTGGAAAACTCTGGGCAACCATTCGGAAAATTTTCTCCGAAGATGATTATGTCCAGGTAAAATCTCCCTCGGCGGTTATTGCCGTGCGCGGAACTATTTACAGGTTGGATGTGGCCCAGGATTCTACCAGTCAGGTGCGGGTCTATGATGGAGAAGTGGAAGTGAAGCCAAATCTTGCTTCTATGGGTTCGATGCAGCCACCAAAAATGGAACAGCCCAGGCAGGTTGGCCCGCCCACCGATGTACCTGGTCCAACCGATGTTGCCGGTCCCAGAGATGTCTCGGAAAAAGAATGGCTCGAGATTGTGAAAGCGCAGCAGCAACTGCTGGTAAAACCGGATGGAACGGTTCAAAAATCAGACTTTGATCTGGTTGATGATGCCAAATCCGACTGGGTGCAGTGGAACAAACAGCGGGATGAGATGCTGGGAAGGTAATTCAGACAAATCCTGCTTCAAAAAATATCTTGAGGGATTTCAGTTTAATCTGAAGTCCCTTTATTTTTTCGTAATACCATTTTCAATTAAGAAAAATCCCATTTCAACTAAAAAGTATTATTCAGAAAGATTTGCGCTCCTTGTTAATTTCTCTTAATTTTATCGCGCTGAAGAATGAAGAAGTTTTTCCAAAGGAGATTTCGTATGGCGCAAAATTTAGTGGAAAAGATTGCTCACCGTTTTGCGGTTGGACTGGAAAAAGGTCAAATAGTACGGAGTGGGGATTTTATATCTATCCACCCGGCTTATGTGATGACCCATGACAATACCGGTGCGGTCATTCCCAAATTTAAATCGATCGGGGCCAAAAAGATTGCTAATCCCCGCCAGCCGGTATTTACCCTGGATCATAACGTGCAGGATAAAAGTGAAAAGAACCTGCAGAAATATGCAGCCATCGAGGCGTTTGCCAAACAAATGAATGTCGATTTTTATCCCGCCGGAAGAGGTATTGGCCACCAGATAATGTGTGAGGAAGGTTATGCCTGGCCAGGGACGATGGTGGTCGCTTCAGATAGCCATTCCAATATGTATGGTGGACTTGGATGCCTGGGAACACCGGTGGTCAGAACCGATGCCGCTGCAATCTGGGCAACAGGCAGAACCTGGTGGCAGGTCCCGCCGGTGGCAAAAGTTACCCTAAAGGGAAATTTGAGAAAGGGAGTAACCGGCAAGGACGTAATCATAACCCTGTGTGGTTTTTTCAATAATGATGAGGTTCTGAATTATGCGGTGGAATTTACCGGTGATGGGATCTCCAGTTTGAGTATCGATCAAAGATTGACCATTGCCAATATGACCACAGAATGGGGCGCTCTGGTCGGTCTTTTTCCGGTGGATAAAATGACTATAGAATGGTTGAAAAAGAGGGCAGATTTTATCAGTAAACGTGGCCTCGCCGGTGTTCCCTCCGATGCCGATGGAAAGGGTGTTCATCCCAGACTGAATGCCGAAAGAATTCAAGAACTGGAAAAGGAATTGAAGAATCTCAAGGCTGATGAGAATGCCTATTACAATAAAGAACTGATCCTGGATTTAAGTACGGTTCAACCTTTTGTTTCCGGACCCAATACGGTTAAAGTGATGACATCTCTTCCCGAAGCGCGGGAAAAAAACATTAAAATAGATAAAGCCTATCTGGTCTCCTGTGTAAACAGCCGGGTGGAAGATTTGTCCGAAGCAGCAGCAGTAGTAAAGGGGAAAAAGGTCGCACCGGGAGTAGAGTTTTACATCGCTGCGGCCTCAAGTGAGGTTCAGTCCGAAAGTGAAAAGCGAGGGGACTGGCAGCTACTACTGAATGCCGGAGCCATTCCCTTACCCCCGGGCTGCGGGCCGTGTATTGGGCTGGGAATTGGCTTGTTGGAAGATGGAGAGGTAGGTATTTCGGCAACCAACCGGAATTTTAAGGGACGGATGGGTTCCCGCAATGCCTTTGCTTACCTGGCTTCGCCGGCGGTCGTGGCGGCTTCCGCCATCTCCGGCAAAATTGATTTCCCGGGTCATCCCGAAGGCGGTGCCACTTCAGGAAATATCATCGAACATAAAAAGCCTGCTTCAGATGAACCAGATGTTAAGATTTTACCGGAGTTTCCGGATGTTCTGAAAGGCGAGCTGGTTTTTTGCTATCAGGATAATTTAAACACCGACGGGATCTATCCCGGCAAATACACCTATATCGACGAATTTACCGCAGAGCAACAGGCCGGTGTGGTGATGGAGAATTATGATCCCAAATTTAAGTCACTAGCCAAAAGTGGTGATGTATTTGTGGGCGGATTTAATTTTGGCACCGGAAGCTCACGGGAACAGGCCGCTACCGCGCTAAAATATTTTGGAATCCGGCTGGTTCTGGCAGGTTCTTTTAGTGAGACCTATAAGCGCAATGCCCTGAACAATGGTTTTCTCACTCTCGAGGCCCCCGACCTGGTAAAGGATTTAAAGGAAAAATTCGGGGATAAGGCCTTAACGGTTCGTACCGGTTTAAATGCACAGATCAACTTTAAGAAATCCAGAGTGGAAGTGGATAACAAAAAATATGAAATCGGCCCGGTGGGAGTAGCTGCACAAGAATTGGTTATATTTGGCGGACTGGAAAACTGGGTGAAAAAACAGCTGAAATAACTATTGCAAATATTAGGTTTATTGAAAGGAAACCAATGAAAATTTCCCGGGGATTTGCCAGTGATAATAATGCCGGGGTGCATCCTGAAATTTTAAAGGCAATTGCTGAGGTAAATCAGGGCCACGTCATTGCCTATGGCGACGATCCCTATACCGCTCAGGCCATCGATAAATTCAAAGAACATTTTGGAAACGACATCGATGTGTATTTCGTGTTCAATGGCACCGCTGCCAATGTCCTCGGTATTACAGCGCTGACCCGTTCTTTCAATTCAATTATTTGTTCGGATCTGGCCCACTTACATGTGGACGAATGCGGGGCACCGGAAAAGTACACCGGATGTAAACTGCTCACTGTCCCTTCCCCGGATGGCAAATTAACCGTCGGGGGAATTCAAGGTCATCTGCATGGTTTCGATTTTGAACACCATGCCCAGCCGAAAGTGGTATCCATTACCCAGGCCACCGAAATGGGAACGGTCTACCGGCCTGAAGAGATTCGGGAAATTGCGGATCTGGTCCATAGCTACAATATGTATCTCCATATGGATGGAGCCCGTCTGTCCAATGCGGCGGTAAGTTTAAGCTGCGGATTCCGCGACATTACTGTTGATTGCGGTGTAGATGTACTCTCCTTTGGTGGCACTAAAAATGGGATGATGTTTGGCGAAGCGATTGTTTTTTTCAATAAAAATCTTACCGGGAATTTTAAGTATATCCGAAAACAGGGTATGCAGCTTGGGTCAAAGATGCGTTTTATTTCTGCTCAATTT
>Ga0315536_1001430_pt1 | contig 11943 bp, 9 predicted proteins | sample SalMarSW160230MG_FD_203093 | JGI IMG/M metagenome (GOLD analysis project Ga0315536, IMG submission 203093) | Salt marsh sediment microbial communities from the Plum Island Ecosystem LTER, Massachusetts, United States - Salt Marsh Sediment SW1602-30 ... | reverse complement strand
ACCCCTCCGGCGCAGGAGATGTATCCCGACCGATTCCAAACCGCTGTGGAGGTGGAGCAGGTTACCAGGAACCTCTGCGGCATCTCCCGTCCCGGCCATTTTCGCGGGGTGACCACGGTGGTTGCCAAACTGTTCAACATCGTGAAGCCCCACCTCGCCTTCTTCGGTCAAAAGGATTACCAACAGCTGATCGCCATCAAGCGGATGGCGGAGGATCTCAATATGGATATCGAGGTCATTGGGACGCCGACGGTCAGGGAAAACGACGGTCTCGCCATGAGCTCACGCAACACCTACCTCAATCCCCAACAACGGAAGGAGGCGACGAGTCTCTCCCGCGCCCTCCGCAAGGGCGAAGAACTCTTTCGCCAGGGTGAACGAAGCGCTGCGGTAATCCTCAACCACGTCCGGGGGATCATCGAGGAGGGGAAATCGGCCGCGATCGACTATGCAAAGATCTGCGACGCCCATACCCTGGAGGATATCGAGGAGATCAAGGGCGAGGCACTGATCGCCGTGGCCGTCAAGATAGGCAAGACCAGATTGATCGACAACATCATCCTTAAGGAGGAATAACCGTGCAGAGGATCATGTTAAAAGCCAAAATTCATCGGGCAAAGGTAACCGACGCAAACCTCGACTACGAGGGGAGTATCACTATCGATGAGGCGCTCATGGAGGCCGCGGGCATTCTCCCCTTCGAACAGGTCCAGATCTACAACGTGACCAACGGGAACCGTTTTGAGACCTATACCCTGACGGGGAAGCGGGATTCCGGGATCATCTGCCTCAACGGTGCTGCCGCCCACCAGGCAACGAGGGACGACCTGGTCATCATCGCAAGCTACGGCCTCTTCGACGAGGAAGAGCACATACACCACCGCCCCAAGCTCGTCTATGTCGATGAGGCAAACAGGATCATCAAAACAGCCGGCTAAGGTAACAGCAGACACCGTTGAAGCAAGAAAGTCAAAGACCATACCGTAGCACAATGGTGCAAGGGTTAGCGGATTCCCTGCGACAAGCAGTAGGTGGATCGTGGCGATACCTCCGCACGAAGGCCTGAAATACCTCTCAGACATATCACCTATTGTAACCCACCATTACCGAGAAGGTTATGAGAGATTGACAAAGCGGGCCTGTAGTTTATTATAGAGGGAGGCCCTCACAGGGAGAGAGAGGTACGCGTGCCGCCTTTTTTGCTATCAGGTGAAGGAATGAGTAGCAGATTGCTGTCCATTCAGGAGATCGTCGCCCGCTATCGGAGAGGGGATAACCTCTTCGACATTACCATAGAAAAGTGGAGGGGCATCAAGAACTCTCTGAACTCATTGGAAGCGTTGTCCGAACTCGGCCCCATCATCAAGAGCGCCCGTACCGGAGGGGCCTTCTGCCTGGAGTACCAGGAAAACTGTCTCATCTGCCCCTTGGAAAAATGGTGCAAGGACCCCGAGGGCACCTATCAGACCATCGTCAAACTCCTGTATCTGTACGCCTCCAGTGGCCACAAGGAATGGAAAGAACACACCATAAAACACATTGATCGGTTTTTGGAGGATCTGGAGGAATACAAAGACGAGTTCCGACGGAGACTGCACTGAGATGTCCCATCGGCATCAAGTCACCGCCTTGAGCAAGTTGATGAGCTATATCTTGCGGCACCGCCCTGATGAATTTGGTTTGGTCCTCGACGAGGACGGCTTCGTCTCCCTCAAAGAACTGCAACAGGCCATCGCCGAGGAGTCGGGGTGGTCGCATGTGAGACGCTCTCACATCACTGAGGTAGTCTTGACCAGTGACCGAGAGCGGTTTGAGGTCGAGGACGAGCGTATCAGGGCCACGTATGGGCATTCGACCCCCCACACCATACGATATGAGCCGACCGAGCCCCCGCCGATCCTCTATCACGGGACCAGAAGAAAGGCCTACCCGCACATCCTTCGCAAAGGCCTCAATCCTATGGGCCGCCGATACGTCCACCTCGCCGCCTCCCCAGATCTCGCCGAGAAGATCGGCAGGCGTCGAGACCCCCAGCCCGTCCTCGTTGAGATACAGGCCCAGCGGGCCTCCGAGGAGGGGATCACCTTTTATCAGGCCGATCCTTTGATCTATCTGGCAGACCACGTCCCCCCTGGCTATATTACCGGCCCCCCCCTCTCCAAGGTCCTGCCGGAAGAGAAACAGACCGAACAGAGACAACCGGAAAAGCGGAAGGAACCAACCCTTGAACGGCAACTCCCCGGTTCTGTCCTGTTCAACATGAGGATGGAACCCCTGCACAGAAAGGCAAAGGGAAGAACCTGGAAGGAGAACGCCCGCAAAAACCGCCGAAGACAACGACGCGTTTAGAAATCTATAAGCAATGGAGGAGGAAAACATGAAAGAAGAGGAGAAGGAAGAGAAAAAGGGATTTCGGGTCGTTGATAGACGGATATCCAGCCAAGAAGAAGGCGAAAAAGAGAAGCCAAAAAAGGGAAAAAAGGGGAAAGGGGTAAAAGAGGAAAAACCCCAAGAAAAACAAGAAGCACCAAAGGAGGCACAGGGGGAGCAACCCCCGCCGTTGCCTGAGGTCACCTTCGCTACCTTTGTCTACTCCCTGAGCACCTCCGCCTTGGTCCACCTCGGTGAAATCCCGGAACCCATCTCCGAGAAGATGGACAGGAACCTCCCCTTGGCGAAACAGACCATCGATATCCTGGGAATCCTCCAGGAGAAGACCCAGGGGAACCTCACCCCAGAGGAGGAAAACCTGTTGAACAGTTTTCTCTATGATTTGCGCATGCGCTACGTCAAGGCCAGGGGGTGAAGCAACATAAATGGTTCATCTACATCTAGCGGGGCCCCATTAAAACAAAATGTGGGCCCCTATTGTCTTTGCTCTTCCTCTGCTAGCCTCCTTAAGATATCCCAGAAGGCGCCGCGATATCCCCTCTTGATGGCCTCCATGAGGACGTTGTTTGCATTGTAATTGTAGTTGGCCTCGGTCTCTTCACCGCCGCCGAAGAAGAAGCGCTCGTCCCCGTTGACCAGAGAGGCGATAAAGGGGTACAACTCATCCCCCAAGGCCTTGGAGACGTAAAATATAGGGTAAAAAAAGTCGGCGCTTATGACCCCTCGCAGGTTGCCATCCCCCTTCTGGATATCCTCCCGGGCGATCTCGGCCAACCTCGTCCCCGGATAAATCCTCACCCCTGCCGAGATCCCCACCCGCGAAGGATTTATCTCCTTCATAAAAGAGATGGCCGTGGTCAAGCTCTCTTTGTCCTCCCCCGGGCCGCCGAGGAGGAGGTCGTACATGAAGGGGATCTCAAGCCGCCGGCAGATGGCGGCAGTCTCTTTAATATCGGCGGCAACAAACGGTCTGCCCAAAACCTTTAGTATCCGATCATCCGCATGATCGACCCCGAAGTTGATGCCCCGGCAACCAGCCTGAACCATCAAAAGAGCAAGTTCTTCCGTGAAAGGAACCGGGCTCAGGTAGGCGTACCACGAGAGCCGCTCCCCCAAACCCCTGTCGATCATTTCCTCGCAGACCCCGACGGCGTGGTGATACGGGAGGTTGAACTCGCTGTCACAGAGGTGCAGATTATCCACTCCTTGAGCCAAAAGACCCTCTATCTCGTCGGCAACCATGGACGGCGGCCTCAGGCGATACCTCCTCCCCTTTGCCAAGGGGTCGGCGCAATAGATGCAGTTCTGCTCACACCCCCGCTTCGTCTCCACGCTCCCCATACCCCCCTCGCGAAAGTATCGAGGGTTGTCCACGGCCTCCCTGCGCGGGAGGGGGAGGTCTAAGAGGTCCGCTAGTTCAGGGGGGTTGGAATGATATCGCCCCGCCTTGCGAAATATCAGACCAGGGGTTGCGTAATAATCGCCTCCTGCCGCTATCTTCGTTGCCAGGGCGGGGAGGGCCCGTTCCCCATCCCCCCAGACCCCCAATTCGGCCCCCACATACGCCAAGATGGGTTCGGGCATCACCGAGAAGCCGACCCCACCCAGGACGATCGGACGGCGGGTCTTACTTTTTATATAATCGACGATCTCTTTTATCCGGGGGAGTATAAATGCTTGACTCAAGTAATAACAGTCATCGGTGTTGCGCACGGTGACCCCGACGGCTACGGGGTCATGCCCCCTGAAATAGACATCGAGTTCTTCCTGGTAGGTGGAAGCAAAACAGAGGTCGATCAGGTCCACTGCAAACCCCGCCCGTTCCAAGGCACCCGCGATATAGTCGAGGCCGATAGGGGTAACCGGGGGCTTCATCTCATTGGGGTTAACTAGGAGGACCCTTTGCTGATCAGCGGACGATGGCGGCATCTCTGCGCTCCTTGTAAAAGACTATAGCACCCCCCTTTCTCCATGACAATCTTCCTGTAATCCACCCCCTCTAATAGATTGTCTTATGATGATCAAATAAGGTATAGTTTAGAGGGTTTTCCCCAGGAGGAGATCACGGAGATACGAGATATCATACCCTATGCCAAAGGCGAAAGGGAGGTTGACCTCCTTTTGACCAATGCCAGGCTCATCAACGTCTTTTCGGGAACAATTGAACCGCAGGCAATCGCCATCGCCCAGGGGCGGGTGGTGGGCTTCGGGGAATATCCCGCCCAAAAGGTACTGGACTTGGAAGGAAGATTTCTCTCCCCCGGCCTCATCGATGCCCATTGCCACATCGAGAGCAGCATGGTGGGGGTGAGAGAATATGCCAGGGCCATCCTCCCCCACGGCGTAACAACGGTGGTGACCGACTTTCACGAAATCGCCAACGTCATGGGCACACGGGGGATTCGCCTCATGCGCGAGGGGATGGGGGCAACCCCCTTCAACCTTTACTGCATGCTCCCCTCCTGTGTGCCTGCCACCTCTCTGGAGACCTCAGGGGCCGAGATCCAAGCAAAGGACCTTAAAGACCTCATGGAGGAGGAATGGGTAAGGGGACTGGGTGAGATGATGAACTTCCCCGGGGTGATCCATGGCGATCCCCAGGTCCTCAAAAAGATCTCCATGACCCAGGCGCATGGCAAGCGGGTGGACGGTCACGCCCCCGGGCTCAGCGGCAAGGAGCTGGCCGCCTATATCGCCGCCGGCATCGCCTCGGATCACGAGTGCACCACCAAAGCTGAGGCCGAGGAAAAATTAAATCAAGGAATGTACATCATGATCAGGGAAGGTTCCACTGCCCGGAATCTGGAGGAGCTGATCAAGATCGTCACCCCCCTGAATGCGTGTCGATGCATGTTCGTCACCGACGACCGCCACCCCGCAGACCTCATCGCCGAGGGCGGCATCGACCACTGCGTGCGAAAGGCCATGCGGCGCGGCCTCGATCCCGTCATCGCCCTCCAGATGGCCACCATCAATCCGGCCCGCTACTTCCCCCTCCCCGGCATCGGGGCCATCGCCCCCGGGTACCAAGCCGACCTAGTGGTGCTGGAAGACCTTAACGCGTTCAGGATCAGTCAAGTCTTCCAGGCGGGCCGTCTTGTGGCCGACGGCGGAACAATCCTCCCCGGGGTCATCGATGAGAAAAAGGTGCGGGCCGAGAATACCGTTCACCTCCCAAAGATCTCCGCCGAACAGTTCCGGATCACGGCCGAGGGTGCAAGGGCAAAGGTCATCGAACTCATCCCCCAGCAGATCATCACCAAGAAGGCAATCCATGAGGTGAAGACACAAGATGGCTTGGCCGTGGCAGACCCTTCCAGGGATATCTTGAAGATCGCCGTGGTGGAGCGGTACAAGGGGACGGGGAACATAGGGCTGGGGTTCGTCAAGGGATTCGGCCTGAAAGATGGGGCAATCGCCTCCTCGGTGGCCCATGACTCTCACAACATCATAGTGGTGGGTACGGGGGATAAGGCAATGGCCCAAGCAGTACACGGGATCGCCGAGATGCACGGCGGGCTGATCGCGGTCAAGGACGGTAAGGTTACGGCCTCCCTGCCCCTCCCTATTGGCGGGCTGATGTCCGACCTCTCAATAGAAAAAGTCAGCGACGGCCTCACCCGCCTGCACCACAAGGTCAAGGAGATGGGGTGCACGCTGGAGGAACCCTTTATGGCCCTCTCCTTTTTGGCCCTGCCTGTAATCCCGGAGCTCAAGATCACCGATCGGGGCCTGGTAGACGTCACCAGATTTGAGATCGTCCCCCTGTTCGGGGATGCATAATACCCCTTACACTTCAACCATCGCAACAACTCTATGTCTCCTCCTGTACCCAGATCAGGCGTTAAAGTTACGTTTTTTTCGCACCGCCTGTTCTCATTGACAAGATGTCTATTGATAGATATACTTTTTTAGGGAGGATATGTCTGATGTTCACATTATCCTCGTTTATTTTTCTTCCGGCCGCTTTCCCCCTTGGGGTAGGGATAAAACATAAACAATGAAAAACAAAGAAAAGACACACGAACAGCTCATTAAGGAAGTGACCTCATTACGCCAGCGCATTGCCGAGTTGGAGGCATCAGGACGCAAGCGCAACCAGTTCGAGGAGGACCTGCGCACGGAGCGGGATAAAGCACAACAGTACCTGGATATCGCTGAAGTGATACTCGTCGCTTTAAATAAAAAGGGGGAAATTACTCTCACCAATCGAAAGGGCAATCAAATACTCGGTTATCAAGAAGGCGAACTCCTCGGCAAGAATTGGTTCGCAACCTGCGTACCCTCGCATCTTCGTAAAAAGATAAAGAGCGGGTTTCTGAAACTCATGGCGGGTAAGAGGAGATTAACCGAATTCTACGAAAATCCAGTCCTGACGAAATCAGGAACAGAGAGAATTATAGCCTGGCATAATACCCTATTAAAAGATGCACAAGGCAACCCTATTGGCACGCTGAGTTCAGGTGAAGACATCACCAAACGCAAGCGGGCAGCAGAAGCGCTGCGGAAAAGCGAGGAACGCTATAAAACGCTGTTTGACGAGGCCGTGGTCGGCATCTGCTTGACGGATGCGGAAACCGGAATCATCATAGATTGCAACGAGGCGATGGCGTCATTGGTAGGCAGAGAGCGGACAGACCTTATTGGAAAGCCGCAAAAGATTTTACACCCGCCGCAAGACAACAAAGAAGCCTTTTCCCCTACCTTCAAGCAACACCTGACCGATAAAGAAGGGCAAATCCTGGAGACGCAGGTTATTACCAAGTCAGGCGACATCAGAGAAGTGGAGATCAAAGCGAATCTCCTGGAACTCCAGGGCAGAAAGGTGTTGCAAGGACTGTTTCACGACATCACCGAGCACAAGCGGGCGGAGGAGGCACTGCGTGAATTTGAAACCAGATTCCGAACGCTCTTTGAAGCGATCCCCGATACCGTTCTGGTCCACGATGATAGGGGCGCCATCCTCCACATCAATGAAATCGGCGCTCAAAGACTCGAATGGTCTGCAAAAGATCTGGTAGGCAGGAATCTGCGTGAGATCGTGACCCCTGAAAACGCCGCCTCAATCGCCGATCACGCCAGGGAAACCCATAAGGTCGGCTGGAACAGGTTCGAGACCACATACATATCACGAAGCGGTTGGCGGACCATGGCCGAGGTCTATGAGCATCCTATCGTATTCGGCACAAAAAAGGCCATCCTGAGCGTGGCGCGTGACATTACCGAGCGCAAAAAAGCGGATGAGGCGTTACGAGAAAAAGAAGAGACGATTCGTGCTCTGGTTGAAACTTCCCAAGATTGGATATGGTCCATTGACGTCCAGGGGATTCACACCTATTCCAACCCGGCTGTTGAAAAAATCCTCGGCTATCCCCCAGACGACCTAATCGGTAAATCCAGCCTGGCATTAATGCATGAGGAAGACAGGCGAGCTGTAGAAGCCAAGCTGACTCAGTGGATTAAAGAAAAAAGTGGCTGGCAAAACATTATCCTGCGATGGAGACATAAGGATGGAAGTTGGCGTTGGCTGGAAAGCAACGCGGTGCCGATGTTCGATGCGACAGGAGAGCTGGTCGGTTTTCGGGGTGTCGACCGCGACATCACCGAGCGCAAGCAGACGGAGGAAGCTTTATTAAACGAAAAAATATTTTCCGACACAATAATGGACAGCTCACCAGGTCTCTTTTTTGTCTTTGACGATCAAGGCAATATTCTACGATGGAATCGGAATGCAGAAAAATTCACTGAATATTCTACTCAAGAGATATCAAAAATGAATGTTCTTGATTTCGTTGTACCAGAAGATACAAAGAGCGCTACCGAGGCAATTCAGGAAGTCCTCAACAAAGGCCAGGCTTCAGCGGAAATAACCGTACTATCGAAATCCGGAAAAAAAATTCCCTTCTACCTCACAGGTCTACGCACATCTATTGAAAATATCACCTGTGTCGTTGGTTCCGGGTTTGACATCAGCGAGATCAAAGAGGCCGAGGAAGCGCTGCAACGCAGTTACGATCAACTGCAGAAGACCTTCATCTCGGCTATCAACGCCCTGGCATCAACAGTCGAGATGAAGGACCAATATACCGCCGGCCATCAACCGCGGGTGACGCAGTTGTCCTGCGCCATCGCCGAGGAAATGGGCCTTTCGAAAGATCAGATCGAGGGCATCCGCATGGCAGGGCTCATCCACGACATCGGCAAGATCGTTGTACCCGCCGAGATCCTCAACAAGCCCGGCCCCCTGACGGAAGTGCAATATGAGATGATAAAAATGCACCCCCAAGCCGGGTATGATATATTGCAGAGAATAGCTTTTCCGTGGCCGGTGGCCCAAATCGTACAGCAACATCACGAGATGATGGACGGCTCCGGGTATCCCCAGGGACTCGCCGGAGAAGGGATCCTGCCGGAGGCGCGGATCATGGCGGTAGCCAATGTCGTGGAGGCCATGACCGCACACAGACCCTACCGGCCGGCGTACGATATCGAGGAGGCCCTGGCGGAGATCTCACACAATAGAGGTACTAAATATGATTCCGCAGCGGTCGATGCCTGCCTGCGGCTCTTCACCGAAAGGGGATTTGCCTTTGATTCAGCGCAGTATTAACGTCGCCCTCCATCCGATACCGGCTTGCAGTATCTCTGGTAGTAGACGATAATACTATATCGCCATGAAAACAAAGCCTAAGACGCAGGAACAGCTCACCAAGGAATTACAGCGTTTGCGCAAGCGGATCGCAGAGCTGGAAAAATGTGAGGCGGCGCACAACAAGGCGGAAGAGAAGCTCCAGGAGAGCAAAGCAAGGTATCAGGCGCTTTTCGACAGGACACTCTATTGTGTATTTGTGCATGATTTCGACGGCAGGTTCTTGGATGCCAACGATGCCGCTTTTAAGTTGTTGGGATATACGAGAAAAGAGTTCCCTTCGACTCTTACCTCGTTGCTTGACAAAGACCAGTTGGCAATCGCCTTTAAAAGAGGGAAAGAGATTAAACGAACCGGTTCCAAAAGTGAACCTTTTGAATACAAATTGAAAAAAAAGGATGGCGGGTATGTCTGGGTTGAAATCGAGAGCTCTCTTATCTACCGCAGAGGGGAACCGTACGCAATCCAGGGGATTGCCCGCGACATCACAGCGCGCAAGCAGGCGGAGGAGTCACTGCAACGCAGTTACGATCAACTGCGGGAGACCTTTATGGCGACCGTTAACGCCCTGGCATCGACGGTCGAAATGAAAGACCCCTACACCGCCGGTCATCAGCGGTGGGCGACACGGCTGTCCTGCGCCATCGCCAAGGAGTTGGGGCTCTCTGAAGAACGCATAGAAGGCCTCCGGATGGCCGCGCTCATCCATGACATCGGCAAGATCAATATCCCCGCCGAGATCCTCAGCAAGCCCGGTCATCTATCGGAAATCCAATACAACATGGTCAAGATCCACCCCCAAGTTGGGTGTGATATATTGCGGGAGATCAAATTCCCATGGCCGGTGGCCGACATCGTGCAGCAGCATCACGAGCGGATGGACGGCTCGGGGTACCCCCAAGGACTTTCAGGCGATGAGATCATCATGGAGGCAAGGATCTTGGCGGTAGCCGATGCGGTGGAGGCCATGTCCTCACACCGTCCCTACCGAGCGGCCCATGGTATCGAAAAGGCCCTCGAAGAAATCACGCAACACAGGGGCACCCGCTATGATCCCGAGGTGGTCGACGCCTGCCTGAGAGTCTTTGAGAAGGGGTTCCGGTTTGATTAAGGAATGAAGGGAGCACCTGCACCATCAATCCTCTGCATGTCTTGCATCCCGCACCATTCCGCAGTACAATTTCCCATCACTATTATTACACTGTCCTTGTTCACTGCTGTCCATAAAACTCACTATAAGGAAGACATATGACCGGATATCAAATCGATTGGCACGGGGTACGGGATGAGGCGGTCGAGATCCTCAGGAACTACATCCGCATCAATACCACCAACCCCCCCGGCAACGAGATGGAGGCGGCCCGCTACCTGGAGGGAATAGTGCGAAAAGAGGGGATCGAGGTAACCGTGTATGAACCTGCCCCTCATCGGGCCAATCTCATGGCCGTCATCCCCGGGAAAAAACAGGGGAAACCACTCATCCTCCTCAATCACATGGACGTCGTCCCTGTCGAGGAGGACAAATGGGATCTCGATCCCTTTGAGGGGATCATCAAGGACGGCTATATCTACGGCCGTGGGGCCCTGGACATGAAGGGAAAGGGCGTTGCGGAGTTGATGACCATCCTGCTGCTGAAGCGCCACCACATCCCCTTATGGCGGGATGTCATCTTCTTGGCCACCGCCGATGAGGAGGTCGGGGGGAGATGGGGGGTTAAGTGGATGCTGGAGCACGTACCTCGCCTCAAAGAGGCGGGCGGCGTCCTCAATGAGGGGGGATGCATCCTGCTCCGAGAGGACGGACAGCTCGATCACTACGAGATAGCGACGGCCCAAAAGGTGGTTGCACAATTTGCCGTCAAGGCCCACGGGACAAGCGGACACGGCTCCATACCCCACGGTGACAGCGCCACGGTAAAACTGATCAAGGCCTTAAATCGGCTCGCGGAGTGGGAAACCCCTTTCGAGGTCATTCCCCTGGTAAAGGAGTACTTCGCCAACCTCGCCGCGGTCAAGCCTCCCGAGGAAGCCGCAGGGTACCACGATATCGAGGCGTCCCTGCGGAAGTCTGAATTCGCCGAGGCCTTTACCGCCAACCCCCAATACAACGCCATGGTGAGAAATACCCTTATACCCACCATCCTCACCGCAGGACAGAAGGTCAACGTCATCCCATCGGAGGCCCAGGCCGCCTTCGACTGCCGCATCCTTCCTGGGACCTCCATCGAGGCGTTCTTCACCCGGCTCCGAGAGGTCATCGGTGACGAGGAGATTGAGATCGTCCCCCTGCCGGAGTTCGAGAGCTCGCCCCTCCCTCCCTCTCCCACCGATAACGAACTTTATGAAGCCATCGTACGGGTGGCCCAGCGACGGGACCCCGGGTGCGTGGTCACCCCCTATCTCATCACCGGGGCCACGGATTCCCGCTTCTTCCGCCAGATCGGGGTGCCCTGTTACGACTTCTCACCCTTTCGGCTGAGGCAGGAGGACGCGAAACTCGTCCATGGTCACAATGAGCGGTTGTCGATAGAAAACCTGGGCTTGGCCGGCGAGGTCATCTTTGAGATCATCAACGAGGTGGCCGCTGAATGAGGGCGATCATGTCCCGCACCGCCCGCTCCATCCCCACCAAGACGGCACGGGCCACGATGCAGTGGCCGATGCTCAACTCGGATATCTCGGGGATGTCGGCGATCGGACCCACATTGACGTAGTTAAGGCCGTGGCCGGCCTTCACCTCTAGACCGAGGGCATGGGCCTTCCTGGCCGCTCCTATCACTGTCTTAAGCTCCTCGTTCACCTGCTGGGGGGTCTTGGCCTCACAATAGGCCCCGGTGTGGATCTCGATGGCATCCCCCCCCACATCTCGGGAGGCCTCTATTTGTTCCACCTGGGGGTCGATA